>JAEEGL012244006.1_pt1 | contig 12233 bp, 7 predicted proteins | sample 9134231 | NCBI WGS metagenome assembly JAEEGL01 (sample SAMN16246548, study PRJNA631951) | gut metagenome | biome: gut microbiome; feature: rumen; material: fiber-attached | host: Bos | place: Iran: Karaj | collected 2018-10
GATATGGAATTTCTGGACAGATTTCTGGAACGGACGGAATTTTCGTCCTACGAGGACTTCAAGGCCAACTACCGCCTGAAGGTGCCCGAGAACTTTAATTTCGCGTACGACGTGATTGACGAGCTCGCCCGGATCGACCCCGAGCGGCGCGCCCTCGTCTGGTGCAACGACCACGGCGACGAGCGCATCCTCACGATGCGCGACCTGTCGCGCGAGAGCTCGCAGATCGCCAACTGGTTCCGCTCGCTTGGCATTCGCAAGGGCGATGTCGTCATGCTCATCATGTGCCGTCACTACCGCTATTGGGAGGTCCTCATGGCCATCCACAAGCTCGGCGCGGTGGCGATTCCGGCGTCGAACCTCCTCCAGCCTCACGACGTGAACTACCGTGTCGAGACGGCCCACGTGAAGATGATCGTGACGAGCCACAACGAGCACGTGATGGAGTCGGTTTCCGCGGCCCAGGTCACGACCCCTGTGCCGTTCCTCGTCAACTGTGGCGGCCCTTCCCCTGAAGGCTGGCTCAACCTCGACGAGAAGATAGACGGCTATTCCGACGTCTTTCCCCGCCCGACGGACGACCAGGCGACGCACAACGACGACGCGATGCTCTGCTACTTCACCTCCGGGACGACTGGCAACCCGAAGGTCGTGCGCCATAACTTCATATACCCGTTCGGCCACATCCTGACGGCGCGCTACTGGCAGAACTGCCGTCCCGGCGGACTTCACTTCACCCTCTCCGACACGGGCTGGGCGAAGGCCGCGTGGGGCAAGCTCTACGGGCAGTGGCTCGCCGGAAGCGCCATCATGGCCTACGACATGGACAAGTTCCACGCCGCCGACGTCATGAAGGTCATCGCGAAATACCGCGTCACCACCTTCTGCGCGCCGCCGACCGTCTTCCGCTTCATGATCCAGGAGGACCTCTCCAAGTACGATTGGTCGAGTGTCAAGCGCTGCGCCATCGCGGGCGAGGCGCTCAATCCCGAGGTCTTCAACAAGTTCAAGGAGCTTACTGGTCTCGAACTCAACGAAGGCTTTGGGCAGACGGAGTCGCCGGTCATCGTCGGCAATTTCCTCTGGATCAAGCCGAAGCCCGGTTCGATGGGCAAGCCCTCCGCCAGCCTCGACGTCGACATCGTCGACGACAACGGCGCGAGCTGCGGCCCCGGCATCGAAGGCAACATCGTCATCCGCTGCGGCAAGGGCAACATGCCGTGCGGGCTCGTCGACGGTTACGGCTTTACGCAGAAGACATACGAGAACCCCTCCGCCTGGCGCGATGGCTGCTACTACACCGGCGACATCGGCTGGCGCGACGAGGACGGTTACTTCTGGTTTGTCGGGCGCAGCGACGACGTCATCAAGAGCTCCGGCTACCGGATTGGCCCATTCGAAGTCGAGAGCGCGCTCCAGGAGCATCCGGCCGTGGTCGAATGCGCGGTCACGGGCGTGCCCGACCCCAAGGGCGAGCGCGGCATCGTTGTCAAGGCGACGGTCGTGCTTGCCGCGGGCTACGAGCGCAACGAGGCCATGGTGAAGGAACTCCAGAACCACGTCAAGCGCACGACCGCGCCATACAAGTACCCGCGCATCATCGACTTCGTGGACGAACTCCCGAAGACTTTCAGCGGCAAAATCCGCCGCGTCGACCTGAGGTAGATTACGGCCCATGCATGGGATGCGGGACAGGGATTCGTACGACGCCGTAACGACGGTTCTCGCCGTGCTGGCCGACGCGGCCGCCATCTGGCTTGGACAGATGCTCGCCGTGTGGATCCGCTTTGACAGCGGGTGGATTCCGCTTCGGTACACGCGCGTGGCGGGACTGTACCAAAGCTATGCCGCCGCCGCCGCGTTGACCGTGGTCATCTACCTTGCCGTCTTCCAGATTCTCAAGCTCTACACCCGTCCGCAGGACGGCACCTTCATCGGGAAGGTGCCGCGACTTGTCCGCGCATGCCTTTTCGGCGGCGGCGGGGTGCTGGTTTGCTCCGGTCTGCTCAAGAACGACATGGACTACTCCTTCGTTTCCAACGCGGCCATTCTCGTCTCGCTCGCGACTGTCACGCTTCTGGTGCTCGCCGAGCGTGAGTTGATGTTCCATCTTGAGATTGCCATCGCGCGTCGCGTCGCGCCATGCCATAGGGCGCTTATCCTCGGCGCGAATGACGACGCCCTTCTCTTCCTCCGCGCGATTGAACGCGACCCGAGGATGCGCACGCGCATTGTCGCCATCGTGCCCGTTGGCGGAGAGAAGCGTTGCGCCGAACTGCCGGAGGACCTCGTCAAGGGCGACAGCGCCAATCTCGAAGAGGTCGTCCGCGAGGACTCGGTCGACATGCTCATCCTCGCCTCGCATATCCTCTCCCATACCGAAACCGTAGCCCTTGTCGTCTTCTGCGAGCAGCATCTCGTGCGGTTCAGCATGATTCCCGACCTCTTCCGCATGATGACCAGCAAGATGGACTTCCAGATGATCGGCAGCGTTCCGATCGTCGGCGTTGGCCGATGGCCGCTCGACCAGGTCTGGAACCGAATGCTCAAGAGAATCATGGACATCGTCGGCGGCCTTGTGGGCATGATCCTCTCCGTTCCGTTCATCCTCGTCTCCGCAATCGTGATCAAATGCGAATCGAAAGGCCCCGTTTTCTACGCGCAGGAACGGTGTGGCCGTCGAGGCAAGACCTTCAGAATCTACAAGCTCAGGACGATGCGTACGGATGCCGAAAAGGGTGACCACCCAGGCTGGACAGTTGACGACGACCCACGCCGCACACGTTCGGGAGCTTTCCTGCGCAAGTGGAACATCGATGAACTCCCCCAGTTCTGGAACGTCTTCAAGGGGGAGATGAGCCTTGTCGGCCCCCGGCCGGAACGCCCGTACTTCGTCGAGCAGTTCACGCCTGGAATCGAACACTACATGTGGCGCCACGTCTCAAAGCCCGGCCTCACCGGCTGGGCGCAGGTCAACGGTTTCCGGGGCGACACAAGTATTTCCGAACGCGTCAAGTACGACCTCTACTATCTTGAAAACTGGTCGCTGGCCTTTGACTTCAAGATACTCGTCCGCACCCTCTTCACCTATCGGAACGCCTGCTAATGTCGAATTCCTTCCTCAGCCTCTTTGGCAAGCCCTGGTTCTGGTCGTCGTTCCTGGGCTGGACAATCGCACAGACGATCAAGCTCGTCACCGAGGTCGTCCGTACCAGAAGGATTGACTTCACCTACTATGTCAGCACTGGCGGCATGCCGAGCGCCCATTCGGCAATGGTCTCCGGCCTCGCCACCTCCATCGGCCTCACCGAGGGCTTCGACTCCGCCATCTTCATGTTATCGCTTGCCTTCGCCGGCATCACGATGTTCGACGCAGCAGGCGTCCGCAACGCCGCAGGACAGCAGGCGAAGCTCCTCAACCAGATTGTCGAGGAGCTCTTCACCGATCAGCACTTCAACGCACCCAAGATGAAGGAGCTTCTTGGCCACACGCGCCTTGAGGTCTTTGCAGGACTCGTCACTGGCGTCATCGTGGCCCTTGCCGTTGTCAGCTACTGGTGGCCGGAGACGCTGAATCACTGACTTTCTTCGTCGCTTTTCAAAAAAATGTTGACAGCGGCGGTCGTTGTTGGTATCCTCTTTACATCATCTTTAAGCCCTCTTCGTCTATCGGCTAGGACACAAGGTTCTCATCCTTGGAAGAGCGGTTCGATTCCGCTAGAGGGTGCCATTTTCAGACGCCGTTTCGGCGTCTTTTTTATTTTCTAGTTGCTCTTTTTCCAAAGATGGGGGATAATACCTTAATTAGTTTATGAAAAAGCCCCCCTCCAGCGGTGGAAGTCCAAAACGCCATAGGCCGTTTTTAAAAACAGGCCTGCCAGGAGGCTTTTTACCTTGTCTTTTGATTGACCTGGCCCTAATGGCCGTCTCCCTTTTATCGGCCTACGCCCTGCGTTTCAACTTTGTCATTCCCGAACCGCACCAGACTCTGTTGTGGACAGTCCTTCCCTTCACCTTGTCCCTGGAAATCGCCGCCCTTTTGGCATGCGGGTGCTACCGCATCGTTTGGCGCTACTTCTCCGCGAGTGACATTCCCCGATTCGCTTTCGCCTTTGGCGGCGCCGCATGCGTACTTCTCGCGATGCGTTTTGGAGTCCCGTTCAAGTTGTCATTCCTCTATCCGCCGATAAGCGTGATCTTCATCAACGCCGTAGTTTCTTTCTGCCTTGTTCTCTCCGCGCGTTTCATGCGACGCCTTGCGGCGGACAACGCCGGCGGAAAGCCTGTCGCCAAGCGGGTTCTCATCGTTGGCGCAGGCGAGGCCGGAAACGCCCTCGCCTATGTTCTTCGCCATGATCGCGGCGCCATGCGCGTTGTCGCCGGTTTCCTTGACGACTCGCCGGATCGGGTCGGGGCCGTCATACAGGGAGTTGGCGTTCTCGGCACGCTTGATGACGCCGGCGAGGTGATTTCGCGCACTGGGGCGGACGAAGTGATCGTGACGATTGGCAAGCTGTCGCGCGGTCGGCTTCAGCCCCTCTTCTCCGCTGCCGAAAAGGCGGGGGCGCGTCTGCTCGTCGCCCCTGACTATTCGCGCGTTCTCGATGGCGTGGCCCACCCCGAGAAAATTCGGGAAGCCGAGATCGCCGACATTCTGCGCCGGCCGGAAATCGCCGTCGGTGACCTGGCTGCGCAAAGGGGGCTTCTCGCCGGACGCCGTGTGATGGTGACGGGAGCCGGCGGATCGATCGGCAGTGAGATTTCCAGGCAGGTCCTTGCCGCAGGGCCGGAGTCGCTGATTCTTGTCGAACGCAGTGAGAATGCGCTTTTCAACGTCTGCCGTTCACTTGACGCCATTAAGCCGAGTGCCGCGGCGGTCCATGCTTGCGTCGCTGACATCACCGATGAAGTCCGCATGCGCACTCTTTTCAAGCGGCATCGTCCCGAAATCGTCCTCCACGCGGCGGCACACAAGCATGTGCCGATGATGGAGGGCAATGTCTGCGAGGCCATTTCAAACAATGTCCTAGGCACCCTTTTCCTCGGTCGCCTTTCGAGCGAATTCGGCGTTTCCCGCTTCGTGCTGCTTTCGACCGACAAGGCCGTCCGCCCCTCCTCCGTCATGGGGGCGACCAAGCGTCTCTGCGAAATCCTTCTCCGCAACCTCAACGGAAAGTCCACGACGGTTTTCACCGCCGTCCGCTTCGGCAACGTCCTTGGCGCTTCCGGTTCTGTCGTGCCTATCTTTCGCGAACAGATCCAGGGCGGAGGCCCCGTGACCGTGACGCACCCAGACATGACACGCTATTTCATGACAATTCCCGAAGCCGTCCACCTCACGCTTGAGGCTGCGTCATTTGCCAAAGGCGGCGAGGTTTTCATCCTCGACATGGGCGAGCCCGTCCGCATCGTCGACCTTGCGGAGGACATGATCCGCCTTTCCGGCCACATTCCCGATTCAGACATTGCCATCACCTTCACGGGAATCCGTCCGGGCGAGAAGCTCGCGGAAGAGCTTGCCCTTGCAGGGGAGAATGTTGTGCCGACCGCGCACCCGCAGATTTCCTGCGGGAGCCTCACGCTCAAGGACGACGTCGCGGTGGCCCGGTTCGAGAAGTCGCTTCGTGAAGTCATTGCGGGCGGCGACGATGGACGCGCCCGCGAAACGCTCATGTCCATTGCGAAGGAGTGCGAACAGTAGCGATGGCGGGATCATTCACAAGTTTCTCCATTCGCACCGCAGAGGGACGCCTGCACATCGTCCAGCTTGCGGCCGCCGTGATAGCCTTGCCGTTTCTCCTCAGCCTTTCGTCCCAGGTGCTCTGGTGGATGGCCTTTGTCTTCCGCGAACCTCGCGAGGACATGGGGCATGGCTGGATTGTCCCGCTCTTCTCGGCTGCCCTTCTTTGGCGTCGCCGACGCGAACTCGCGGCATCCGTCGGCGCGCCGTCATGGCGCGGCTTCGCCTGCGTCGTCCTGGGGCTCATTCTCTTCTGGATCGGCGAAAGGGGCGATCAGGTCCGCATCTCGCAGATAGGTCTCTTCTGGACGCTCTGGAGCCTCTCCTACGCGCTTTGCGGCGCCGCCTTAGCACGCCTCACGCTCTTCCCCGCGGCTTTTCTGCTCTTCACGGTTCCGCTTTCATTCCTCGACATCTTCACCGTCAAGCTTCGCTTTCTGACGTCATCCCTTGCCGCAGGTCTTCTCAACGGCATCGGCATTCCCGTGGTGCGTTCCGGCACAGGCCTGCATTGTCTCGCGGGTGAGGGGTTCAATCTTGACATCGCGGACCCATGCAGCGGTTTGCGCTCCATTTTCGCCCTCTCGGCCCTGACTGCCGCCTACGCCTACGTGACGCAGAAGACAGTTCTGAAAAAGTGGATTTTGTTCCTCTGTGCGGTCCCTGTCGCCGTCCTCGGCAACCTTGTCCGGATTTTTTCAATCGCCGTCGTCGCCAAGTTCTGCGGCCAGGAGGTCGCCACGGGCTTTTACCACGACTATTCCGGATACATCGTCTTTCTCGTCGGCATCCTCGCCGTCATGCAGCTCGGATCGTGGCTGCAAGGTAAGAAATGCAAGGTCGAAAGCGACGTCGCCAAGGTTCAAGGCCCCGGGGCCTTGAACCTTGGCGACGTCGCTTTCGAACCGAAATTGAAGCTGGTCCTTCCCGCCATTCTTTCCATTGTTCTGCTTGGATGTACGTCATTCTACCTTCGCGCGCTGCCGCCGCCGGCGGAGGAGCCCGCCGACTTCGTCGCGGCGGTTCTTCCCCCTTTGCGTGACTACAGGCCGATGTACCCTTGGTTCTGCCAGAACGAGCATTGCGGAAACGTCGTGGAGACGGAATCCCCGTTTGAAAAGCCGGAAGCGTGTCCGTCATGCGGCGCCCCCATGGCCTCCGCTTCCATAGGCGAACTGACGGTGCTTCCGTCCGATACGGGCTTCCGCAAGTGCCACTACTACGATGTCATGGGCGATGTCTACCGCGTGACGGTCGTCATCAACGGCAAGTCGCGGCAGAGCATCCACCGCCCTGAAGTCTGCCTTCCCGCCCAGGGATTCTCCTTGGAGAACGGCCGTGTCGTCGAATTCCCGCTCGACGACGGCGCCTTGCTGCCGATGCGCTGCGTCGACCTGCGTCGGCGTGATTCGGCATCGGCGCTCAGGATGGGGCAGGGGTACTACTTTGTCAGCAGGCACAACCTTGTGGCCTCCCATCTGTCAAGAATGCTCATCAGCATCCGCGACCGCGCTTTCCGCAACCGCATCACGCGCTGGGCGATGGTTACGCTGTTTTGCGAGGAGCCGCTAGCATCGACTCCTGAACGCGAGAAGGCTGTCGCGGCCTTCCTTTCGCAATTGAACGAGGCCTTGATCAAGCCCGGCGCGGCCGGGGAAGGGGGAGGGAACTAATGCCACGCGAACTCTACCTGCTCCTCGTGCCGTTTCTCATAGCCGCCGGCTTGGTCCTCTTCTTTGTGCCTCCTGTCCGAACCGTCCTGACGAAGCTTGGCCTTGTCGATCAACCGAGCGCAAGGCGGATCAACAAGATGCCGGTCCCGCGTGGTGGAGGCGTAGCCCTCTTTGCAGGAACGCTGATGACCGGCGCTTTTTGGCGCATGGTTACAGGCTCATACGCGCCTTGGACCTCTCACGAGCAATACCGCATGTTTCTGCTCGCATCCGCGCTGATCGTGTTCGTGGGCTTCATCGACGACGCCTTTGACCTCAAGCCCGTCCTCAAACTCATCGGCCAGGTTGCAGTCGCGCTTCTCCTTTACGCTTCCGGCATAAGCCTTGGCGACGCCGTCTGGTTCGACGTCCCGCCGTTCATCGACTGCGCCATTACGCTTGGATGGTATATCATCATCATAAACGCCTTCAACTTGATCGACGGCATGGATGGCCTTGCATCAGGCCTTGCACTGATCGGCTCCATAGGTTTGGCGGTATGCCTGATAGGCAGGGGCAAGATCGCCGACGCCGTACCGCTCGTCATTCTTGCCGGAGGATGCCTTGGCTTCCTTCGCTACAACTTCAACCCCGCGTCAATCTTCCTTGGCGACTGCGGTTCGATGTTTCTCGGCCTCATTCTGGCGACGGTCCCGCTGCTCACAGGTGGAAAGTCAGCCTTTCTCGCCTCCCTTGGCGTCCCGCTCCTCATCATGGGCGTGCCGCTTTTCGACACCGTCCTCGCCATCTGGCGCCGCTCCATGCGCGCCATGATTCCCGACGCCGACGGGCGGCACGAGTTTGCGCGCATCATGATGCCGGACATGGAGCACCTTCACCACCGCTTCCTTTCAACCGGCCTCACCCAGCGCCGCGCCGCATGGGCGCTCTACATCATGAGCCTGGTGATGGTCCTTGTCGGGGTCGGCGCCTCCTTCTTTTCCAGCCGGTCGACGGGCATAATCCTAATCGGGACGCTCGTCGTCATCGCGATCATGGTGCGCCACCTCTCGCGTGTTGAACTGTGGGACACGGGGCGCGCCTTCCTCACGATGTCAAAGACGCCGCGTTTCGCGAAGTTCCTCCTGCCGTTCTACGTCTTGGCCGACATTCTGGTCTTTCTCCTTTCGTGGATCGGCAGCTTCCACATCGCCTTCCCCTTCGTCCAAAATCTCCACCTCGTTTCGGTCTTCCCGATTTTCCTTTCCGCGGCAATGTCCGCCATGCTCGTGACCGGCGTCTACCGGAGGGTCTGGAACCGTGCCGATGCGCGGGACTTCGCCATCCTCGTTATAGCAGTGCTTGGAGGATGGATTGTGGGCGTTTCCGCCGCAATCATCTTCGACATCCGATACGACGGCTTCAACCGCCAGACATCGATCTTTCTGCTCCTCTCCCTTCTGCCAGTTCTTCTCATCCGCATCGGACGCCTGCTTGTCGCGAACCTGATGGTCTCTTCGGAAACGCTGCGGCTGATCTGGGACGAAAAGGCCCGGCGTTGCATCGCGTACGGCGCCGGCGAACGGTACAACATGCTCGATGTCTCTCTGCGGGGCAGCATGCTTGGTTCGCGCAACACCGTCATCGTAGCGCTGATTGATGACAATCCCCATCTTCACGGGCGCATCGTCCACGGGCAGAAAGTGCTCGGTGGCATAGGCGAGATCGACAAATTCATCCGTGTCTACAAGCCCGACACGCTTCTCATCACGGCTTTGCTCGAACCCAACAACCGCATTCTCGCGCTTGACGCGGCGAAGCGGTTCGGGCTTGCAGTTCTCGAATGGCGTTGCGGCGTGGAGGAGGTTCTTCCGCCCCCCGCAAAAGGCGCAGCAGACAAGGAATCACGAAATGGAAAGAAGTAACATCGCATCCTCCCAATCCCTCCACCGCCGTGGGCTGGCCGCCGCCGCTCTCGTGCTTTTGGCCGCATCCTCCATGCGGGCGCAATCGCTGGGCTTCGAGGTCGAGATGAAGCACCCGGCATACGTGGTCGGCGAACCGGTCCTGGCGGCCGTCACCATTGAGAACCATGGCTTCCGTCCAGTCAACATAACCAACTTCGGCCCTTTCAAGGAGAACCGTCTCTTCTTCGAAATCTCCCAGACGCCCCAGGTGTACTTGAAACAGCGCCGCGAGGGAAAGATAATCACCGAACTGGAACTCGAAAAGGACGAGGGCTCCACCTGCGGCGTCAATCTCTCTGAGTGGTACAATCTGCTCTCCCCCGGGTCCTACCGCATCCGCGCCGTGCTGATCCTCGGCAACGAGCGATATGAATCGCCCATGACGGGCTTTGACATCGTTCCTGGCATCGAACTCGCCACGGCGACGCAGTATCTCCAGGGAAAACCTCCGGTCGAACGCACGCTTCTTCTCGTTTATTGGAGCCGAGGGGGCAAGGACGTCGCCTTCCTTCGCGCCTGGGACTCAAACGGCAGAACTTACGGCACGCTTGAAATAGGCTCATTGCTCAGGAATCGCAAACCTGTCCTCCAAAAGGTCAACGACACGGTTTACTATGTGCACCGGCAAGTCACGAGCGACGCCCTGCAGCGTGCTGAGATCATCTCCGACGGTTCTGGGGTCTCGCTCAAGGAACAACAGGTGGCCGTTGATCCTGCCGTGCCGATTTCCGATGCCCTTCGCGATGCCGCCAGTCAGGTTAAGGAAGCCCGCGAGAAGAAGGACAAAGGGGAAAAGTAGCCTTGTCTAAGAACCAGATGGATCTGACCGAAGGGCCGCTTTTCCGGCAGACGGTCGTCTACACGCTGCCTCTCGCGCTTTCAGGCCTGCTCCAGCTCGGCTTCCACACGGCCGACATGATTGTCGTCGGCCGCTACGCGTCCGCCGCGTCATTGGCCGCGGTGGGCTCCACCGGCTCTCTCTGCATCTTTTTGGTCATGCTCTTCTGCGGCCTTGCGGTCGGCGCGAACGTCGTCGTGGCCAACTTCTTCGGCGCGCGCGACCATAGGAACCTCTCCCGCGCGGCCCATACGTCGGTGCTGCTCTCGATAATCGGCGGTTTTTCCGTCATGCTCATCGCCATTGTCGCCTCCCGCCCGCTTCTGCGCCTCATGGGCGTCCCGCAGGAGATACTGGGTAAGTCCTGCCTCTACATGTGGATCTACTGCATCGGCATTCCGCCCCTTTTCCTCTACAACTTCGGAAGCGCGATTCTCCGCGCCGTCGGCGATACCAAAAGCCCGCTCTACTACCTTACAGTTTCCGGCATCACCAACGTCCTCCTGAACCTGCTTCTCGTCATCGTGTTCAAGCTGGACGTGGCGGGAGTGGCCATCGCGACGGTCATTTCGCAGGTGGTTTCGGCCTTTCTCATCCTGCGCAACCTTTCCCGCCCGCATTCGGCCTGCCGCATCCGCCGGAAGCTGCTCAGGATTGACCTGCCGATTCTTCGGAACCTCGTCAGAATCGGTCTGCCCGCAGGCATCCAGAGCGTCCTGTACAGCGTTGCGAACATGACGATCCAGTCAGGCGTCAACTCCTTCGGTCCCAACGGCATGGCCGGAAACGCGGCGTCAGCCGGACTTGAAGGCCTGATCCACATCTACACCTCCGCCTACTACCAGTCGGTCACGACTTTCGTGAGCCAGAACTACGGCGCGGGGAAGTACGACCGGATTGTCGCAAGCTTCTGGTACTGCCTTTGGACTCCGGTTGCGTTGAACTTGCTCTTGGCCAGCGTCATCTATGTTTTCGCCCCTTCGCTTGTGTCCATCTACAATTCCGATCCCGAAGTGATCGCGTTCGGCGTTAGCCGCCTGAAGCTCATTGCCTTCACGTACGCGCTTTGCACGCTCATGGATTCGATAACCGGGGCCTTGCGCGGCCTGGGCCACTCCGTGCGCCCCGCGATCGTCACGCTCGTCGGCGCCTGCCTGCTGCGCGTTCTGTGGGTCTTGTTCGTCTTCCCGCACCACAAGACCCTCCCGTTCCTGATGCTCTGCTTCCCGATTTCCTGGCTCGTAGTTTCGATAGTGAACGGCGAGTACCTCTGGCACCTCCTCCGCGCCAAGCGCACTCGGCCGCCACGGCGGGCGGCCCTCCCAGAGCGCGACGGAGGTCAATGAATGGCCCGAGGGCCATGGGAGGGGCGCGCTCCCGCGCGACCGCAAAAACAAGCGTTTCTGGAACAAGTGTCCAGTAATCAGTATTCAACAGCCAACAATCAGTTTTGGTGCGACACTATTACTGGCAATTGGCCGCACATGCGCGTTGCGATTGTCTTGCGGTTTCGCGCGCAGGCTTCTCCCTCAAAACCCGCAACATCACAAGACCGAAGATAGAGAACCTTGTGTAATGCGGAATCATTTCCATTTTCATTTGCATTTTTGTCACCTGTGCTCATTTAGAGTTTCTGTCAATTGAAACAACCTTCCGCCCATTGTGGTAAACTATAAGGCATGAAAACCAGCCGTCTCCCCCTCGCCGCCACCCTTCTCGCGGCGCTCATCCTTCCGTCCGCCCTCCGCGCCGCCACCGCCACCGCCACCGTAAACGGCATCACATGGACTTACACCATTGCCGACGGCGAGGCGTCGGTAGGCGGTGGATCGTACTCGTCGCCGGCCGTGCCGACCTCGACGTCGGGCGCCATCACAATTCCCTCCGCCCTCGGCGGAGGAAAGGCGTTCCACAACTGCAGCGGGCTCACGTCGGTGACGATCCCGGACTCGGTGACGAGCATCGGGGATGATGCGTTTGGCAACTGTAGCGGCCTCACGTCAGTGACGATCCCAAACTCGGTGCCGAGCATCAAA
>JAEEGL012439623.1_pt1 | contig 12233 bp, 11 predicted proteins | sample 9134231 | NCBI WGS metagenome assembly JAEEGL01 (sample SAMN16246548, study PRJNA631951) | gut metagenome | biome: gut microbiome; feature: rumen; material: fiber-attached | host: Bos | place: Iran: Karaj | collected 2018-10
AGTCACCGGACTTGGCCTCGGTGGCCTTCTTGATGGCGCGCTCGATGTTTTCCTTGGGCATCTGCTCGCTCTTGGCCTCGGCGATGAGGGCACGGAGACGGGGGTTGCCGGTAACCTCGGCGCCGCCCTGCTTGACGGCGATGGTGATTTCCTTACCCAGTTTGGTGAAGGTCTTGGCCATGTGGCCCCAACGCTTCATCTTCCGCTCTTTGCGGAACTCAAATGCTCTTCCCATAAATTACTTGGTTTCGATGCGGGTGATGTACTTGTCAATCTCCAGGGCTTCGGGGGCGTTGCTCCACTTGTCCTTGATCTCCTTGTAGAAGGAGAGGGCCTGGGCTTCGTTGCCAAGGGCCTCGGAAGCGATACCGGCCTTCAGGAGGTAACCGGCGGCGAAAGCGTTGTCAGAGGTCTTGGCGGCCTTCTGGAACCACTTGACGGCCTCGGCGTAGTTCTCCATATCGGCATAAGCGTCGCCGATGCAGGCCTGGGCCTTGCCCAGCAGGATGGGATCTTCACCGTCGTATTTCTTCAGGTACTGGATGGCCTCTTCGGGGGCACCGGTCTGCAGTTTGGCGATACCGGCATAGAGGTAGACGGCCTCACCGGCCTTGGAACCGTACTGCTTGATGATGTCTTCGAAACCGAGGTCGTTGTCGTCTCCGGTGAGGGCCAGTTCATATTCGCCGGCCTGGAACCACTGCTCTGCGCGGACCATCTGATCCGTGGCCTGCACCTTCTTGGGCTGCAGGATAAAGCGGTTGTAAGCCAAAATAGCGATGGCGATCACGAGCAGGCAGATAACGATGCCGTAAATCAATTTTCCGTTCTCCTTGAAGAACTGTTCAGTCTTGGAAACAGCCTCAACAACATTCTGCTGACGCACTTCCTCTTCAGTCTTAGTTATTTTTGCCATATTTGTAATTGTTTTTATTGACTTTTTGAGCCCGCAAATTTACGAAAAATATTATATATTTGCAATTGTATTATACGCTCTGTCATGCCTAATCTTAAGAAAATAGTGGTTCGTGATTTCCGGAATATCGAATTTCAGGAAATCACCTTCTCTCCCAACGTCAATTGCATCAGCGGAAACAACGGGGAAGGGAAGACCAATCTGCTGGATGCCATCTATTATCTGTCCATGACCAAGAGCGCTTTTCCGGCCCCTGACAAGTACAATTTCCGTTATGGGACGGAGGGTTTTACCATCGGCGGCACGTATGGAATGGAGAACGGACTGGAATCCCGTTTTTCCATCCAGATCAAGGAAGGGGAGAAGAAGCTCATAAGGGACGACAAGCCCTACGGACGCCTGGGAGAGCATATAGGTGTGCTCCCCGTAGTGATGGTTTCGCCCGGTGATACCGCCCTGGTGAGCGAATCCGGAGAAGAGCGGCGCCGCCTTTCCAATGCCGTCCTCTCCCAGATGGATGCCGAGTACCTGGCCGCCGTGCAAGGGTATACGCGTTTTCTGCAGCAGCGCAACAAGGTGCTCAAGGACATGGGGGCCGATGGCTCCCTGCTGGATGTCCTGGACGAGCGCATGGCCCCTCTGGCTACCAAAATTTTCGACAGCCGCAAGCAGTTTGCGCAGGATCTTCAGCCGGTCGTGGCCGAGTATTACCGCCTCATTTCGGGGGGCGGGGAATCGGTGGCTATCGAGTATAAATCCGATTTGGAAAATCGCTCTCTTACAGAGCTTTTTGCAGCTCACCGGGAGCGAGACTTTATATTGCGTTATACCTCCTCCGGAGTGCAGAGGGACGACTTCCTTTTCACCATGGACGGCCATCCTATCCGCCGGGCCGGAAGCCAGGGTCAGCAGAAGAGTTTCCTGGTCGCCCTCAAGTTCGCCCAGTACGAAATCATGAAGCGTTCCTATGGCTTCGCCCCCATGCTGCTGCTGGACGATGTCTTTGACAAGTTGGACCTGGGTCGTATCTCCAACCTCATTTCCATGGTGGCAGGGGCCGATTTCGGCCAGATCTTCATAACGGATACGGACCGCGCCCGTCTGAGTGGAATTGTGGACCGGATTACGGAAGACCGTGCCTATTTTGTGACCGAAAAAGGCGCTTTTACCCGCGTAGAATAGCATGGCAGAACCCATTCGCATACACCGGAAAGAGGCCGTGGGCATGGACCAGCTGGTGAAGGAGTACATCAAGTCCATGAGACTGGCCGCAGGCCTCAATACCCAGCGTATTTTCGCCGCCTGGGACGCCTGTTCCGGCGCCGGTCCCTTTACCCTCCGCCGCTACTTCCGCGGGGGCAAACTCTATATCACCCTGGGCTCTTCCGTCATCCGCAACCAGCTCTATTTCCAAAAGGCGGAACTCATAGAAAAGATGAATGCTTATCTCTCGAAGGATGAATTGTTTACAGAAGATAACCGAACGGTAAGCTTTATTCAGGAACTGATCCTCAAATAATACCCGGATAGAGGGACTTTTTTTTCATCTTTTATCAAAGATAAATTTTTTGACAAAAAATTCTTATATTTGTAGGTATATACCTATGCTATGAGTACTCAGCCCCAAAGATTGCTGGACGCCCATGCCCAGCAGATCCTTCAGGAATATCTGGACAACCTTCCGGAATTCCGGAAGCAGGCCATGCAAATCTATGTCGCCATCAAGGAGACCTTGGAAAAGGTCGGCCTCATCGTGGCCAGCATAGAGTATCGCGTCAAGTCCGAGGATTCCCTGGCCGGTAAGCTGGAACTCAAGGGTGCCAAGTACAAGTCCCTGGCCGACATTACGGACATCATCGGCCTGCGTGTCATCACTTATTACAGCGAAGATGTGGACAAGGTGGCATCGGCCGTGGACCGTCTGTTTGAAATTGACTGGGACAACTCGGTAGACAAGCGCAAACTGTTGGAAATCGACAGCTTCGGCTATCTTTCCCTGCATTATATCTGCTCAAAGGAAGGTTTTCCCTATCGCTTCGAAGTCCAGATGAGAACCATACTCCAGCACGCCTGGGCCAATATGAACCACGACACCGGTTACAAGAGCGGCGTGGAGATTCCCATTTACTACCGCCGCAGCCTGAGCCGTATGGCCGGCCTCCTGGAACTGGTGGACGAAGAATTCAGCCGCATCCGGGTAGAACTGGCCGATTACCGCCGCCGGGTGCAGAACCTGGTGGCTTCGGGCAACCTGGACGACGCCCCGCTGGATACGGAAACCTACAGAAGCTACCTGAATATCAATCCTTTCGGTAGGCTTATCAGATCCATCGCTTCCATTAACCAGGCCGAGATTCAGGAAGTTACGCTGCTGCCATATCTGGAAGTGTTCCAGTGGCTGGGCTTCCGCACCCTGGGAGATTTGGAGCGCCTTATCAAGGAGCATTCGGACGCCGCTTTCCAGCTGGCTTCCTTCCAGCTGAGTCTTACGGACCTGGATATCATCTCCTCTTCCGTGGCTCCCCAGAACCTTTGCATCGTGTATATCCTCAAGACCGGCGGCGGCACCGTCGGCCTTACCAAGATGTTCAACCTCCTCAACGGAGAATCCGAGAGTAACGAAATGATGGCCGAGTACCTGCTGGAGCAGGCCAAGGACCTTCCTTTTATGAACGTAAAGAAATGATCAAGCCCGTAAAGATATCCCTCAAGGACTATGTCCAGTTTGGCGGCGGCGCCAACGGAGAAAGCTTCGACTGCATCTCCGATCCCAGTCTCATGCTCAAACTCTATTTCCCGGGCAAGATCCAGCAGCCCCTGGACGAGATGATGCTGGCCCGCAAGGTTTATGCGATGGGCATCCCTACTCCCGAACCCGGAGAGTATGTGGAGACCGAGGATGGCCGTTACGGCATCCGTTTCCACCGCATTCCGGGAAAGGTATCCTATGCCAGGGCTACGGGAGATCATCCGGAGAAAGTTAAGCAGTATGCGGCCGAGTTTGCCGCCATGTGCCGCGATCTTCACGCCACACACGTGAATACGTCCGAGTTTGAGAACGTTAAGGACCGCTACCTCCGCCTCCTCCAGGAGAATCCCTTCTTTACGGGGGAAGAGAAAGAGAAGCTGGCCCGCTTCATTACCGAAGTTCCGGACGAGGATACCGCCATTCACGGAGACCTCCAGTTCGGTAACGCCATCTTTGCGGGAGACAAACGCTATTTCATCGACCTGGGAGACTTCTGCTACGGCAATCACCTCTTTGATGTAGGCATGGTGTACCTTTGCTCCTACCTCTCCGACGAGGCCTTCATCCAGGAGGCCTTCCACATGCCCAAGCCGGTGGCCAAGCAATTCTGGGATGCCTTTGTGCCGGAATACTTCGGCCCTCAGATTTCCCTGGAAGAGGCCGAAACCCTTATTTTGCCTTACGCGGGCCTCAAGACCCTTATCGTGGAGCGCGACACCAAGCGCCCGATGCTGGAATTCAGAGACGCCCTTAAATCCATCCTCGAATAAATGTTTTCCATCGACCTCACAGCCGGCAACCTGCTGTTGTTGCTCTCCGTACTGGTTTTCATTGCCGTTCTTTCCAATAAGATCGGCACCAAATTCGGAGTCCCTTCCATGCTGGTGTTCCTCATCGTGGGAATGCTGGCCGGGCAGGACGGGCTGGGCCTCAAGTTCGCCAACCTCCATCTGGCCGAATTCGTCTGCCACATGGGCATGACGGTGATCCTGCTGCAGGGCGGTCTGGAAACGGAAATGCATGAAACCCGCCCGGTACTGCGGCAAGGTGTGCTGCTGTCTACCGTGGGCGTGCTCCTTACCATTGTCATCACGGGCACCTTCATCTACTTTGTGGTGGGCCATTCCATCGGCGGCGTGGCCATTACCATAGCGGGCGCTATGTTGGTGGCTGCCGTGCTCTCGTCTACGGATTCCACCGCGGTGTTCTCCATCCTGCGCAGCAAGCGCCTGCAGCTGCGGGAGCACCTGGGCCCCATGCTGGAGCTGGAATCCGGTAGTAACGACCCCATGGCCTATGCCAGTACCATCATTCTGGTGAAGCTCATCAACGGCGTAGACCTGACCATCTACCACCTGCCTCATTGGGCCACGGGCCTGGCGGTGGTCCTCATCCTGGCCTATCAGCTGGCCATGGGTTTCCTGGTGGGTTATCTGGTGGGCCGCTTTGCCAAGTGGATATTCCCCAAGATCGGCCTCAATTCCAGTCCCCTTATCAGTATTCTGGTGCTCAGCCTGGCCTTCTTTGCCAACGGCTTCGGCTCCCTGGTAGGAGGCAACGGCCTGTTGGCCCTGTATGTGGCGGCCATCGTCATCGGCAATTCTTCTACTCTTCCCCAGAAGAAGGAGGTCTTCAAGTTCTTTGACGGCATGTCCTGGCTTTCGCAGCTTATTATGGTGCTGTTGCTGGGTGTGCTGGCCCGTCCTTCCCACATCCCTCCCGTGCTGCTTCCGGCCCTTCTCATCGGCCTGTTCCTTATCTTTGTGGCACGTCCGGCGGCCGTTTTCCTGGCCCTGCTTCCGTACCGCAAGCTTCCGGCCCGGGCAAAGCTTTTTGTCTCGTGGGTGGGCCTCAAGGGCGCCGGTCCCATTCTCTTTGCCCTGTATACGGTGGTACACGAGCTGGGCGGCTCTACGGAGATATTCAATATCGTGTTGGTGATTACGCTGCTTTCGCTGCTGTTCCAGGGCATGACTCTGCCCATTGTGGCCAAGTGGCTCAATCTTAGTATAGACGAAGATCCGGAGGTAGAGACCTTCGGCCTGGATTTACCCGAGGAAATGGGTATGATGAGAGACCATATCGTGGGTGAGGCGGAACTGGCTGCGGGACAGACCCTGAGGGATCTGCACCTTCCGCACGGCATCCGCGTCATCATGGTCAAGCGCGGAGACCGTTTTCTGGTGCCGCACGGCAGTATGAAACTGGAATTGAAGGACCATTTGCTCATCATGATGGGAGAAACGGACGACTGATATGAAAAGGATAATCGAGTTCTTCAAGGATGATAGAATGAAGGACACCTGGAGCCGGATAGCTCTGGTGGTCCTGGCCGCCATTATTCTGGAGGCTACTTCCTTTATGCAACTCCGTTTTCTGGCCCGCAGTACCCACCGCGAGGCCATGCTCAAGGCCGAGAATGTCCTCAGCACCACCCATTATGAGATTATGGAAGTGGTGGAGGAGGCCGAGCAGGCGATCCGGGACAATATGTGGATCGCCCAGTGGTGCCTGGACAATCCGGACAGCCTGAAAAATGTTACCAGCCGCATTGTAGAAGAACACACAGCCGTGGTGGGCTCCACAGTAGCCTTGGTGCCGGGTTATAACAAGAATCTTCCCTTCTTTGCCCCTTATTCCTATATCAGGGATGGGGAAATGGTGCATACTTCCCTGGCTACGGAGAAGTACAATTATCCTGCCCACGAGTGGTTCATAGAGCCGTTGGAGGTGGGTATGGGTTACTGGTCGGAACCTTATCTGGACACCGACGGAGGCAATATCAAGATGACCACTTATTCCCGGCCCGTGCTGGATCCCAGTGGAACCACAGCGGCGGTGATAACGGCCGATGTTTCGCTGGAATGGCTGTGCAATCACGTAGGTAGGGTAGATATCTATCCCAATGCGTACAGCATCCTGGTGAGCCGGAAGGGTAAGGTGATGATGGGACCCGTCGACAGCCTGGCCATGCAGTTCTCCGTACAGGAGATGGCAGAAAAGATGAAGGACGAACCGTCGCTTCCTAAACTCGTCGACGACATGCTCTCCGGCAGGAGGGGATCGGTCACCATCCATTCCCCCCAGCAGGGTTCCACCAGCACTGTCTATTATGCCCCGGTACCCCGTACCGGTTGGTCCATGGCCGTCATCATCCCTGAGAAGGAAGTGTTCAAGGAGGTTCGCCGGATGGGCTTCCTGTGCACCTTGCTTCAGATTCTGGGCATCCTGATGCTCATTTTCATCTTGCTTTCGGTGGCCCGGAGCTGGACGGAATACCAGAAGACCAAGGACGTGGAAATTCATTTGGAACGCGAGCTGGAAATCGGCCGGGAAATCCAGATGTCCATGGTTCCCAAGGTCTTCCCGCCTTTCCCCGAACGCAATGACATAGATATGGCCGCCACCATTGTTCCGGCCAAGATGGTAGGCGGAGACTTATATGATTTCTATATCAGGGACGAGAAACTGATCTTCTGCATAGGAGACGTTTCCGGTAAGGGCGTACCCGCCTCCCTGCTCATGGCGGTTACCCGCAGCTTGTTCCGCAATATATCGGCCCAGGAAGACAGTCCTGCCAAGATTGTGGAAGGCATCAACCGCGCCATGGACGAAATGGACGACGAGACGGGTATGTTTGTCACCTTCTTCTGCGGCGTCCTGGATATGCATACCGGCCATATGCGTTATTGTAATGCCGGTCACAATGCACCCATGCTGTTTACGGACCACATCCAGCTTTTGGACGTGGTGCCCAACCTGCCGCTGGGAATCGAGGGTAGCATGGTTTATCAGGAGCAGCAGATCAACCTCCTGCTGGACGATGCCCTCTACCTCTATACAGACGGCATCTCCGAGGCCGAAAACCCCAGACATGAGCTCTTTGGCGTAGAACGTATGGAAAAGGTCCTGAGCGAAAGGCGCACCGCCATGGAACATCTGGAAGCCATGAAGGCCGCCATAGACGATTTCGTGGAAGATGCTCCTCAGAGCGACGATATTACCATGCTGTTCATCCACTACCTGAATAATAACACACAAATTAATAATATGGCACGTCACTTGATTTTGCACAACGACATCCAACAGATTCCGCAGTTGGCGGAGTTTGTGGAGACAATTGCAGAGGACAAGAATCTGGATCAGGCCACAGCCATGAGTCTTAATCTAGCCTTGGAAGAGGCCGTGACCAATGTCATCCTCTACGCCTATCCGGACGGAATAGACGGACTGGTAGACATTGAGGCCTACATCCGGCCAGATTGTCTGGAGTTCATCCTCAGCGACAATGGGAAACCCTTTGACCCGACTGCCGCACCGGACGCTGACATTACCCTTGGGGTGAATGAGCGAAGTATAGGTGGTCTGGGAATCTACTTGGTAAGGAATATCATGGACACCGTGTCCTACAGGTATGAAAACGGAAAGAATATTTTAACAATGATCAAAAAAATCTAACGATATGGAAGTCTTTATTGAAAACGAAAACAATGTAACCACCGCCCGTTTCGTGGGCCGTCTGGACACCCCGGCTTCTCAGGAAGTCGCCAAGAGCATCGAACCCATCCTTGAGAACCCTACCGGCACCATCGTGCTGGATTGCAAGGACATGAGCTATATTTCTAGCTCGGGTCTGCGTATCTTCCTTACCATCCGCAAGGCTGCTGCTGCCAAGGGCGGAAATGTGATTGTCAAGGATATCAACAACGATATCCGTCAGGTATTCATGATGACCGGTTTCCTCAACCTCTTTGAAATTCAGTAAAGTATGGTTCCGAGTGTCATTACCATCAGCCGCGAGCTGGGTAGCGGTGGCCGCACCATCGGCCGCAAACTGGCCCAGAAACTGAACATCCGTTACAGCGACAAGGAACTTATCCATGGCCTTCAGGACAAGTTCCACCTCACGACCAGCGGCATCGAGAAGCTCAAAGGCCAGAAGAAGAACTGGTTCAACGACTTCATCCAGCTGGTGGCTCCGGCCCCGCAGGCCGATATGTTTGTGGGCCCCGACAGCCAGTTTATCAAGGAATTCAGGGCCGATCTGACCACCGACGACATCCATGAGGCCGAAGTGGAGATTATCAAGGCCATTGCTGCCGAGGGCCCCTGCGTCTTCGCCGGCCGTTCGGCCTTCTTCATCCTTCAGGGTATGGAGAACAAGGTGGATGTGTTCGTAACCGCTTCGCTCGAGCATCGCATCGAGCGGGTCATGCGCAAGCAGGGCCTCTCCCGCGAACAGGCCATTGAAGTAATTGAGCGCGTAGATAAAGCCCGCGACAACTACATCAAGCGCTACACCGGTAAGAGCCGTTACGACGCCCGCAACTACAGCCTCTGCATCAATGTGGACAACCTCACCGAGGACGAGGCCGTAGACGTTATCCTGGACTATATCAGCAAGTCCAAGTAGGGGAGTACCTTATTAATTTGATTATGCCCGAAGGCTGAATATTCAGTCCTTCGGGCATAATTATGGGTTATAGTGAGAGCTATTCCAGAGGAATCTCCGGGTGCTGCACGGTGATGGGCAGGTCTTTCTGCGTGAGGTAGAACATGTAGAGGATGACGGACTTGGTGCCGCGGTTTTCGCCGTGGTGGATGGCGTTTACCATTTCTACGATGGCCTCGCCTTCGTGAAAGACCTTCTCCTGGCCGTCCAGGCCGATGATGGTGAGTTCCCCCTGCACCAGGATGCCGTGGTTTATCACGGGATGGTGGTGCCAGCCCAGTTTCTCACCGGCGGGAATCTCGTACTTCACGGCCACCAGTTCCGGACGGCCCGCCGGATAGTCGGGCAGTTCCACGCCGTCCCAGCTCTGGCTGGTGCGGATGAGTTCGGTGCTCATATTAAATAATCAGTTTAACGCGGAAGCCCCTTTCGGTGGGCTCTTCCACAATCTGTTGGCACAGCCCGGCCAGAAGCTTCTTATGCTCCTCGGTAAGGGGCGAAGCTTCCATCTTCTCTACCATGAAATCCAGGGCGGTGACGCCGGACTGTTCGCTGTGCGTGATGCGGACGGTGAGGGGGCGGTAGGCGGCCATCACGTCGTCAAGCATCACCTTGCACAGATGTTGTGCGGTTTCCTGCTTGGAGACAATGCCGTATTTGTAGCAGAAGGCATTGATAGTGGACTCCATACCCAGGAAGTCGTAGTCGGGACCGTCCACCTCGAACACCTCTTTGCGGATGCGCTGGATAAAGGCCTTGGTAGCGCTGTGGACAGGCGCCTCAAAAATCTGCTGAGGCGTGGCGTCCTCGTGGATATAACCGTCGTACATGAAGAAGATGCGCGTGCTCACGTCGCGGGCGAACTTCATCTCGTGGGTAACGATGAGCATCGTCAAACCTTCATTGGCCAGCTGTCGGATGACGCTGAGCACTTCACCTACCATAGTGGGATCCAGGGCCGATGTAGGCTCGTCAAAGAGGATGACTTCGGGCTTCATCGCCAAGGCACGGGCGATGGCGACGCGCTGCTTCTGGCCGCCGGAGAGGCTGTCAGGGTAGACATCGGCCTTCTCGGCCAAACCTACTTTGCGCAGGAGCGCCAGCCCTTCCTCGCGCGCTGTTTCCGGCTTGATATGGCGAAGCTGGCAGGGGGCCATTGTGACATTTTCCAGCACGGTCTTATGCGGGAAGAGGTTGAAGCTCTGGAACACCATCCCCATCTTCTGCCGCATCAGGTGGACGGGATACCCCTTGGCGAGGTTATTCTGCCCATCGATGAAGACCATTCCGCCGGTGGGAGGATCCAGCAGGTTCAGGCATCGCAGCAGCGTACTTTTACCTGTTCCCGAGGGGCCGATGATGGAAATGACCTCGCCCTGGTGCACATCGGCATTGATGTCGATCAGGACATCCAGGGTGCCAAAGCTCTTTTTCAGGTGGGAGATGCGGATGACGGGTTCGCCGACAGGCTGCTTATAGCTCCAGAAGGCGGTTGCTTTCTTGGTGATATGCCTCCAACGCAGATAGAGCCCTATGCCGATGAGCCCTATGCCACCGCAGAGGATGAGGAAGATGACAAAACTCCACGGCTTCCGGTGGCCGTCGTTCTGCTCCACGGGCGGCTGGGACGGGGCTGTGAGGATTCCCAGTTCCCCTTTCCGGGTCATCAGGACCATTTCCGACTCCAGGTATCCGTCAGAGAAGAGCACCTGCTTCTTGCGCTCCTCGGTGATGCTGATATAACCCACTGACAGGTCGGCCTTACCGGTCTGAATGGCAGGAATCTGCGAGGCAAAGTCCATCAGGAGGTACTCCAGTTTCCAACCCCGCCGGTTGGCCCATTCCGTGAGCAAATCCGGCTCTATGCCGGACGGTTTTCCGTTGCTGATGAAATTGAGCGGGGGCTGGGACGGGAAAGTGGCTACGCGGATGGTGCGCCCGTTGCCGCGCTGCTGCGGGACTTCCAGCGTAGAGGCATCATCGGCCCGGGTCCATCGATTGATAATCTCGTCGTAGGTGCCGTCGCGACGGATTTCGGAGAGGAAACTGTTGAAATCCTGCTGCAATTCCGTGCCGTCCATCGGGAAGATGGCACCTATCGGAATGCTGGGCAGCCCGGCGCTCACGGAATCCATCCGGGCGGCGAGATTCTTGTTGAAGATCAGTGTAAGGCTTTCGCCACCGATGATATCAACCTTTCCGGTCTCCAGTGCCGCTACGAGATCGGTGTTGTTGGACATACGCTGAATTTGGGCTTTCGGCGCCATGTCGGTGACGGCAATGTCCTGGATACTGCCGATGATAACTCCCACGTCCTTTCCTTCCAAAGCCTGGAAGATAGCGGGGGCATCGGCCACCTGGGCGTTCTTCCCGGACGAGAAAACCTCCGGCAGGTAGCATATGGTTCCGCCTATGAGCAGCATCGCTGCCGCCGCCAGGGCTCTCAGGCGTTTCCCCTTAACCATTGAGGTCAGCAGCCGCCCGATGAGCCAGGCCATGAAGAAATAGATGATGGCCGACAGAATGATGGGGAAGAAGGCGTCGAAGGTGCGGGAGCGGATGAGGTCGGAGGCCCGGGTCATATCGGCCACGGCAATGTATCCCACGATACTGGTTCCCTTGAGCAGGCTGATGATCTCTCCCTGATAGACGGGCATGACAGCCTTGATTACTTGAGGCAGCACAATCCGGAGGAAGGTTTGACGCGGTGTGTAGCCCAAAGCCAGGCCGGCCTCGGTCTGCCCCCGGTCAATGCCCTGGATGGTGGTGCGCAGCATTTCGCCAATATAGGCCGCCGTGTTGAGGCCGAAGGTGACGATGGCCACCACGACGCCGGTAGCTTCCATGGGGGCCATAATCACGTAGTACATGAGCATGAGGACCACCAGGACGGGCGTTCCGCGCATGATGTCTATGTACACCTTGGCTACCTTCTGCAGCCATTTCCGGCGGCTCATTCGCATCCAGCATACCACTCCGCCCAGGATGGTGCCCAGGATGGCGGCGCAGAAAGTGATGATAAGCGTAACCTGCAGACCGTCCAGGATCATTCTGTACCGGTCTTCGGCTATCAGGTTATTGTAAAAACTGTCAAACATATTTAGCTAATTGTCAAT
>JAEEGL012675725.1_pt1 | contig 12233 bp, 11 predicted proteins | sample 9134231 | NCBI WGS metagenome assembly JAEEGL01 (sample SAMN16246548, study PRJNA631951) | gut metagenome | biome: gut microbiome; feature: rumen; material: fiber-attached | host: Bos | place: Iran: Karaj | collected 2018-10
ACTCCGACTCAGCTTGGATGTCGTTCAAGACCATGGAAGTCAACCCGAACAACTACACCAGCAGCCAGCTGATGATCTCCACCGCGGGCACCGAGCTCTCCGATTTCACGGAGATATGGTCGCAAGACAACCCCGCCAATACTTGGGACTCCATCCATATCGACCTCACCGAATACCAAGGCGACACCATCTATCTCGCCTTCAAATACAGCGGCCACCACGGCCATGACTGGTACCTCGATGACATCAACGTCGAAGAGGCGCTGACACTATTCACCATCACCGTCGAACCCGACAGTACAGGTTGGGGCACCACCACTGGCAGCGGCAGCTATCCTTATGGCGAGACCGTCACCATCGAGGCCATCCCCAACACCGGCCACACCTTCCTCACCTGGAGCGACGGCAACATGAACAACCCCCGCACCATTGTCGTCACCCAAGACAGCACCTTCATCGCCCACTTCGGCACGCTGCAATACACCATTGAAGTCGTTGCCGACCATCCCGAATGGGGTACGGTGACAGGCGGTGGCACCTATTATTATGGCGACACCATACAGATTTCGGCCACGCCCAATACGGGCTTTGCTTTTGATGGCTGGGACGACGGCATCACCGACAACCCGCGCACCGTCATCGTCGCCCAAGACAGCCTCTTCACCGCCATGTTTAGCACACTGCAACACACCGTCACCGTTGTGAGCGACCATCCCGCCTGGGGCTCAGTGGCTGGTGGTGGCACCTATTATTATGGCGACACCATACAGATTTCGGCCACGGCCTACCTCGGCTTCCAGTTTAACGGCTGGGATGACGGCAACAACGACAACCCGCGCACCGTCATCGTCGAAGAGGACATCACCTTCATTGCCCATTTTGGCATCCAGCAATGCCTCATCAAGACCGAAGTCACGCCAGATGGTGCAGGCTCAGTCAACGGAGGCGGCACCTATGACTATGGCACCACGATACATCTGACCGCACACAGCAACACCGGCTATGTCTACAGCATGTGGGACGATGGCGTCATGGACAACCCACGCAGCGTATTCGTGGAAGGCAACGCCACCTATACCGCCGTCTTCACGCCATTGCAGTATGAAATCACCACCGAGTGCGACCCCGTGGAAGGCGGTAGCGTGACTGGTGCTGGCACATACGACTACGGTAGCACTGCTGTGCTCACCGCCACGCCCAACAACAACTACATCTTCCTCTGCTGGAGCGATGGCATTGCCAGCAACCCGCGTAATGTCACCGTAACGGGCAACGCCAACTACAAGGCTTTGTTCCACCTCAACGGTACACCTCAATACACCATTAACGTGCTGGCCAACGATCCCGAGTTGGGCACCGTGACGGGCAGCGGTACCTATCCCGAAGGCACCACCATCGACATCAGCGCCACGCCCAACACGGGCGCTTATTTCACAGGCTGGGATGACGGTAACACCGACAACCCACGCAGCGTCACCGTCACCCAAGACATGACCTTCACGGCCATCTTCACGGAAGTGCAAACCTTCACCATCACCGTACGTCCCGAATACCCGTTACTCGGCTCCACTTATGGCAGTGGCACCTATCCTGTCAATACGGTCATCAACATCGGCGCCACGCCCAACCCCAACTTCTACTTCTCGGGCTGGCAAGACGGCAATATGGACAACCCGCGTTCCATCACTGTGACCGAAGACGCCGAATACATCGCCTCGTTCTCGCAAGAACCAGTCCAGACCTATACGGTAACGGTCTATTACGATGAGAATCAGGGCTTCATTCTTGGTGCAGGTAGTTACATGGCAGGCGCCACGGCCTCCATCGCCGCCATTGCCGCCGATGGCTTTGTGTTCAAGAAATGGAACGACGACACCACCGACAATCCGAAAGTCGTCGTCGTCGACCACGACATCTTCCTCGCCGCCTTCTTTGAGAGCAACAATGTGACCGAGAGTGGATTCGATCACCTCCGCCTCTACCCCAATCCAGCCAACGACAAGATTCACATCGAAGGCTTTGAGGGCGAGCACGAAATCTTCATCTACAACACCATAGGTTCTTTGGTGAAGACGGCAACCATTACCGATAGCCAGGAAATCGGCGTTGGCGATTTGCCTGCCGGCCTCTATCTCGTCCGCATCGACCAGCTTCGTGCCTTCAGATTCATCAAGAAATAACAACCCTTTCATAAACAAACCAACAGTTGCGCCCGACACGAACCAAGGGAAAAAAGAATGAAAAAGATTTTGTTAACTGCTCTTGTGCTCATCGCTACGTCTTTGGTCTCTTATGCCCAATACAGTAAAGCATACAATGATGCGAAAAAAATCACGGACGCCTACGAACAAAGCGTCAACAATGCCAAATCATGCGAGGAATTGGACAACGCATCCATTAACTTCTTCATCCAATTGCTGGGCCTCGTTGAGGTGGAATACGATGAAAGCGAGGAAATGACCGAAAAAGAGAACGAACTGTTAGAAGAACAAATAGACCGTATTACCAACAAGGTCGAGTCAATGAAACAACAATTTGACTGCCCGATAGAAGAAGAGGAAGAAGAGGTAGAGCTGATACCCACTACCACCCAGGAATGGGACGAGCTCATCAACAGCTACGATATTGTGACAAAGAAACTGGAAAGTTTTAAAAGCGTTGACTATGACAACGATGACGAGTTAAACAAACTGTTGGAAGTGTTGACCGAAGCCGAACCCATCGTCACCCGAATCGACAATGCCGACACCGAAAACATTACTAAAAAACAATCCGAACGTCTTGACGCGATCAACGATAGATTCGTGAAAGCCGCCAAAAGACTTGGATTTGCCGAAGAAGACGAAGAATAAACAAATCCTTTTCTACAAAAACGAAGGAAGCCGACATCAGTCGGCTTCCTTCGTTTTAATAAAATAGACAATCGTTATTTGGTCACGACCAGTTTCACCGTCTGGCTGCCCAATTCCGAAACAGCATTGATGAAATACACACCAGTGCCGAGCGTATTCAGGTAATTCTCCAGGGTGGTATGGTTCAAACCATTAAAAGTGTAAGTGTAGAGTTGGCGACCCGTAATGTCGTAGACCGTCACGTCGGCCTTGGCACCTTCCTTCAGTGACACTTTCACCTCGCCTTGTGAAGGGTTAGGATACACATTGATGATTTCATTGGCAGCAACAGAGTGTTCCTCGACCTTCAGCAGCTCCAGGGCTTGTGAGAAGTCAGGGATGCCATAGCCATACTTGGAATCGGGATTCTCGGCACGATTGCCACAAGCACGGAGAGCGTCACAAATCTCCTGCACGGAAGAATAAGGACGGGCTTGACGCAAGCATGCCACTGCACCAGCGAGAACGGGAGTGGCAAACGAGGTGCCATTACCATTGTAGTAAGGCCACCAGCTGCCATAACCCGAAGCCACATAGGTGCCTTCGCCCATAGCCATCACATCAGGTTTGATGCGGCCGTCATAGGTCGGACCCACCGAACTGAAACTAGCACGATCACCAGCGGCATTCACAGCACCCACCGTCACGATGTGTTCGGCATCGGCGGGGATGCCCAGCGTGCAATTGCCGTCGCCTTCGTTGCCGGCGGCATTCATGCAGATCATGCCACGACTTGCGGCAATTTCAGCTCCTATCGACATGGGAGCCGTCTTACCATCGTAGTGCTCAAAAGGATGGTTCCATTGGCTCATGTCAAAAGTGATGTAACCCAAAGAGGTGGAGCACACGTCGACGCCCAGGCTGTCGGCATACTCGGCACCCGACACCCAGTTATACTCCTCGATGATGTTCTCACTGTCGCCGTCTTCGGTATGGATGAGATAATAGGAAGCCTTATAGGCCGTGCCCACCATATTGTTGGGATCGTAGGCGCCCATAGTGCTCAAGCAAGAAGTGCCGTGGGTGCTCTGCGTATACACCGAGTTGGAACCGTACACGAAATCGCGGGTACCAAGCAGACGGCCTTCTTCGCGCATATTGTCGAAGCAGGAAGTGTTTTCGGCTCCTTCGAAGCCTCCATCAAGGACAGCGATGATGACGCCAGTGCCATCGAAACCCATCTCGTGCAACACATCCACATTCAGTTGCTTCACTTGGTCTTCTGCACCACCATAGAAACCTTTTGAAGAACGCGTGGAAGCGGCGGGCTTCATCTCGTTGGCCAGCCAACGCTCCTTTTGTTCTTGTGCCTTGAGGTCGTTGGGGCAGTTACGCACCGTCATCACGCAGTCAAGGGCGTTGATCGCCTCAATCACGCTCGGGTCGGTGACATGTACCGAAACGCCATTCAGCCACTTCGAAGGATTGATAATCTCGGCACCGCAATCGGCCACTGCCTGCAAGTACTGCGGATTGACAGGGAGGTCGTATTCGTCAATGGCGATGTTAAGGTTGGCACGGCGTTGCAAAGCCCTTGGGCTCAAATAAGCCTCTGGATTGTCGATGGAATAAGGAGAGCCTTCCTTATCCGTGAATTGCACCCAATAGATATTGGTCGCCACCTGCGCTTGGGCAAACATCGTGGCAGCCAAAAACATAAGTAAAAAAGACAGTTTTCTCATAGTATTTTTATATTAGATGATTCTACTTATTAGGTGATAAAAACGCGCAAAAATAAATAAATTCTCTATTTTATGATTCTCCATCCTAAAAATAGACAAATAATCTAATCCAACAACCCTTCTCCAAAGCAACAATTACTCATTCAGCATTCCGCATTCCACATTCATCATTAACTCCGTTGAAATGCTTTGCATTAACTCACTTTGTGTCGTTGAATCTTTGATTTCGATGTAATCAATCTTCGATTTCCGCATTCAAAAATTTTCCCTACTTTTGCAAAACGAAAAAAAGCACACGTCATGCGCATCGACATCATCGCCGTTTTCCCCGAAATGTTTGAGGGGCCTTTTACCGAAAGCATCATCAAACGCGCCATCAACAAGGGCATTGTGGAGATAGGGTTACACAACCTACGCGACTACAGCACCGACAAGCACCACAAAGTGGACGACTACTCGTTTGCCGCAGGTGCGGGCATGGTGATGATGATCGAGCCTGTCGACAACTGCATCAGCCACCTGAAAAGCCAGCGCGACTACGATGAAGTCATCTACATGAGTCCCGACGGCGAACTGTTGGACCAACCCTTGTGCAACCAACTCTCGATGAAAGAGAACCTCATCATCCTCTGCGGACACTACAAAGGCATCGACGAGCGTATCCGCGAGCATCTGGTCACCAAAGAGATAAGCATCGGAAACTATGTCCTTTCTGGTGGCGAATTGGGTGCAGCAGTTTTGGTCGACAGTCTGGTACGCCTCATCCCCGGCGCTTTGGGTGACGAGACCTCTGCCCTCTCCGACTCATTCCAAGACGGGTTGGTGTCGCCACCGGTCTATACCCGTCCGCGCAGCTACAAAGGATGGGAGGTCCCCGAAGTATTATTGTCGGGCAACGACAAACTCATCAACGATTGGCGGATGGAACAAGCCATCGAGCGCACCAAGGTACGCCGACCAGAAATGTACGAAAATTTCAAAAAAAGCTGAGATTATTGGCTCAATATTGATTTTTTTTGTATTTTTGCACCCACTTTTTGGAGAAAAATATACAAAAATCATATAAAATGAGCAAAAACGCATTAATCCAATTCGTTGAAGATCAAATTGTTGTAAAAGATTTTCCGAAGTTCAAGACAGGTGACACCATCACGGTGACCTACAAGATTGTAGAAGGACAAAAAGAGCGTCTGCAAAAGTTCCAGGGCATCGTCCTGAAGCGCAGCGGCCAAGGCAAGGTTGGTACTTTCACCATCCGCAAGATTTCCAATAACATTGGCGTGGAAAGATGTTTCCCCATCGCCTCCCCCATGATTGAGAACATCGAGCTCAACAAGAGAGGTGACGTCCGCAAATCGCGCATCTACTACCTGCGCGGCCTGCGTGGCAAGAAAGCCAAGATCAAGGAACTCAAGGACTGATTCCTTTGCAAAACAACAACAAAAAAGAAGCTCCGAGCGTTTGCTCGGAGCTTTTTTGTTTTGTTGTTGGGTCGGATTTTTCGAGACGCGATAAATCGACGTCTCTACAGGGCCATATCATTCCTTCGATGGTTCTTCTTTCTTCTTCCGTTTGAATATCTTCGTTCGTAGCATAAAGATGGTGAGGGCTGCCCAAAAGACAATCAAGATCCCCAGGGTGATAAAGGTGGCCGTCGTGCTCTGTGGGGCATAGCCTACCAGAAGCAACACGGGGAAGCCCAACACGATGGCCGAGAGGGTCTGCAGCACGAGGTTGTTGGCGGCAGGCGTCTCAAACTTCGGGTCGATTTCGCGCAGTAGGATCATGCCGTTGCTGGCCGTACCCGTCAGCATGCCGAACATCGAGAAGAAGCCTTCGTATTTGTAATTCGGATAGAGGTGCTTGCAAATCCACAACACATAGATAAATGTGACGACAGCGCCCAAAGTGACAATGAGGATGAAAGGCAACAGGAACTTGCCAAAGTGCTCAAAGTTGATGGCCGCCGTACCTGCCACAATCATGATGTCGAAGCAGAAACCGCTGATACGGTTGAGCATATAGTTGTTGATGTATTCGCGGCTCATCAGCTTGGCTTTCTTGAAACCCTTCAGGAGGTTCTTGAAAAGAATGCCGAACAGCGTGCCAATCAAGAAGTTGAAGCCCCACAGCATGGGTTTCAAGGTGTTGGTGCCGAAATTGCCCAAATCCATGCCCTGAATCCAGTTGGTGAACAGGTAAACCAGGAAATACACGAACAGCACCATACAGATTTGTATCGAAAGCTTGTCGACCGACTCGGCATCGGGTATCTCGCCCTTGCTTTCATAGTCTTGTAAAGTATTTACCTGGGCATCGGCGATTTTCTTTCTCGAAAGGATGCCTTTTCGACGCAAGATGTTCATATAAACGACACCCACCACGCTACCTACGATGAAACCAGTTGCTGCGATGGAGAGTCCAAAGTCGGCACCTGGGAATTCGATGCCCTGCTGTGTGGCCCAACCCGTGAAGATCTTGCCGAAGTTCAAGGCCTGTCCCGGTCCCTGACCATAGCCCATAGGCAATAGCAGACCTGCCGCATAGAACAAACGCCTACCAAAATAGAAAAACAGGATGGAGACGATGAGACCCACTATGCCTTGGATGACATAGGTGGAAGCCGTCAAGGCGCCCGTCTCAATCACCTTCATCGGCGTGGATCTCGATTCAATCTTGTTGTTCTTCAAGGCCAAGGCCACGAAGCCCAAACCCAAGGCATGATAGGTCACAATCTCCATCATGGGCTTGTTGATAAGTTCACGGCAACTAGGGATCTGCTTGAAAAGCAGCAAAAGCAAGCCACCCAGCAAAGCCGAAGGTAGCAGGCTCTTGTTCAAAAACGGCACTTTGGTCCTCAACACGTTACCAAGCAAGAGGGCCGTCGCCAAGATGCAAAACTGCACCAGCCATTGCCATGCTTCAGGCCGGTCAAAGGTCATCACAGAAACGTCAAGTAACATATTACAATGATTTTGGTTCAACATTCAATCATCTTGATCCATCGAGCTTTACGGCTGTGCCAGAAACATTTACCATGACACAAGGCCCCACATCTGACACATCAAAATCAATCCTAACGCCGACGACGGCATCGGCACCAAGTTCGGCAGCACGCTCTTCCAAATGTTTGAGGGCTGCTGCACGGGCATTGGTGAGAATCGACACATAATACCTCTCTCCCCTGAATTCCTTGTTCTCGAAGGCTTCTCCAAAGACAATCCCCAAATATTCAGTGATCGTCTGTCCTTCAATGTTTGCTGTAGTAGTGAGTATCATGCTGCAACAGGTTTAATTATTCACTTATATTGCCTTTATCGCGGCAAAGATAATGCATTTTTCAATCAATGAACGAAAAACCCTTATTTTTGCAGCATGAAAAAGGTGCTACAACTGTTCCTCACTTTCTTCAAAATCGGAGCCTTTACCCTCGGTGGTGGCTATGCCATGCTTTCGATGGTGGAGAAAGCCGTCGTCGACCAGAAGAAGTGGATTCCCAACGACGAGTTTTGGGACATGATAGCCGTGGTACAGTCGCTACCTGGCGTCTTTGCCGTCAACACCGCCTTGTATGTAGGGCATCGTGTGGCGGGCGTGAAAGGCGCTTTCGCCGCCATGCTGGGTGCCATCATCCCTTCCATCACCATCATTTTGCTGTTGGCCACGGTATTTCATGAATATCGCGACAATCCGGTGGTGGAGCGTATCTTCAAGGGCATCCGTCCCTGCGTGGTTGCCCTCATCCTCGCCCCCTCGCTACGCATGATCAAGTCGGCCAAAGTGACATGGAAAACCGCCATCATCCCCATCGCCACAGTATTTCTCATCTGGTGGCTCAAGATCTCGCCCGCCTATGTCATCCTTGCCGCCATCGCAGGAAGTCTGATTTACGCTCTCGTCATAGGACGGAGGACAAAGGATGAGGGACAGAAGACGGAGGACGGTGGACAAAAGACAGAGGACAAGAGGGGCGTCCTAAGTCCTCAGTCCCCGGTCCCCGGTCAAGAAAGAGAGGAGGTCAAGCCATGATTTACTTACAATTGCTTTGGGTGTTCGTGAAAATCGGCGTCTTGGGTTTCGGCGGCGGCTATGCCATGCTCTCGCTCATCCAGCATGAGGTAGTCGACCACTATGCTTGGATGACCACCACCGAGTTCGCCGACATGGTAGCCATCTCACAGATGACGCCAGGGCCCATCTCCATCAACTTGGCAACCTATGTGGGCTACAACACGGCGGGCTTCGGCGGTTCGCTGTTGGCCTCGTTCGCGCTTTGCCTACCCTCCATCATCATGGTGTATCTCATCCTCCGATTGTTTATGAGCAAGAAGAACAACACCTTGATGTCCAACACCTTGAAAGGCTTGAAACCCGCCATTGCAGGACTCATCTTTGCCGCCGGCCTCGCGATGATGAACACCCAAAACTTCGTTGACTTCGGTCGCGGCCAGTACAATATCAGCGTCATCATCTGCGTTTTGGCCTTCGTGGCGTCGTATTTCTTCAAAGCGAATCCTATACTACTCATTGTGCTATCAGGTGTGGTGGGATATTTTGCGTATTAAACTAAAATGAGAACCAGTGCTCAATACCGAACCGTCATTGCGGACTCGATCCGCAATCTCCCAAGTACAAGGGAAATCCCTTTTGCACTGGAGATGGCGGATGCAGCTCCGCCATGACGGAAAAAGGCTATATAACCTTTCCTTTGAAAAAGTAAGAAACACATAGATATGAAACAAAACATCATCACCTTCATCCTCCTCCTTTGGGCAGGCACCATTTTCGCGCAACACGCCCTTACCTACCAAAGCTACGCCAAGGGTGTTGCCGAACAAGACACAACCTCAATGCTGGTGGTAGAGAATTCAAAATGCTTAAAAATCAACACACTAGAAAAATCCATTTCAAATCCCATCCCTGGTTATGCACAAAACATTACCTATGTTGATTATGTCAACGACAGCATTTATTCGATTGTTGAATTCTCCGACAGCAAGTATTACAGTGCCCATTCATTCACCAACAACGATGTGGTTTTCAGCGAGGAAGGGACTGAAAATCTATTGGGCTATCCATGTAAGAAATACAAGACCAGCATCAACTCCAACACCATCGAGGTATGGATGACGGAGAGCCTCGGTTTTGAGGCCACACCCATGCCAGGATTAGGTCACATGAAAGGCGTGATGGTGCGTTGCATGAGAAACGGATCGTATGTCACCGATCTGAAGGAGGTGAAAGACCAGAAATATGCTTTGGTCGACATGATTCCCGACTATAAAGGCGAGCGCAAGACCGTTAAGGAACTCAACCAATTGCGCAAGGACAAACTCGTCATCCGCATCCCCGTCTTTGAGGACGAGCAGATACATTTCGCAGACTACGAGCCGTTTACCCAAGAAATACCTTTTGACACGACAATTCATTTCAGCCATGGTACGCTCATCGTGAAACGGTTGAGACTACCTGAATTCCCTGCGCATTACCAACTCTTTGCCGAGATCCACCAGCACAGCAATGGCGATGCCTACGACCGCTCTGCCTCCGTATTTGTCATCCCCACGGAAAAGGTCATGAGTTTCAAGGACGGCCTGACAAAAGGCATCGAGGCGTTGCCTGTTTTTGTCGGCAAAGACGGCAAGGAATACCAAGGCATCAAGGCGGAAAAGGACTATCTGCCACCTGTCGAATTGGTGCGGTTTTTCACCTCTTTTGGTGCCGGTCATTTCAACGACAAGGTTCAAATAGACGGTCTGGAATGGGCTGATGAGAACTACTACAAGATGGAAGTCAGCGAGTTGCGTGACCGTTTGCGCGGCGATGTGCTCATCGGTGTTTTCATCGGCAACTACGACAAGGGCGGGCACAAGGTTTCCCTCGACCTTCTCGCCTACCCTGGCGATGACAAATGGAGCGACAAACCCTTGAAGCAACACTCCATCCCGCTGTTCAACACCTGCAATGTATTGGAAATGAGCGGACAAAACTACGGACGTTTGTTTGCTACCGACACTCTGGAAGTGGAAGTGGAAATTCCCGACAATGCCAAGAACATTCGTCTGCGGTATATCAGCACCGGCCATGGCGGCTGGGACGGCGGCGATGAGTTCAACCCAAAAGAAAACGTGATTTATGTCGACGGCGTGAAACGCTTCACCCACACGCCATGGCGCTGCGACTGTGCCACCTTCCGCGACCAGAGCCCTGTCTCGGGCAACTTCTGGAACGGGCTTTCCTCCTCCGACTATTCGCGTTCAGGTTGGTGTCCTGGCACGGCCACCAATCCCGTCTATTTCGACCTGAACGGCTTGAAACCAGGCAAGCACGCCATCCGTATTGCCATCCCGCAGGGCAAAGACGAAGGTGAATCCTTCAGCCATTGGATGGTTTCAGGAGTGCTGCTGTATGAGTTATAAGGAACCGGCTTTCTGTAACATCCCCATATCGACCGTCACCATAGCCGCAAAGGCCTCGACCAAGACCACCGCTCTCGGCAAGGCACTCACATCGTGCCTCCCGCCGATGGCAATTTCGCAGGACTCCCCTGCTCGATTCACAGTTTGTTGAGGTTGAGCGATACTTGGTATCGGCTTGAAAGCCACACGGAACACAATATCATTGCCGTTGGTGATGCCGCCTTGAATACCTCCAGAGTGGTTAGTTAGAGTAGTGATTCTTCCGTCTTTATTGATAAAGGTGTCATTGGCTTCGGAGCCTTTCATTTTGGCCAAAGCAAAACCGTCGCCCACCTCAAAGCCCTTCACAGCGGGCATGCTGAACATGGCATGGGCCAACTCGGCCGAAAACTTGCCGAACACAGGCTCACCCAAGCCCACCGGAACGCCCACGATGCGGCATTCAACAATGCCTCCCACCGTATCACCCTCTTTTCGGGCTTGTTCCGCATCGCCCATAGAGACTACCTCTGCGGATATTTTGATGTTTTTTTCTTTCAATACCTGCTTGGCAATGGCACCCGCCACCACGATGGGCAAAGTCGTACGAGCCGATGCCCTGCCACCACCGCGCCAGTCGCGGATGCCGTATTTCTGCTCGTAGGTGAAATCGGCATGCGAAGGACGATATACATCTTTCAAAGCCTCGTAATCTTCCGACTTACCATCTTCATTGCACACCATAAAGGCAATGGGCGTGCCCAAGGTCACGCCATCGAACAAACCGGAGAGCCATTCGATTTGATCCGACTCCTTGCGTTGGGAACTATCAAAGGACTGCGCCGTCTTCCGTCTATGGAGTTCGCTATCAATAAAACCGAAATCCAGTTTCAGCTGCGAGGGGCAGCCATCGATAACGCCGCCAACGGCTATGCCATGCGACTCGCCAAAAGTGGTTAACCTGAAAAGATGTCCTATGGTATTCATAGCGACAAAGGTACAACAATTTAGTTTCAACCATCATATTTCGAAGAAAAACATTCAATATATTATGTTTCAATATGTTACATAAAACAAAGAAAAATATTTTCAAAAAACGTTGGTGGGTAATAGAAAAATGTCTACTTTTGCACCGCAATTCACAGCCGAGGAGAGGTGGGTGAGTGGCTGAAACCAACAGTTTGCTAAACTGTCGTATCCAGCAATGGGTACCGGGGGTTCGAATCCCCCCTTCTCCGCGAAAGAAAGAAGACGATGGTTGC
>JAEEGL013961791.1_pt1 | contig 12233 bp, 12 predicted proteins | sample 9134231 | NCBI WGS metagenome assembly JAEEGL01 (sample SAMN16246548, study PRJNA631951) | gut metagenome | biome: gut microbiome; feature: rumen; material: fiber-attached | host: Bos | place: Iran: Karaj | collected 2018-10
GAACTTGAAGCCCTCGGCATCTACTACGTTACCTGCACCGACGATAACATCGGGATAGTTGCTCTTGATCCACTCGAGAGCCTTCTGCTGCCATACGGAGAATCCGTCGGAAGAGTCAAGACACAAAGCGTCAGCGCCTGCCTCAACGAGTGCAGGAACACGCTCCATATAGTCTCTTGTGTTGATACCGGCACCAACGATAAGCTTCTTGTCCTTGTCGAGGAGCTCAGTCGGGTTAGCCTTATGGAATTCATAGTCCTTACGGAAAACGAGACCTACAAGTCTGCCGTCCTTATTAACGATAGGAAGCTGGTTAACCTTGTTGTCCCAGATAATGTCATTAGCTTCTTTAAGTGTTGTTCCCTCGGGAGCTGTAACGAGCTTCTCGATGGGAGTCATGAATGTGGAAACCTTCTCGTCGAGAGACATACGGCTTACACGGTAGTCTCTTGTTGTAACGAGACCCAAGAGCTTGCCTTCAGCTGTACCGTCTTCTGTAACAGCTACAGTGCCGTGCTCCTTCTCCTCACGGAGCTTAAGGATATCCTCAAGTGTTGCATCAGGGGATACGTTGGAATCGGACTCAACGATACCTGCCTTATACTTCTTAACCTTCCTTATCATCTCACACTGAGATTCGATAGACTGTGACTGGAAGATGAAAGACATACCGCCGCATCTTGCGAGTGCAATAGCCATTCCGTCATCGGAAACAGCCTGCATAACTGCGGATACGACAGGGATGTTGATCTTAAGCTTAGACTCTTCCTTTCCCTTTCTGTACTTGCAGATCGGTGCTGAAAGATCAACCTGATCCGGAGTATTCTTCTCCGTTGTAAGGTTCGGTACGAGTAGATATTCGCTGAATGTTCTTGATTCCTGCTCAAAAATCGTAGCCATAGATTACCCCCGTTATTTTTTCCGCTTATATTAACATAAAGTGCGGGATTAAATAAAGGCTTTCCTTATAAAAGAAAGCCTTATATTTAAGTAAAACTTATTTGATTGATTTCTTGTAAGCCTTAATGAGCACCACATAGAGCACTATCATCACTATCAGGAGGAACACAAGATCCAGCGACAGGAAGCTTCCGTTGTAGATCATTGAGTAGATCCAGGGGTTCATGTCGCCCGCATACTCCGCGTAGAAGATTACTCCAGAAAGTACTGAGCAAAACCAGCGCACGATGTAAGCCAGGATGGTGAACATGATTGCTCTTACTATTCCCGCGTCAGCGAAACGCTTCAGAGGGTTTCCCGTGCCGAACCTTTTCGATGCGGGCTGTGCTGCAAATCCCACGATGCCGTATGCAGAGTAGCCCAGGATGTAGTCGAGAAGCACCTGGAAAGGCGTTACAAGCCATCCTCCGATAAGCTGCAGTAAGCTGAAGATCACCGCTACTACGAAGCCCCATCCGGGACCAAAAGCCATAGCGAAAATGATAATCGGCAGTACGCTTGCGGGTGTTACTGATCCTCCGTTGGGAAGCTCGAAGATCTCGATTTGTGAAAGTACAAAAGCGAGTGCGAGTGCGATTCCGCCCGTGACGATAGTAAGAATCATCTCACGGTTGGAGGACATAGTTTTGGTGTTGGAATTTCCGGTCATTTATAATCAACTCCCTTCGCCGGCATTATCCGTACAGGTTCATCGGGTCAGGACTTATAGCCCACTCTCAGCTCGGTAACACCGGCCCCCCGTTGATTGCGAAAGGAATATACTACATTTTTCCTATGCTTACAAGACGCACTACAGCGTGTTCTATAAATGCACGAACTTCACGCTCTATCTTCGCCGGTGCCTTGTCATATGCCATAAGGTGAGGTGCGCGGTCGACTACAAGAAGACGCTTCTGGCATCTTAAGTCATCGTAGATTGCACGCACACTGTCGGGTGTCGTTACTGTATCATCCGCACCCGAGAACATCAGAACGGGAACGCGGATCTTGGGTGCCGACTTAACTACGTCGCAAGCAGAGAATCCTGCGTTAAGCTTCTCCTTAAATCTCTTATCAAGAGATGATGTTACAAGTGACGGACTCATGCCGTATTTATCCTTAAGTGCCTTCTGCACATAACTTTCAAGATCAGCTAATGGACTGTCTGCGATAATGCCTGCGACATCACTTGGGAAATCAGCCTGTGCCGCTGCAAGCAATGCCGCTGTCGCACCGATTCCTCTTCCCACGATAAACACTCTCACGTCTTCACCGACCTGTCTTTTAAGAAAATCGATCCACCGCATGACATCAACACTTTCGTAGATGCCATAAGTGCAGTACTTGCCTCCGCTCATCTGATGAGCACGCTCATGTGCGATGAGAACGTGGCACTGCATCTGACGCATCATAAGTCTCGCATAAGCTGCAGTCTCCGTAGGGTGCTCGTCGTATGCGTGAAGAAGTATAACTGCGAATCTTGAAGACCTGTCTGCAGAGGGACGGTAGTATCCCGACAGCTTAGTGCCGTCGAAAGAATCTATCCTCACATTAAGGTACTCTGCACGCGTCGTGTAAAACCAGTTCTTTCCTCTTCCGAATACCGTGTTCTGGTCGATCTTTACGGGCGACCTGTCTACCTTGGGTATCGGCGCCTTCCTTCCGAACACATATCGAAAAGCACGCGAGCAAAACGACATGTAAAACAGAATGCACGCGAACACTACAAGTATTACGAGAATTACTAATAAGATGTAGAAGATCAAAGGCATATCGATTCCTCTGAATCGTCACCCGACGACAACAATCTGCATCCTTTTTCCGTCACAAAAACATCGTCTTCAATTCTGAATCCGATGCCCCACTCTTTGATGTAAACACCGGGCTCTACCGCAAGACAATGTCCTTCTTCGAAGGCCTTATCTTTATCACTTATGTCATGCACATCAAGACCTAAGTGATGTGACGTGTTATGCCAATAATATTCTTTAATATCATCATCAGTATATTCGTCATTAAGAAGGCCCCACTCGTGAAGTCTTTCTCCGGTTATCCTCTTCATCTCTTTGTTAAGTGTCGTGAACGATTCACCGGGCTTAATAAACTCGAAGGCACGCTTTCTTAACTCCTTGATAAGCGAGAGAAGTTTTGCTCTTCTTTCCTTCTCTTCTTCATCATCAGGATCGCCAATAAAATACACGCGTGAAATGTCTGCGCAGTAACCTTCTTTCCTTGCGCCTACATCGATCTGAATCGTGTCACCTTTCTTCGCTACAACACCAGTCTCATCTTCGGGTTCACTGTGATGAAGATAGAATGAATTTGTTCCTATCGAAACGATGGTCTCGAATGCAGGAATGAGACTTCCTCTTCGCGCCATCTCGTATTCAAGTTTTGTATAAAGCTCCATCTCCGTTACGCCGGGACGAATGAGCTTCTTCATCTCATCAAGTGCCGCTTCAGTTATCTTCGCAGCTTCGGTTATAGCTTGCGCTTCTTCGTTTGTCTTTACCATGCGCATGCTTGTAAGCGTCGGTCCTACATCAGCATATGCATTACATGAAGACTCGAAAGTCTTGTTCTCTTCCGAGATGGAAGTGTCATCTGTAAGCACCTTGTACGACGTGACATAAGAGTAAACTTTCTCATCAAAATCTCTCACGTCAAAAATGTCTTCCACGGGTACTCCGCTTATCTTCGACACCTGATCATAACTCATCCTCTTGCCGTGCCATCTTTCGATAAGTTCATTTCTTGGCAAAGCGAAAAGCAGAGTCTTACCGGTGCCGTCTTTCTCCTTCACGAGAACGAGCTTTCCTTCCTCATAAGAAAGACCTGTTAAGTAGAAGAAATTTCTGTCGGGTAGGAAACGGTAATTCGTATCCTGCGACATCGCTCTTCCCTTCCCCGCGAAAAGAAAAACCGCTGATCCTTCTGGGATGCGGTTTATCAATTGTTCTCTTCTTCGAGTGAATACTTCTTCTGAGAAGATCATCTGTATCTGCCCTGCCTCGTCTGAGGTGCAGCAGCCTTAGCAGAACTTGTATCGGACATGACATTATATTCGTCGAACTGGATCGTGTTGTTGATGTAGCTTAATGTCGCGCCCGGTGCTCTTCTGATAAGACCAGGATTACCGATTACGATGGAACCGTCAGGTACGTCAAAATTGACATACGCACCCGGAGCAATGAGAACGTTATTACCGATCGTGATGTTACCTACGATAACGGCATTCGCACCGATCCACACGAAGTTTCCAATGTGCGGTGCACCCTTTCTCTTTCCTCTGAACTGCGTACCGATTACAACACCTGTTGATACATTGCAGTTATAACCGATAGTCGATTTGGGATGGATGATTACTCGTCCGAAGTGCGCAAGATAAAAGCCTTTGCCAATCTGAGTGTCGTAAGGGATCTGTATGTGATACTTGTGTGATTGGCGTGTAAGTCTCCAGTTGAAAAACTCGTATCTGATCTTACACAGGAACTTGAGAACACCTTCGCGATGAGCGATATCATCGTAGTAAAATTTGGTCCTTCTCATCAAAGAGATATAATGAAACTCGGGGCTGCTGATGAGCTCCTGAAGGTAAGTGGTATAGATGTGTTTGGTACGCCTTGCATTGCCGGTGTACCTGAACAGATCACTGTACACTATGTCCTTTAATTTATCGTTCATCGATCCCTCCGACTTACTAAAAGTTTATATCTTTTAACATGCAAGTTCAAGCATACAACAAGGTGTAAACCACTTGTCACTTTGTTCAATTCGTTTACAATAAATTTACGGCAAGATTCTATTTTTATGGATTTTATTACTTAAAAAGAATTGACATATTACGGTAAAAAATATAAATTAATGCTATCAAACTGTTTGGAGGATAAACTAGTTATGGTTACAGAAGAAAAGAAGGTTGAGGCTAAGGCACCCGTTGCTGCAGCTCCCGCTGTTAAGGCTGCACCCGCAGCTGCTGAGAAGAAGCCCGTAGCAAAGAAGGCTGCTGCAAAGAAGCCCGCTGCTAAGAAGGCTGCTGCTAAGAAGCCCGCTGCTAAGAAGGCACCTGCTAAGAAGGCTGCTCCTGCTAAGAAGCCCGCTGCAAAGAAGGCTCCTGCTAAGAAGGCTGCTCCTGCTAAGAAGGCTGCTGCTAAGAAGCCCGCTGCTAAGAAGGCTGCTGCTAAGAAGGCTGTTAAGAAGCTCGGTAAGATTATCTTCGAGTTCGACGGTCAGCAGATCGCACTCAAGGATATCGAGAAGAAGGCTACTAAGCTCGGTGGTGACGTTTATGTAGTTGCTAACGAGAAGAAGATCTTCGACGCTGAAGGAAAGGCTGTTGATCTTTTCTAATTAATCATCACGATTAATAACAAGAAGACTGCTTCATTCGAAGCAGTCTTTTTTTTGTGAAACTTTGGGAATGTATGGTATAAAAAATATATGGCTGATCACATACTTTACGCGACAGATAAAAACTACTGCGAACTGTGTGCAGTAAGTTTATATTCACTCCTTTCACACTTAAGTGAGAAGGTTGTTGTACACATCATTGAATCATCATTGGAAGAACGTAAAGATGACCTTCGCAAGGTCACTGATAAGTTCGGTTGTGACATCGATTTCATTCCCATCGAAGACATATCGAAGCGCCTTGTTGATGCAGGTATTCCTCCCTACCGTGGAGGCTATTCACCGTATGCAAGATTCTTCATTTCCGACTACGTAAATGAAGGTCGTGTTCTTTATCTTGACTGCGACACATTGATCAAAGAAGATCTGTCTTCACTTATTCATTTTGACCTTAAGGGAAACCCGTTAGGTGCAGTTATCGATCAGTCAACTTCGTATGTAAATGTGTTGATCGGACACAAGCAGCATGACAAGTATTTTAATTCCGGAATCCTGCTTTTCGATGTGGAGAAATGCCGTGAGCAAAACGTGCCGGAGAAGTTCCTCGAAGCAGTAAAAACGATAGATCTGTCGAACACATTCTTAGGTGCCGATCAGGAGATAATGAACGTCGCTTTCTTTAACCAGTTCGCGACATTGCCGGTGTCCGCGAACATGATGTTCACTGCGAGATTTTTTAAGCCGAAGCATATCTATTCCGTGTCAACGAAGAGCGAGTCTGATTACTATTCCGAAGAAGAGTTCGACCGCGCGAATATTAATCCGTTGATCATCCACTTCGCAGGCGGCGGACGTTACCAGCCGTGGCGAGAGGAAGGCGTGTACTATATGGACGAAGATGCTGATGCTTGGTTTGCGATGTGCGAGTCATTGTATCCGAACGGCAAGTACGATCTTAATAAACTTCGTTCGATCAAGTCTTCAAGTTCCAAGCGTAAAAGATTCTTTGGTATAGCCGGAAAGTTCCCGGGACTTTATTGCTTTATGAAGGGCCGCTACAGAAACTGGAAGCTTCTGCCCAAGCGAATCCGCGCGCGTAAGATGTTTAAGTGAGTGGCCGGTAGACCAACAATCTACCGATAACACGATATAAAAAATAATTGGTCTACATTTTATCGAATAACGAATAAATGTAGACCATTTTTCTTCCGATTGGATTTTTCTGTTTAATCACGGTCTACACAGTAACGTCATCCAGCCCTATCCTTGTCGAAATTTGTCGATAATTGTTATCAATTGTCGAAAAATCAGCTTACGAACCACGATAGAATCATTCTATGCTGATAGTTAACAAAGAACACCACGAATTACTGATAGCTTTCTACAAACAAAAACTCGAAGCGATGCCCGAGGGATTCTTCGGAATGCACAGAGGAAAGAAAGTTGTATATGTAACCAAAGATCCTGGAAATCCAAAGGTTAACCGTAAACATAGGTTGTGCTTCGAATTAGATTCCAAGAACGGAATCTTATATTCTCAGCTTATAACTGAATCATCAAAACTCAGAGCGAAGCTTAATTACTTAAATGAACTTTGGAACATAACGTATATCATTAAGCCCAGAGATATTACTTTCCCGCTCAAGAAAAGGTACTACGGAAAACTTACGAAGGAATACTTCTTCGAAGCACCGGAAATGCAAAACACGATCCCGTTACCCAATAACCCGATCGAATATAACGGCCATCTGTTGAGATCCAAGAATGAACTTGTTGTCTGCACAAATCTTGATGCTTGGGAATATGAATACAAAGTCGAGATAGACTTGTCACCCAATCAATTCACTCATCTATACCCTGATGCGACATTCTATGCGCCTGAGATTGAGAAAGCAATAGCCGTCGAGACTGACGGAGCGCTTGATCAAGAGGACTACTTGGATAAATCAGAGAGGCGTAAATACAATTATTTCAACAACGGTTTTATAGAATATAAAGACGTCGTGTTCTTCAGGATAGCGGACAAGAGCCAATTCGATTCACGAAGGTTTAAAGACATAATCGAAGCAGCGATATACTGCAATATCGGAGATATTATCTTCCCCGAGTGATCAGCAATCTGATCAATTAAACCCGCCGATGGTGAGTGCGCCGGGGCAAACTTCGAATCGGATTCTGTTACCGAAGAAATCCTCACCGTCGTAATTACCGAACAACTGCAATGACGGATCACCCGAAGTGATAACTCCGCTCGTTGCTCTGTACATGTGAATTCCTTCTTTGCCTTCGTGCTTACCGTTACGGTACTTAAGGATAAGTGATATCGCACGAAGTGTATTTACATCATCAACTACACAAACGTTAGCAATTCCGTCATCGATAACCGCATTCGGTGCGGGCATGAATCCGCCGCCGTAATACTTACCTTTGCAGATGCTAAGAAGCGTGTATGTGTCTGAATCAGAAGTTACTGTCTCACCGTTTTCCAATTCGAGTTTATAAGTGAACTTGTGTGCTCTTTTACCGAACAGACACTTTGCAGCTGCGCGTATGTAAGCGGTATTACGTGTGAAAGGTGTGTCGTGAGCAGCAACCATGGCTTTCGCTTCGGACTGAACTTTCGTATCAAGTCCTATCGATGCCACGTTATTAAAGTAGGATGACCAACCGGGAATAAAGTTGCCCATAAGATCGAAGCTGTCGAGTTTAATAAGATCGATGGGCTTATAAACGACGCTATCAAGATTAAGAAGATAGTCGTCGATCTTCCTGGTCTTCCAGTCTGAATGAATCGACTTAACATAGTCGTTTCCCGTTCCAAAAGGAACCGGTATAAGAGGAGTCTTCCTGTAAGCAAGAGCGCTGGCAATCTCGTGAATGGTTCCGTCACCGCCGCACGATACGACAGCGACTGAACCTTTATACTTCTCGTCTGTCTCGATCGCTACATCTGCTGCATGTCCCGGATATTCTGTATAGCGAAATTCCATCCTGCCCCTAAGGTCAGGATTTTCTTTCGCGACACGCACGATGGCGTCTTCGAGTTTTTTCAGATTAGCCTGGTTATTCCTGCTGTTGATTATCAGGATATATCTCATTAGTACAATTACTGATTAATGATATCGCACACCATGTCTACAAGATCATTCATCGTATGAACCTTATCGATCTGTTCATCTGTGATCCTGATATCGTATGCTTCCTCGACTGTGATAATGAATGAGTAAAGCTGTAGTGAGTCGAACTGCAGATCATCTCTTATATCGAGAGTGGGATCTACATCTGTGGGTGATACTCCGAGTTCCTCGGTGAGAATATTAAGAAGGTCTGAATATACCTGATCCTTCTTATCGTTCATACGTTCTCGGGGGACTTCGCTGTCAGTCATTTGTCTTTCTCCTTCTTACATCTTTGGCCACGTCTTTCGCGGTCTGTCTTAACTTATCGTTATTATCGTATCTTGCTACCTGTGTATTGAGGTGCTCGTCGACCTCGGAAACCAGACTTAACAAAAGCTCCTGCTCCTGCTCGTTATAAGGCTCGAGGATGTGCTTAGCCAGAACCTTGTGGAACTTGCCATGCATTCTTGCTGCGAGCTTACCATCGCGGGTAAGGCTGATCCTTACAACTCTTCTGTCCTCGTCATCGCGGCGCCTTTGTACGAAACCCTTCTTAACGAGTCGGTCTACCGATACTGTCAATGTACCTACTGTGATACCGAGGATCTGCGCCGTCTCTGTCATGGTTCTCTCATCGTAAGGTCCGATAGCATCAAGTGTGTGCATCTCGGCAAGCGACAGCTTATCAAAATACCCCTTCTGCAAGGACTTCTCCTCGGCAACGAGTACTTTCTCGAAGATGCTTACGAGCTCTTCTGCCATCTTTTGCTCACGATCGTTCATTAAGCACGGCTCCTGTTCCTGTTATCAGTTAAGGATAATACACTAATCATACCAAACCTTCAATTGAACAAATATCGGGGTACTCCCCGCCGTGGAGTGCAAGCCTTGTAATTCGGGCCTCCGCCGCCTTTTCGAGGTCGTATCCCGCAAGCTCACACAACGCCTTAAGAAGCACGTCGGGCCTTAAGTTTTGCTGCGAACCCGCATAGCACATGTACTCCGCCGAGTCCGCCGTCGACGACGTCAAAGGCTTTATAAGAAGCGGGCGTATGTCGGTCTTCACCTCGCGCCCCTTGCTTTTCTTCGTTGTCTGCGCATGCTCCATATCGAAAAGCTTAAGCACAGCCTCCGTAATTCCCGGAGCCTCTATCCTGTACTCCGCGCAGGTAACCACACTCATGAGACTCTTCTTAGGCTCATCCAAAGACACTGCGCGGATGACCTTCATCCCCTCGGGAAGCTCGGCATTAATCCTGCTTACATACTCATCGGGATCTACGGGAACTTCCATAACGACATCAACCCAGTCGCCCTCGGTATCGATACCAACGCCTAACGGCAATGCGAACTCGAGCATCGGTCTCGGATTAAATCCCTGTGTATAAAGAAGCGGGAGCTCCGCTCTTCTTAATGCACGTTCGAACACCGCTTTAAGGTCAAGGTGACCTATGTAGGACAAGGCCCCCTTACGCTCGAAAAGCCCACGGCACACATATTCGTGCTGGTGGGTCTTAGTCGTCATAAGCTTTAACTGTTCTTCTGCATTCATGGACAGATACCCGCCTTATAACATGATGCACCGCAGCCACTGCAACCCTTACGGCAGTTGTCAGTCGTCTGCTCCTTATATGCCTTATCGCGCTCACGCTTTAAGAAATTCTTTGTTACTCCGACATCGATAACATCCCAGGGGAGCGGATCTTCCGTGTTCCAGCCTCTTGTAAAGTCTTCCCACTTAAGGCCGTGAGCCGTAAGGATCTCTTCCCATACATCGTACTTAAAGAACTGGTCCCATGCATCGAAGATCATGCCCTTCTTATATCCTTCGAGGATGACGTCGCAGAGTCGTCTGTCTCCTCTTGCATAGATTCCTTCCCAGCATGAAGTCTCAACATCATGCCAGATATATCTTATGTTTCTGTGTTTCTTAATGAGGTTTCGTAAGTGTGTCTGCTTCTCGATGAACTGTTCCTTGGTGTTCTGATCCTCCCATTGGAAAGGCGTGAAAGGCTTAGGGATGAACATCGAAGTAGATACCGTAATCTCAGGCTTTCTGGGCTTCGCACCGATCTCTCTCATCGTATCGAAGTAAAGCTTCTCGATCTTCAGCGCAAGGTCAGCGATTCCCTCGACATCTTCCATCGTCTCAGTCGGGAGACCTAACATGAAGTACAGCTTAACCGTGCTCCATCCGCCCTCGAACGCGAGCTTCAAGGAAGTCATGATATCTTCTTCGGTAATACCCTTGTTGATTACATCTCGAAGTCTCTGTGTTCCCGCCTCAGGCGCGAAAGTCAGTCCGGACTTTCTGGTTCTAGAGACCTTCTCCATCAATTCAAGTGCAAAATTATCTATTCTCAATGAAGGAAGTGAGAGACTCTGATGCTTAGGTTCGAAGTCCTTCAATAATTCATCCGTCAGTTCATGCAATCCTGAATAATCGCTGGTCGACAGTGAAAGAATTCCGAGATCATCGTATCCCGTACTCTTCATTATCTTAATTCCCTGTTCGCACAAGGTCTTGGAACTCTTCTCTCTTACAGGTCTATAGAGATATCCTGCCTGGCAGAATCTGCATCCTCTGATGCAGCCTCTGAATAATTCAAGATATGCTCGGTCGTGAACTACATTGTTGTTCGGAACGACCGGCTCGGTCGGATAATCAACAGAATCCAAGTCCTTGATTATTCTCTTTCTAACCGAAGAAGGCGCGCCCTCTTCCATATCAAAGCCCGCGAATCTTCCATTCTCGAACTTAGGTGTGTACAGCGAAGGGACATACATTCCCTCGATCTTTGCTAATTCCTTAAGTAAAGCCTTACGGTCTTTCTTACCGTTATCCTTGTATTCCTTGATAACCTTCGTGAATTCAAGGTCGACTTCCTCACCTTCTCCGATGAACAACGCGTCGAAGAAATCTGCCATCGGCTCGATATTTACAGTGACAGGGCCGCCTGCGACTACGATCGGATCATCATCCTTCCTGTCTTTGGCAAGAAGCGGAATACCTCCGAGATCCAACATCTGAAGGACATTCGTATAGCACATCTCATAACCTAATGAGAATGCTGCGACGTCGAATTCGTTAAGCGGTGATCTGGTCTCGAGAGAGTACAGCGGGATATTGTGCTCGCGCATCTTCTGATCCATATCGGGCCAGGGTGAGAATGCGCGCTCGCACGAACTCCACTCAGGTCCGTTGAGAACCTTGTAGAGAATCTGTAAAGCGAGGTTGCTCATTCCGATCTCATAGATATCGGGAAAACAGAAGACAGTTCTGACCATTCCCGGAATTATGGGCTTTATGATCTGATTTTTCTCGCCGCCGACATAACGCCCGGGACTTTCCACGGACATCAGTACACTATGCGGAACCTTAACTTCTGTATGCATAACTGGATTATAACAAAGGACCTGGGGTCTCTGTAGACCATAAGCCTCCCAATAAGCTATAAAAATACAAACTCAGTCTACAAACCCCTGTTTTTTGACCAAATGTAGACCAAAAGTGTCCGGATAGCTTCAAATAATACAAGTTTAGTCTACTCCCCACTCCACTAACACCCAAACAAGCAATAAAAAAGGCTGTCCACCAAGGGACAGCCTCCGAATATCAGATTATCTGAACAATTACTTAGAAAGTCTAGCCTCCAAAGCTGCCTTCTGATCCTCGTAACCGGGCTTGCCGAGAAGAGCGAACATGTTCTTCTTGTAAGCCTCAACACCAGGCTGGTTGAAAGGATTTACAGCGAGGAGATAGCCGGAGATACCGCAAGCCTTCTCGAAGAAGTAGATGAGGTTTCCGAGATCGTAAGCTGTAGC
>JAEEGL014398185.1_pt1 | contig 12233 bp, 12 predicted proteins | sample 9134231 | NCBI WGS metagenome assembly JAEEGL01 (sample SAMN16246548, study PRJNA631951) | gut metagenome | biome: gut microbiome; feature: rumen; material: fiber-attached | host: Bos | place: Iran: Karaj | collected 2018-10
ATTCCTTCTCATGGTCCCGATGTATTTCGGTGCCGGACTGATCCCTTCATATCTGCTGATGAGCAGCTATAATCTGCTTGACAATATGTGGGTACTGATCCTTCCGCTCATTTACTCGGCTTACAACCTGCTGATCATGAAGACCTATTTCCTGAACAGTATACCGGACAGTCTTGAGGAATCCGCATTCCTTGACGGAGCAACCAACTTCCAGATCTTAACGAAGATCGTGCTTCCGCTTTCCAAGCCGATACTTGCGACGATCTCGCTTTTCTACGCGGTCGGCCGGTGGAATTCATACGCGGACAACATGTACTACATCCGTTCCGAGAACCTGAAAATGGTTCAGTATAAGCTTTACCAGATGGTTGCATCGGCACAGGAGGCCCAGACCTCTGCCATGTCCGATGCGGCTGCCGTAACGAGCACTCCCGAGGTTCTTCAGGCGGCTTCGGTAATGTTCATAACCATACCGATCATCTGCATTTACCCCTTCCTTCAGAAATATTTCGTAAAAGGCACAATGATCGGTGCCGTGAAGGGCTGAACCGGATAGTTTTCCCGCATCTGCGGGTTGGCTATAAATGCGGGAACCAATCAATTACCCGCACAAATACTATATTTGCGATACGATCGCGCAACAATAAAAGGAGGAGACAAATATGAAACGATTTCTTCGCAGAGCACTTGCTCTTTGTCTGGCATGCGTTCTTATACTGAGCGCTACTGCCTGCAAGAAGGATTCAGACAAGGGTTCCGACAGTTCAAATTCCAATCAGAATGCTGCCGCAACCAATGGCAAAGCCGGCATGGAGGGCTGGACCAAATTTGCTGAAAATGTAACCTTAAAGATCCCCGTATATGACCGCGGAGCCGGTTCAAACGGTGTTGCTGACGTTGTAAACAATGACTGGACCGCATGGGTTCAGAAGAACTTCGGTGATGCATGGAATATCACAGTTAAGTATGTTCCGATCACAAGAAGCGATGTTCTTACAGACTACGCTCTGCTTGCAGCTGACAAGAACCTTCCTACCATCTGCGCAGAGTATGACTATCCCAAGATGACACAGTGGATCAACGACGGATATCTTGTTCCCTACGATATGAATCAGTTCAAGACTGTTGCTCCCACCTATTATTCCAGAATGGAAGGCAGCGGCCTTCTCGGAATGACCAAGGTCGGCGGCCAGGATTATCTTGCTTTCGGTACCAGAGCTTACGGTTTCTCAACTTACACATGGGCAACCTTCTACCGTCTTGACTGGGTTAAGGCAGCAGGCTATGACAAGTTCCCTGAGAAGCTTTCCGACCAGATCGAGTGCTACAAGAAGATCAAGGCTCTCGGCCTTTGCGACTATCCTCTTGGCGGAACCAGAGTAACAGGCGCAGGCGTTGACCAGAACCACGGTTACAGAACATATCCTCAGGATGAGACCCTCTGGGCTACAACCGGTGATTACAATATCCCCGCTCTTTCAACCGAAGCACAGAAGAGACTCCTCAAGGTCGTAAATGAAGAGTACAACCTCGGCCTCATCGATCCCGAGTTCGATCTTAAGGAAGCAAGCGACGCACAGGCTGATTTCATCAACGGCAAGTGCTTCCAGTTCGGCTGCTATCTTTCATCAACAATTGCAACTCTTGAGTCCTTCTACGCTGAGAATCCCAACGGCGAAGTTGGTCTGATGGTTTGCCCCGGCTACGTAACAGATGATAAATACGGCTGGTCGACCGCATATCGTGCAGGTCTTAACCTCGGTGCTTATGTAGGTTTCTCAAGTATGGCATCCGATAATGAAAAGCTTGCAGCCATGATGTATCTTGAGTGGCTTGCACAGCCCGCTAACCTCTTCACCTTCCAGTGGGGTACAGAAGGCAAGAACTTCAACTATGTTGACGGCAATCCTGTTGCCATCTCGACCGAAGGCATGGGCCATAACTCCAACGTTGACTACTGGATGCTCGTAGAAGCCATCAAGTCTATCGGCAATATCGATCTTGACTGCAAGGCTATCTCGCCCCAGAACCTGCCTAAGGATTTCACCGCAGATATCATTGCCAACTACAACGGTCAGCTCGATGTTTACAACAAGGGCTATGCAAATGTAGACTGCTACTTTGCTACAGCTATCGAGGCTGAGGCCGATTACGCACAGACACTGTATTCCAAGTATGAAGAGTACAGGACCAAGCTCACCAAGTGCGCTCCTTCAGAGTTTGACGCTCTTTATGATGAGCTCAGCAAGAAGTATCTGGCTGATGGCTATCAGGCTGTTATCGATGGCAGAAAGGCTGCTTTCGATGCCGGTAACGGAACACATCTTGCAAAATAATATCTGAATAAAAATATCATGCGGCTTTTCGGTCTATGCCGAAAAGCCGTTTTTTGGAGTGATGCTATGTTTCAAAAGGCTTTCATTTTTAAGAAAAACCCCGATACGGAGTATACCGGAAGGAACGGGGTAAATGTATCGGAGAAGCTTTATACTCCCGAAACCGGGTACGGCTTTGTGACCGTGAAGAACCGCGCCGAACAGGAACTGTTACAGATCCCCGCGATAACAAGCGGTTTTATCCCGACTGAAAATCCTGCCGCAGGAAGACTCATACCCGTGATGTTCAGGGCCGATGTGCCGCATTCGGGCAATTACCGTGTGGAGGTCAATGCGACAAATGACGGACAGGAGGCGCTAATATTTCTTGAAAGGCGCAGATTATACAGCCTTGAGCCGTTTTCCGGGACAATGAATTTTTCCTTCACCTGTAATGTGTGCGACATCATTCCCGAGCATAAGGAGCGCATTTACCGTGATTCGTCTCTCGATATCGCCTGGGCCGGGGAAGGGCTTACGGTTAATGCTGTTGAGATCAGGGAGCAGGCCTGCCCGACGATCTTTATCGCGGGTGATTCGACGGTGACCGACCAGCCCGCGGATTATCCGTATTCTCCGGGCACATCCTATTCGGGATGGGGGCAGATGCTGTCGGCTTATCTGAACGATACCGTGGCTGTCTCAAATCATGCCCATTCGGGTCTTACGACGGAAAGCTTCAGAAAAGAAGGTCATTATTCGATCATTTCAAAAGATATAGCGCCGGGTGATTACTTCTTCATGCAGTTCGGACACAATGATCAGAAGCTGGATCATTTGCGGCAGAACACCGGCTATAGGGAGAACCTGATCAGATACATAGATGAGATACGCGAAAGAGGCGCATTTCCCGTGATCGTTACTTCGCTTGCCCGCAATACATGGTTCAACAACGGTGAAGCCTATAACGATCTGCTTAAGGATTATGCGGAGGAATGCCTTCTGATCGGCAGAGAGTACGATGTACCCGTGCTCGATCTGCACAGATTCAGCATGGAACTGGTAATGCGCGAAGGGCTTGAAGAAAGCAGGAAGTATTATTTCCCGGGAGATCTTTCCCACACGAATGATTTCGGAGCCTACCTCATGGCAGGATACATCGCGTCGGAAATGAAACGGGTCGCCTCGGAATCAAAAGTCCAGGCTTATAAGCTGTTTGCTTCCATGTTAAGGACCGGTGTGTCCGAATGGAAGATCGATCCCGAAAGGCTTAAGCTTCCTGCGGCTGAGGGGCAGGAAAACCCGGCGGGAGAAGAACCTTACAGGCTGAAAATGGACAGACTCAGCGAGATAATCAAAAACCGCTGAACCCAGGCCGTATCACGGAAAGAGCCTGTCAAAACAGGATCTGAGCTCATTTGCGATAAGTCCGGCAAATGTAACCGCACCGTGATACCGAAGATGGGTATTGTCCGCTTTACCGTTGGGAAAAGCGGCGTACTTACCGGCGGGGACATGGACAAAAAACTCTTTTGACGCTTCATCGCCAACCGAATCCATAAGTTCTCTGCTCGATCGGTTCAGATCGATACAGAGGACTTTTTCTTCTTCGGCGACCTGCTTCATGGCAGCGGGATAATCACCGTGAGTCGGAACGATAACCCCGGTTGCCGGGTCGAAATTTCTCCGTTCGAGAGGAGTGATAAGAACCGGCTGTGCACCGTGGGAATGCGCTACGGATATATATTTACGAAGATTATCCTGATATGCGCCGAAAGGGGCTGTATATCTTGAAGGATCCATCTCCTTCTCGTCGTTGTGCCCGAACTGGATAAAGAGAAGATCGCCTTCTGCTATCTCCCGGTCGATCTTTTCGAGTCTTCCTTCATCCATGAAGCTTTTTGTGCTTCTGCCGTTGACGGCAAAGTTGCGGACTGTGATATCATCCTTCAGATACAGCCCGAATACCTGCCCGATCCCTGTCTGGGGATAACTGTCTATATGATTGGTCGCAACGGTCGAATCACCGGCCCAGAAAATCCTGTTCATTTATGATCCTGCCTCCTGTCCTGAATATCCGGTTTTGCGCTTACTTGTTTCTCTACGTTATATCTCCTTAATGATACTATATTTCTTATTTTTATTCCACAGGAAATTTACGCCCGGTTAAAGAAAAAATCATCTGTGATGCCTTATGTTATTGACATTATCAAAAGGTTCAATATAAAATTAGTATGTTTATATCAATGATCTAATAAAAGGGGAGGAAAGATCTATCATGAAGAAAAATGTAGTATGCATCATAATGCTGGTTTTTGTTTTAATGCTTGCCGGCTGCGGCAAGAGCGGCAGTGAAGGCTCCGATGTCGCTGCCATAAAGGAAAAAGGGACTCTTATCATCGGAATAACCGACTTTGCGCCGATGGATTACAAGGACGACCAGGGCAACTGGATCGGCTTTGACGCGGATCTGGCCAGGAAGGTTGCGGATTCTCTCGGAGTTAAGGCTGAATTTGTCGAGATCGACTGGGACAACAAGGTGCTTGAGCTGGATAACAGATCGATCGATGTGGTATGGAACGGAATGACTCTTACACCCGAGGTTACGAACGCAATGGAATGCACAAAGGCATATCTCAATAATGCGCAGGTAGTTGTAGTTCCCGCATCTGAGGCGGATAAGGTCAAAACAGCCGGGGATGCTTCAAAATACAGCTTTGCGGTGGAAGCGGGATCTGCAGGCGAGCAGGCTGCTAAAGAGAAGGGTTTTGAATACATCAGCGTTTCTTCACAGGCGGATGCGGTAATGGAGGTTCAGGCCCATACATCGGGAGCATGCATCATCGACCTTTTGATGGCAGGAGCAATGATCGGTCCCGGAACCAGCTATCCCGAGCTTACACATACGGTTGAGCTTACCTCTGAGGAGTACGGGATCGGATGCAGAAAGGGCTCCGATCTGGCCGCATATATCAATGATCAGATGAAGGCCTATTATAAGGACGGAAGCATGAAACAGATCGCTGAGAAATATGGCGTTCAGGATGCGGTGATAGCGCAGTAATATGTGAGGAATCAAATATTATGTTTTGGAACGTAACATTATCTCTGCTCGAAGGCTTTCTTGCAACGATAAAGCTGTTTGTGCTGACGCTTGTATTCTCGCTTCCTCTCGGGCTTCTGATCTGCTTCGGATCGTCGGGCAGGCTGAAGATCCTCAAAACATTTCTGAGGTTTCTGATATGGGTGATACGCGGCACGCCGCTTATGCTGCAGCTGCTTGTGATCTATTACGGACCCGGTATCTTCTTCGGGGTCAATGTATGGGGCACATCGGGAAACGGCAGATTTATGGCCGCACTTATCGCATTTGTGATCAATTATGCCTGCTATTTCAGCGAGATATTCAGAGGCGGGATCCAGTCTATACCGGTCGGGCAGTATGAGGCCGGTCAGGTTCTCGGAATGACGAGACGGCAGATATTTACGAAGGTTATTCTGCTCCAGCTGATCAAAAGGATCGTGCCTCCGATCTCAAATGAGGTCATAACCCTGGTAAAGGACACATCTCTTGCAAGAGTTATCGCTGTCTATGAGATCATCTGGAACGGCCAGGCCTTTATAAAGAGCAACGGCATCATCTGGCCGCTGTTCTATACGGGCGCATTCTATCTGCTGTTCAGCGGTTTGCTGACGCTGGGATTCAGACATATAGAGAAGAAACTGTCATATTTTAAATAAGGGTAGATCAATATGCCTATACTGGAAGTAAACGATTTAAAGAAAAGATTTGAGAACAATGATATTCTTAAAGGTATATCCTTCAGCATGGAAGAAGGACAGACCGTTGCGATCATAGGTTCCTCGGGAAGCGGCAAGACAACCATTTTAAGATGCCTGAACCTGCTGGAAAGAGCCGATGAAGGCACGATCAGGGTAAAAGGCGAGACGATCTTCGATGCATCGATGAAGATCGACAATCCGATGGTTTTAAGGGAAAAAAGGCTTCATTTCGGAATGGTGTTTCAACAGTTCAACCTTTTTCCCCAGTATACCGCACTTGAAAATGTTACACTGGCACCGGGGCTTTTAAGCGAAGGCAAAAACACCGAAGCGATCGAGAAAACGGGAAAAGAGCTGCTCGATCAGATGGGGCTTTCCGACCGCATGAACAATTATCCGCACCAGTTATCCGGAGGCCAGCAGCAGAGAGTTGCCATTGCCAGAGCACTGGCGCTGAAACCGGATATTCTGTGCTTTGACGAGCCGACTTCCGCACTCGACCCGGAGCTTACCGGAGAAGTGCTCAGGGTTATCAGGGAGCTGGCAAGCAGGAAGATGACCATGATAATCGTCACACATGAAATGAATTTTGCGAAGGATGTCGCTGATGAAGTCATGTTCATGGATGCCGGGGTCATTCTTGAAAAAGGTCCGGCAAAAGAAGTCATCACAAATCCCAAAAATGAGAGGACCAGGAAATTTCTGTCGAATTTCTGATGGGAAAGGGAGGTAAGTTTAAAATGTTAAAGGATCTGGTTGTTAAAAACAGGAGCTACAGAGGTTATGATGAGAGCTTCGGGGTATCGGAAGACGTTTTGAAAGAGCTTGTCGATATGGCGAGGCTTACGGCTTCGGGAGCGAATCTGCAGCCGATAAAATACAGGCTTGTTACCGAAAAAGCCGATGTGAACAAACTCAATGAACTGACCAGATGGGGAAAAATGCTTCCCGAACTTACCCTGCCCCATCCCGGACAGTATCCGGCAGCATATATCCTGATGACGATAGATACACAGATCTGTAAGAACCCCGAGGCAGCCGGCACCGATATCGGAATTGCCGCGCAGACTGTCATGCTCGGCGCGGTCGAGAAGGGACTCGGAGGCTGCATGATCGCCAATTTTGATAAGGCTGAAGCGGCAGGAGCACTTTCACTGCCGGAAAGATATAAGCCCGTGCTGGCCCTTGCAATAGGAAAGCCGTCGGAAACGGTTAAACTGGTTGATGTTGGGGAAGACGGGAGCACGAAGTATTACAGGGATGAAAATGATGTTCATTTTGTTCCGAAACGTAAGCTTGAAGATGTATTGATCTAAGGATAAAAAATGTCAGACTGTCCGAAAAACGGCCATACAGGAGGCCGGATCACGCCCCGCGGGCCGGGGTGGGAAGGTTTTCGGACAGTCTGACGGGCAGTAAGGAAAGCGGATGCCGGGAGGTCAGATATGATCAGTGCGTTTACAATAGTGTTGTGCCTTGTGGGCATGCTTCTGCAGTTGTCTTTGATCTATGCGGAATATAAAAAGAAAATGGTTGCTGCCGTGTGGCTTAAGGGGCTGGCGGCGGCAGTATTTGTCTGTGTGGGCTTCTTAGGACTGAAAAGCGCCGGCAAATCAAGATTTGCCGATACGGTGGTCACAGGTCTGCTGCTTGGCGCTATCGGCGATGTGCTGCTGAATTTAAGGTATCTTACAAAAAAGCTTGAGCAGCTGTTCTTTATGGCAGGGATCGCATCGTTCTTCTTGGGACATGTGATGTATCTGGTCTCGCTGATACCCTTCAGTGAGCATCTTCCTGTCCTGATAATCGCAGGACTTGCGGTCACGGCCATCCTTATGGCGGTCATATTGCCGAAGATCACGGCATCGACTGTTTTCAAGGGATTCGGTACGGTCTATGTACTGACGGTCGTATTTATGGCGACGGTGGCAGTGGGCAACCTGATATCGGTCCGGAATACCAACAGAACGATATTTGCGATCGGAGCGCTGTTTTTCCTTATTTCGGATATAATACTCATATTTAATACCTTCGGTCCGGATTTCAGCATGAGATTAAGCGCCGCAACACTGATCCTTTATTACATAGGACAGTCCCTGATAGCGTGTTCGGTATATTTTCATCCGTAGTAAAGGACGTGGGCACTCTTTGCTGTGTTTTCTGCGGATATTAATAAAATCTACATAAAGGCGGTCAAAATGGGACTGAAACATAAAATACTGATCTTTGCACTGCTTGCGGCAGTATGTTTTACTTCGTGCGGAAGAAACAAAGGGAAGGATAGCGCCGATCCCGGCAAACCGGAGAAGGTAATGCTTACGGTCGCAGCGGCGGCAAGTCTTAAGAATGTTTTTGAAAATGAGCTGATCCCCGCATTTAACAGGCAGTTTCCGGATATTGCGATCTCGGGAGTGTATGATTCGTCGGGCAGGCTTCAGACGCAGATAGAGGAAGGCCTTGAGGCGGATATATTCTTTTCGGCGGCGACAAAGCAGATGAACGCCCTTAATGACGTGGGAAAGATAATTAGTTCAACGATCCGTCCGCTGCTTGAAAACAAGATAGTTCTGATCACCGGTGCGGATCCGGGCAATGATCTTACTGAAAAGCTTAAAGTATTTACCGACATCGTAAATGCGGATACGATCGCAATAGGCGATCCGGAGAGTGTTCCTGCCGGACAGTATGCCAAAGAGGCGTTCGTTTCTCTCGGAATATGGGAGGACGTCATTGCAAAGGCCAGTCTCGGCACCAATGTAACGGAGGTCCTGACATGGGTGGCCGAAGGTTCTGCGCAGGCGGGCGTTGTTTATGCGACGGATGCCGCTTCACAGCCGAAGGTCCGGGTGATCGCCGAAGCTCCCGAAGGAGCACTCAAAAAGCCTGTCATATATCCGGCAGCTCAGGTTGCGGCAGGCAGACATCCCGAAGAAGCCGGATTGCTGCTTGAATTCCTTGCAGGGGAAGAAGCTGCCGGGATATTTGAAAGATACGGATTCACGGTCAATAAATGACCTGCGGGAGACTGTCCGAAAACCGGCCGCACAGGTGGCTGTCTTCGGTAAAATTCCTCAAAAAACGAGCAGAGCTCATGTTTTTTGAGGTAATTTCACCGAATCGCGCCTCTGTGAGCAGGACCGGAAAGGCTTTCTGACAGTCCGGCGGAGGTTGACGGTACAGGTCATGGAACAGACAAAAGTCTTTTATTTCAACAGAAACAAAGGTATGGATTAAAATGGAATGGTCTCCGATCCTAATATCACTCAGGACAGCCTGTGTGTCTATGATCTTTACATTTTTTCTGGGACTGGCGGCGGCAAAATGGGTTGTACAATTGAGGAACGGCTGGGTAAAAGCCGTCATTGACGGAATTTTCACACTGCCTCTTGTACTTCCGCCGACGGTTGCAGGTTTTTTTCTGTTATATATTTTCGGAGTATACAGACCGTTCGGCAGGTTCCTTGCGGAATATCTCGGCGTCAGGATAGTGTTTTCCCCGCCTGCGACAGTGATCGCCGCGGTCATTATCTCATTTCCGCTTATGTACAGGGCGGCAAGGGGAGCATTCGAACAGGTCGATCCGGGACTTGCGGATGCCGCGAGAATGCTCGGAGTGAGTGAATGGAAGATATTTACACGGATACTTGTGCCGAATGCGTCCTCGGGGATCCTTTCGGGAGCGGTACTGGCCTTTGCAAGGGGGATAGGGGAGTTCGGCGCGACCGCGATGATAGCGGGCAATATCGCCGGAAAGACACGTACGCTGCCGCTTGCAATCTATTCCGAGGTGGCGGCGGGAAATATGGATAAAGCAGGGATATATGTGGCTATTTTGCTGATCATTTCATTTACTGCCGTGGTTTTGATGAACGTATTCGAACGGAGAAGGAACTTCAGAAAAAAGGGCAGAGGGTGAAAACCCGCCGGCAGGAGGGGCTGTCTTCGGTAGAATTCCTCAAACAACGGAGCAGAGCTCATGTTTTTTGAGTTAATCTCACCGAATCACGCCTCTGTAAGCCGGGTTGGAAAGGTTCTCGGACAGTCTGCCGGGCGCATAACGGAAAGGTGTCGGATGCTATGGAAATGACTCATTTTGATAATAAAGGCAATGCCATAATGGTAGACATATCGGATAAGCCGGTCTCCGAAAGGACTGCGGTGGCCGAAGGGAGCATCCGCATGTCGGCGGAATGCTACGAAAAGGTGAAAAACGGCGGACACAGGAAGGGCGATGTCCTTCAGACAGCAAGGATCGCAGGCATCATGGGCGCTAAAAGGACAAGCGAGCTGATACCGCTCTGCCACAATATAGCGCTTTCTTCGGTGAAGATCGATTTTGATCTGCGTGATGATGAAAACGCGGTCGGCGTTATCTGTACAGTCTCCTGCGAAGGCAGAACAGGCGCTGAGATGGAGGCTCTGACAGGCGTAAATGTCGCTCTTCTCACAGTTTACGATATGTGCAAAGCAGTTGATAAGGCCATGATCATGAGTGATATCCGGCTCGTTTCGAAAACCGGAGGGAAATCCGGCGAATACCGGGCAGGCAGCAGAACATGATCGGAGTTGGAATCTTATGCAGGATCGTTATGGACGTGAAATAGATTATATGCGTATTTCCGTGACAGACCGGTGCAATCTGAGGTGTGTGTACTGTATGCCCCACGGTACTGTCGGGACAGGCAGGGACTGCTTAAATGATGACGAGATCGTTACAACGGTCCGTGCAGCTGCAGGACTTGGAATACGCTATCTGAGGCTGACCGGCGGAGAGCCGTTGCTAAGACCGGGTCTGACCGGGCTTATAAGGCGTCTTTCAGGAATTGAAGGGATCGAAACGATCGATCTGACAACCAATGGGATACTTCTGGCCGAACGGGCCGGAGAGCTTTTTAAGGCCGGACTGAACGGTGTAAATGTGAGCCTTGATACAACGGATGAGGCTGTCTTTGCCGCAATAACGGGGTGTAAAGAGATCGCCGGATACCGGGAAGACAGTTGCGGCAATGAGTGTAATAACAGGAACCGTGCAGCGGAGAACCCGTTTTCTGCCGAAAGCGTGCTAAAGGGGATCGATGCCGCTGCGGAGGCAGGCCTCAAAACAAAGATAAACTGCGTTCTGACCGAGATCAACAGGGACAGCTGGCAGGAACTGACCAAACTGACCTGTGAACGCTGTGTTGATGTCAGATTTATAGAGCTGATGCCGATCGGGAGCGGAAAAGAACACACCGGCATATCAAACGAATTCTTAATGAGGCTGATCGCCGGACGTTACGGAGAACCCGAAACGGTTTCAAAACCGCGGGGACACGGACCCGCACGGTATTTCAGACTGCCGGGTGCAAAGGGCTGTATCGGCTTTGTAAGTGCAGTCCACGGCAAATTCTGCGACTTTTGCAACAGGATCAGGCTTACGTCCGAAGGAGTGTTAAAACCCTGTCTTTGCTATGATTCGGACATCGACCTGAAAAGCATTCTGCGAAAAGGGGCCACGGCAGACGAGTTGGCGAAGGTCATTTGCGAAGCAATATTAAATAAACCGAAAGCACACTGCTTTGAAATGCCCGGACAGATATCGGAGATCAGGAGCATGTCTCAGATCGGCGGATAAAGGCCGGAAAGGTTTTCGGACAGGCTGATTGAGGCTTGTTAAAGCAGTTAAGCCCGGAGGTATGGAAGTATAGTGGTTTAGAAGTTTAGCAGTTTGCAGTATATCAGTACAGGAGCATAAAAAACATCAATGGGATCGATAAAAGCGATATGCGTCAGCAGCGAAAAAGGAACAGTCAAAAGACCCGTGGAAGAAGCTCTGTTCATTGAGGATCACGGGATCGAGGGCGACGCGCATGCCGGAAAATGGCACAGGCAGGTAAGTCTTCTTGCGGCCGAAGCTGTTGAAGAGTTTCAAAGGAGGCTTGCTGCGGGAGAGGATGCAGGTTCGGACGATCTTGCGAAAACCTGCGGACCGGAAGACGGCGAAGCGGAACCCTGCGAAGAAGGAAAAAGAACCTGTGGACCGGAAGACGGCGAAGCAGAACCTTGTGAAGAAGGAAAAAGAACCTGCGGACCGGAAAACGGCGAAGCAGAACCTTGTGAAGAAGGAAAAAGAACCTGCCGATCGGAAAACGCCGG
>JAEEGL014946241.1_pt1 | contig 12233 bp, 11 predicted proteins | sample 9134231 | NCBI WGS metagenome assembly JAEEGL01 (sample SAMN16246548, study PRJNA631951) | gut metagenome | biome: gut microbiome; feature: rumen; material: fiber-attached | host: Bos | place: Iran: Karaj | collected 2018-10
AAAGTGTAGTTATTCTTTCTTTCATAATAACACTACCTTCCTATTTTATATTTTTATTATATATTATTTTGTTAAAAATAAAAAGACAAATAAGTCTTAATTAGACATATTTGTCAATAATCTAAAATTAATAATATATTTTAATTATTTTTTTGGATATCCTACTACATATGAATAATTATCATAATTGATACTATCTTTTACTTTAATAATATCATCATAAGATATATTTCTAATGATATCCATTTTGTTATACAATATTTCTCCGTACTCATTTAATTGATCGATTGCCATGTCTAATACTCTATATGGTTTATCAGTTTCCATTACTTCTAAAGATATTTTTACTTTTTTGACTCTTTCTACATCTTCTTTTGTAAAGCTTGCATTTTTTAAATGGTTCAATATCTCGTTTTTAAAGTCATCAGGTTTTTTTGTTTCAGCAACAAATTCAACTAAAAATAAATTTTCAATTACTATTGATGAAGAATATAAAAGACTATACATTTCTCTTTCTAGCATTGTTTCTCTAAACTGTGATGACATACCAAACAAAATATATAGTAATATGTCTAAGCACAATGAAAATTTGTATTTTTCAATACCGCTTTTTAATTCTGTTTCTGACTTAAAAGATAGTACAAATTTAGGCAATATTAAATTTTTTATATTTAGTTTTACTTCCTTTTTATTTACTTTTAAAGGCTCTTTAATTTTATATACTTTAATTTGATTATTATTTTTGTTTGAATTAATAATTTTGTTTCTTTTTATTAAATTAATTGTTTTTTCTACATCAAAATTCCCTGCTATTGCTAAAATCATATTGTTTGGTTGATAAAATGTATTATAACATTCATATAAAATTTCTTTAGTTATTTTTTTAACGCTTTTTGGAGTACCACCTATGTCTCTTCTATATGGATGTTTTATGAATACGGCTTTATTGCTTGTTTCGTATAGTTTATTTTCTGGTTGATCTTTGTACATATTTAACTCTTCAATGATAATTCCTTTTTCTTTTTCAACGTTTTTATCAGTGAAGTATGGACTATTTACACATTCAATTAAGAATTCTAAGTTTTCTTCTAGGTTACATACTCCCTCAACTGTATAAGAAGTGGTCTTATATCCAGTAGATGCATTAGCATCTGCTCCGCTTTTGGAATAAAAAGAAAAGGGATCAATTCCATTTTCCTGTTCAAACATTTTGTGTTCAAGGAAATGGGCTACACCAAATGGTGTTTTTATTCTTTTATTGCTACTATTTGATTTAAATTGATCTACTTCTGCACCATATTTAGTTAAATACTCAATATAATAATTTTTTCTATCGTCAAATGGAATTAATAATATTTTTAATCCGTTTTCTAATTCTTCATGATATATTTTTACTCCAAGGCCATTTATTTCTCTTACATTCATTTCTTGTCACCCCCTAATAAAAATATTGTATCAACAGATATTTTATCAGCTAGGTTAACTATATCTTCTTTCGTTATTTTTGAAATTTCCATTTTTCTTTCTTCAATATTACCAATGTTAAATTTATCCATTGAATAAAAAATATTAATAATTTGGGAAGGGTTATCTTCTACTTCTTCTAATGATGTTATATAAAATTTTTTAGCTTTTTCTATTTCTTCGTCAGTAATATTACCTTTTTTCATATCATTCATTTCTTTATTTATTAGAATCATAATTTTAGAATAATTGCATTTTGTTATGCCAGAAGAGATTGTAAGTAAGTTATCCATTCTATAAGGATTAGATGAAATATAATAGCATAAAGAAAATTTTTCTCTAATATTTTTAAAAAACTTTGAATCAGAAGAGCCACCTAAAATTATATTATATAAGCTTAAAACATAATTTTTTTCAAATTCTGTCATATTATCAATACGGCAAGCAATCGATAGTTTTGATTGACTGGTATTATCATTTTCAATGACTTCATTAATCTTTTTTCTTTTTTCTTTCCATTGATAATCTTTGAAACTATCTTTTGCTCTATTTAGTTGGAAATGAATTTTCTCAGTTATTATTTTTTCAACTTTATCAAATTCTATATCTCCTATGACAAAAATGTCTATTTTATCGCATTTAATAAACTTTTTATAATATGTATATAAGTTTTCTCTAGTAATCTTATTTAAATCTTCAATATATCCTTTTAAATTGATGGAAAAGTCAGCATTTGGGTCAGTTAGCTCAAGTAAACGTAGACCAGCATATCTTTTTCTATCTTCTTGAAATCTTTCAATATGTGATTTTTCATCATTTTTGACTATGTTAAAACTTTTTTCATCAAACATTTCATTTTCTACATTTGGATTAAAAATAATTTCACTAAGCAAATCAATGGCTTGATTGAATAATCCTTTTTCTCCATATGAATCATTTAATATTTTTAGTGTAAAATCCGTAGTGTACTGATTACCAATCCTATAACAATTTGTAAATAATTTTGCGGCATAAAGATCTTCTATTTTATGAGAAAGTTCTATCCTTTTACAGTACTTTTTGGATGAGTAAGTCATAATTGATGTTAAGAAATTAGTAATTGTTACCTCTTCTTTTTTTATGTCATTACAAAAAAGGACTTCAATATTAGTTGTTTTAAATTTTTTTGTTTTTATCATATGAAGATTATATGAAGGTAATTCTCTTTTGATGTACTCCACTTTATCACCTCTTATTTTATTATGTTCTTTAATTTCTTTTTTATAATTGTGTTGCTGTTTCTAAAGATAATTCCATCATACTTATAAAATTTTTCTCTCTTTCTTCACTAGTTGTTTCTTCGTTTGTAACTAGGCTGTCAGATATAGTAACTATTGCACTTGCTTTTTTATTTAAAATATTTGCATTGTGGAATAAGGCGAATGTTTCCATTTCAACTGCTTGGCATCCATAATTGTTATATAATTCTTTATAATTATCATTTTCTTTGTAAAAAACATCACTACTATGAATTATTCCCTTTTTTAATGGAATAGAAAGAGCAACCGAACATTTTTCTATTGTATCATTAATTTCTTTATTTGAGTATAAAATATTGCTGTTTTCTCCTCCTTGAGTTTTTGCAAATGTTGATTCTGAATATGCTCCTTCAACTAGAAAGACATCATATAAATTTAATTTATCTGTGTATGCTCCTGCAGAACCAACTCTTATTATTATGTCAACATCATAAAATTTAAATAATTCGTAAGAATAAATTCCCATACTTGGCATACCCATACCTGATGCAAATACGGTTATTTTATGACCTTTATATTCTCCTGTGTATCCAAACATGTTTCTTACAGAATTAATTTGTTTGCAATTTGTTAAAAATTTTTCTGCAATAAATTTAGCTCTTAATGGATCTCCTGGCATAAGAACTATTTTTGCTATATCTTCTTTTCTTGCTTCAATATGTGGTGTTGCCATATTTTTCCCTCCTCTTTAGGCAAAAAAGGCTAATAAACTTAGCCATTCTTTTTACATATTAATATTATCATTTGTTTCTTCCATTTTTACTAAAACTTCTCTAGGTTTAGAGCCATTTTGAGGTCCTATTATTCCTCTTTCTTCCAATAGATCAATTATTCTTGCTGCTCTATTATATCCTAATTTGAATCTTCTTTGTAATAAAGATGCACTTGCTTTTTGACTCTCTATTACATATTCTACTATTTCATCATATAGTGGATCGTCATATTCTTCGTTTGGTGAATGAACTTCTCCTCCAGCATTTCCTTGATCCTTTGCTGATTCAAGATTCATATATTTTTCATCATACTGTGCTTTTTGTTGATTAACAGTATAATCAACTAATGCTTCCAACTCACTATCTGAAACATACGCACCTTGAATTCTTTCTGGAGATGATTCTCCCATAGGTAAGAATAGCATATCACCTTTACCTAGTAATTTTTCTGCTCCCACAGCATCAAGTATTGTACGTGAATCTATACCACTTGAAACTGCAAATGAAATACGTGAAGGTATATTTGCTTTTACAACACCAGTAATAACGTCTGTTGATGGTCTTTGCGTTGCTACAATCAAGTGAATTCCAGCTGCACGTGCTTTTTGAGTAATTCTCATAATAGAATCTTCTACTTCTTTACCAGCAACCATCATTAAGTCAGCTAACTCATCAACAATCACTACAATGTATGGCATTTTAGCTATTTTATCTTCATCGCTTCTTATTGCATTTTCTTTTTCTACCCATTCATTATAGCTAGATATATTTCTTACATTTTTTTCTTCAAGCTCATCATAACGTCTTTCCATTTCATCAACCATTTTTTGTAGTGCAACATTTGCTTTTTTAGCATCCGTTACTACTGGCATCAATAGGTGTGGTATTCCGTTATACATTGATAATTCTACTTTTTTAGGGTCTACTAAAACCAATTTAACTTCATCAGGTTTGCATCTCATTAAAATAGATGCAATTATACAGTTAATGCAAACTGATTTTCCTGAACCAGTTGAACCAGCAACAAGTAAATGCGGAGTTTTATCAATTTCGGCAAATTTCGCTTTTCCCATTATATTTTTTCCCAATGCAACTAGTAATTTGCTGTTAACCTTGTTTTGTGGTATGTTTTCAAGTATTTCTTTTAGTGATACAGCAGACACTGTTTCATTAGGAACTTCAATTCCAACTGTACTTTTTCCAGGTATAGGGGCTTCAATTCTAACATCTTTTTTAGCTAAAGAAAGAGAAATTTCTTTATTAATATTTAATAATTTGCTTAATTTGGTACCTGTTTGTAATTCCATTTCATATTGTGTAACTGCCGGTCCTGAATTTACTTCAACAACTTTTCCAATTATTCCAAAATCTCTAAGTGTCTTTTCAAGTATACTTATATTTCTCTCTATTAACGCTTGATTATTGCTATTTTTCTTTTTATCAACATCTTTAAGTAATGATAAAGTTGGAAGTTTATAATTTGAAGCTTTTGCAATATTGTTCTCCTTTGGCTCTTCAACATATTCATCTGTTAATAGATTTTCAATATTTTCTTCTTTAGCTTCTTTATCCATTCTTTTTAATTCATCAATACTTGAAATAACTAATTTTGGTTCTTCTGGTTTAGGTTCATTTGTGTCATTAATTATTACCATAGAATTATCTTCTTCTGTTTCTTCATTATTTTCATTTTCTGGTTCTTTTTTATCTTTTGAAATCAAATTTTTACCTTTTTCTGTTGCAACATCAAGGAATTCTCTTATTGAAAATCCAGTAAATAGACATATACCAACAACTATAAATACAACAGATACTATTTTGGTTCCAGTTGTTGCAAATAACATATTGAATGCCACAGCCAAACTACAACCAATTATACCACCGCCAGGAGAAGTAAAATCTGAACCACTTTTTATTAATTCAAATGTTTCAGTTATATCTTTGATTGATGCGTCATAAATCGCACTTACTCCTTCTGTAATGTTTGTTATGTATTTTATATGAGCAAATACTAGTAATCCGATTGCTACAAAAATAAGTCCAATAAATTTTTTTGACCAAAATGACGGAGCATTTCCTTTAAAAAGTAAAAATATTCCGACAAAAAGGATTGTTGCTATAAATAACCAATCAAATGATCCAAACAAAAAAACTGCAAAGCATCTTGCCATCTTTCCAATAAATCCTAGTGGTTTTCCAGCGCCAAAAGAAAGTACAGATAATAAAATTAATATAACGCCATATACTTCTGGTCTTAATTCAAGTGACTTTTCTTCAGTTTTTTTTCTTCTTTTTTTTCTCTTTGCCATATTATCACTCCAGTCTATATATTAATTATAACACAAATAGTTATAAATTCATAATATTACAATAAAAAAAGAAATCTTTCGATTTCTAATAATTTGGTCTTAAGAATGATGGAATATCATATTTACTGTCATCACCATCATTGTCATCATCTGATAAGTTTTCAATTTTTTGTGGTTCTTGAGATAATGCTTCACTTCTTGTTCTTCTAACTGGTTGTGCAGTTTGTACTGATTGAGCAATTGTTTGCTTGTGTTGTGGCTGTTGCTCTGTTTCTTTATTTTTATCAAATCCAGTAGCTATAACTGTTACAATAACTTCGTCAGTTAGATTTTCATTTATTACAGATCCAAATATTGTATTAATGTCAGTATTTGACGCAGCTCTTACTACTTCTGCAGCTTGTTCAGCTTCAAATAGAGTTAAATTCATTCCACCAGTAATGTTTATAATTGCATCTGTTGCTCCTGAAATTGATGTTTCAAGAAGTGGAGATGAAACAGCTTGCTTTGCTGCTTCAATTGCACGTTCTTCACCCATACCAATACCAATTCCTATTATAGCATTTCCAGATTTTTCCATTACTGCTTTTACGTCAGCAAAGTCAAGGTTTACAAGTCCAACAACTGCTATTAAATCAGTTATTGATTGTACACCACGACGTAAAACATTATCAACTTCTTTGAATGCCTCTAGCATTGGAGTAGTTTTGTCTATTATTTCTCTTAATCTATCATTTGGGATAACAATTAGTGTATCTACGTGCTTTTTCAATTCTTCAATTGCAATTAAAGCATTTTCCATTCTCTTTCTTCCTTCAAAAGTAAATGGTTTTGTTACAATTGCAACAGTAAGTGCTCCAAGACCTTGAGCTATTTCTGCAACTATTGGTGCTGCTCCTGATCCAGTTCCTCCACCCATTCCACAAGTGATAAAAACCATGTCGGCACCTTTTAAAGCATCTTCAATTTCTTTTTTTGCTTCTACTGCAGCTTCTTTTCCAATTTCTGGTTTTGCTCCTGCTCCTAACCCTGTTTTACCTAATTGTATTTTAACATCTGCTTTTGATGTATTTAAAACTTGCAAATCAGTATTTGCAGCAATAAATTCTACACCTTTTACCCCAGTATCGACCATGCTGTTAATGGCATTTCCACCACCACCACCGATACCAATTACTTTTATTTTGGCAAGTTGATCCATTTCCAGTCCACCAAACATTTAAATTCCTCCTTAGTTATCAGTAAAATATCCAAATATTTTGCTGATAAATGTATCTTCAGTTAAATCAAGCATGCTATGTTTTCCTTGCTCAATTTCTTCAATTTTTTCTTTATCAACAAGTGATACTTCTTTTTGCCTTAATTTCATTTTCTCATGGAAGTATTTAATAATTCCTATAGAGCTCGAATATATGTTACTTCTAATTCCCATTGTTGGGATATTGAGTATATTTGCTTCGACTCCAAAAACACTTTCAATATCATAATTAAAGCCTATTAACTCCGTAATACCACCTGTTACAATTATATAACTAATTTTTCTTTTTGTTAAGTCATTAATTTCTTTTTTAGCAAGATTTAATAACTCTAAAATTCTCGCCTCGATTACTTCTGTAATTTCAAATTGATTGATTGTTTTCTTCTCTCCATTATCAAGTTCAAATTCCAACACTTCGTTAACATCTGCACATCTTTTACTTGCCTGTCCAAATTTTTCTTTCAGTTCTCTAGATGTATTTGCATCTGTTCCATAAATATAAGTTATATCATTATCTACATTTTTACTTCCTAAATTAAATATGCTATTTTTAATTAAAATTCCTTTATTAAAAATTGAGACATCTGTTTTTTCATGGCCAATATTAATTATCGCTCCTATTGATTCATCTGTATTTTTGTTATGTGATTCGTAATAATCACCAATACAGTTGAATGTAATATCTATTATATCTATATTAGCGTCATTAAATACTTTTAGATAATCATAAATTTGTTTTTTTGGTGCAGTTGCTAAAAGTGCTTTAACACTTAATTTATCTACAGTTAATCCAACAGGATCTTTTGTATATTTATTTTCTCCTGTGCTAAACATAATAGGAATTATTGATACTAGTTCATAATTATCATCTATTTGTCCTTCTGCAGATGCTTGCAAAACTGATATTATATCTTTTCCATTTACAACACCGTTTGTGTCAATTGTTCCAGAAACAACCTTAATATCTCTATTGTTTGCTGGAACAGTAATAATAGCTTTATCAATTCTTATACCTAAAGTTTTTTCAATTTCATCTACTGCTTTGTTTAGTGACATCAACGCTACTTCATTATCAACTACTAAGCCTTTTTTTATCCCAGAAGATTTAACAGAAGTTGAGGCTAATACTTGAAATTTATCTTTTATTAGCTCAGCTACAACGATTTTAATTTTATCACTACCAAGATCAATACCTGTATAAATATTTCTCATATCACACCTACTATTCTAAAATAATTATACTAGTATAAAAAAATAAAAACAAGATTTAATACTATATAAAACGAAAATAGTACCACTCATGGTACTATTTTAAACAAACTACAATATAATATAAATTTCTTAAGAAGGTTCCTAAATAATTTCCAAGCCTAAATAATGTAATTATTATTATATTTGCAATATAAACTGTTATTGGAGCAAGTATTATTTCTAATATTATTTTTTTATTTTTTGTAATTTTATTTTCTATAGAGTGCACATTTTATCCTCTTTTATTCTTCTAATTGCTGTGCCAAGACTTCTTCCTGCATCTAGTATTGTTTTAACGCCATTTGTAAATGCATTTATTATAGTGCCAGAAATAGAAAATCCACCATCTATATTTTGTAATTCAGTTTTATCAAGTTTATTCATATTTATTCATTACATTTTAATGGTCTAACATAACCATCAATTACTCCTATTATGAATACTGCTCCTGAAATTATTCCTGCTACTCCAAGTAGTGATAAACCACCACCATTTAAATCTTTAAGTTCTTCTTTTTTTAGTTCTTTTATACTTCATTCCCCCTTCATTGTTTTCATTAAATATTTAAAAATGCTTGTTTTATTTGTGATTATTTTCAATTTTAGAATACTATTTTCAATCATTTTATTTTCATCCAAATTATTAATTTTAATTGTTATTTCTTTTAGTAAAATATTTTCATATATAAAATCGTTAATTTGTTCTATTTCGTAAGTAAATGTATCCTTTCCTATAATTAGCTTTTTATTATCAACAATTTTATCTAAGTTTTCGTTTTCAACAATTAAAACAACTTTATTATTTTTGACTTTTGAAGTCACCATAAAATAATTGAAATAGTTCTTATTAAATATAACAAATAAAAATAATGTACCTATAAGAATAGTAACTACTGTTAAATATGGCTTTAAATTAATATCTAAATTTTTAAAGCTCTTTTGAAATTCTTCTATTTCCATAATTCTCCATATTATAAATTTCATCATACAAATCATTATTATCAAATCTATGGGAAATAACTATTATTGTTTTATCTTTAAATTTTTCAAAAATATTTTTTAATATTACTCTTTCCTTATCTATATTAATTTCACTAAAAGTTTCATCTAAAATGTAAATGTTACTATTTTTTAAGAATGTCCTAGCAAGTATTATTCTTTGCCTCTCTCCTCCACTTATATTACTTGCGTTTTCCTCTAATAACATGTTAAAACCATTTTTATTTTTTGAAACTATTTCATCGATTAACATACATTTTGAAATATCAATTATTTTATTTTTATCACGTGCATTTTTTAAATTGATGTTTTCATATAAAGAATTGTTGAATAAATATTCATTTTGAGAAACATATGTTATTTGTTCTCTTAAATTCCAAAGATTAAAATCATTTATGTCATTATTACCTATAAATACTTTGTTTCTTTTTACTTCAAGGAATCCTGATATGATTTTAGCTAAAGTGCTTTTCCCACAGCCAGAACTTCCAGTTATTAAAACTTTTTTACCTAAATTTATTGTTGCATTAAAATTGTTTATAACAACGATGTCATTAAATTTGTATGATAATCCATTAATTTTAATAGAACCACTTATATTTCTGATTGGATTAAGATCAAAATATAACTTTTCTTCTTTAATATTCAACAATTCATTTATTCTTTCAATAATTATCTTTGTTTTCTTTATTAAAATATCAAAATTTAAAATATTTTTTAAAGAAGATAAATTATATAACATAATACTGTTAAAGGAAATTAAACTTGATAGAGTCATCTGATTGTTTATTACTAACTCTCCCCCAAATCTTAGTATTGATACAGATGTGATACTTAAAATAATATTATCTAAAAACTGTCTTTTATTTATTCGTTCATTTAATTTATAACTAGTATTTAAATAATTATTGTACGTTATGGAAAAATTTTCTTTAATTTTTTCCAAAATATTTAATTCCTTTATTGTAGTTGCACCATTAATTGTTTCGATTAGAGATGAATTTACCAAAGAATTTTTTTCCTTTATATCATTCAGGTTTTCATATAATATCTTATTAAATATTATCGTTATTAAAAAGTATATAATTAATATTGCTATAACAATTAATGATAATTTTTGAGAAATGTTTAATAAAATAATTATTGAAGAAATGACTATTATTAAATCGACAAAAATTGTTACTACAAATGTGCATAATATTTCTTTTAAATCATCCAAATCAGAAATTCTAGATAAAATCTCGCCAGTAGTTCTATTCTTAAAGTACAAAATGGGAAGTGATAAAATATGATTTAAAGAATCGTTAACCAATATATAGCTGATTTTATTTCCTATAAAATTGATAAATCTTTCACGAAAAAAGTCTAAGATAGTTTTTATAAAATAAATTATAAATAAAATCGTGGTAATTATTATTAAATTATTTTTTGAATAATAAGATATTGCTTTATCAATCACAAATTGAAAATTAAATGATAATACAATATTTGTAATTGTATATAACATTGAAAAGCCAAGAATAGTAATTAATATATTTTTATTATTGTGTATAAATTCAAATATTTTGTTCTTTATTAGATTATTATTTTTCATTATGGGAATATTTTTATTTGGTATAAAATATAAATAATTATTTGTTGATATACTTTTAAACTTATCAATGTCGATTTTTATTATTCCTCGTGACGGATCAGCAATTATAATATTGTTTGTTTTTCTATCAATCTTATGAATAACAACAAAATGCTTATATTTTTTATCGATTATTACATGTGCAATACAAGGTAGATATTTATCTTCTATTTTTAAAACATCACCAGTAACCCCCTGAGTATAAAACCCAACTTTTTTTCCTGCTTCTAGTAGTTGAAAAGCATTCACACCATTAGAAGTTGTATTAGTTAAATCTCTTAAGTATTCTTTTGAAACTAATCCACCATGCGTTTTTATTATAGTAAGAAGTGCGCAAATTCCACAATCCTTTGGCCCATCTTGTAAAACACATTCATATTTTTTCATTTTTCACCTCCCTAATATGATTATTAGACGTTTATTTGCTTTTTTCCCAAAAAAATAGATTTTTTTTTATTTTTTTGTTATAGTATCACTCGAGGTGTTGTTATGAATAAAAAAAAGACTATAAATAATTCAAAACAGCGAAAGAAAAAAATTGATGATACGAGATTTAAAAAAATGTTCATTACATTAAATTTCATAATTGTTTTTCTTGTTATTGAGCAAATTTTAATGGTTACTCTTTTATTTAGAAGTAAAGAAGAAGTTGTATTATTAGAATCTCTTCCAAAAATAGATGTTAAAGAGTTAAATAATATACATACGGCAAATGAAAAATTTGAATTTGATGGATTAAATATTATTTTTAGTAATAACATTTCTTTTGAAAGAATTGATAATAAATATTCTAATTATAATAATAAATTAGCTATTAAAGTACCTGTCACAATAGAAAATATGAATAATTTTGATTATAGTTTAAATATTTATGATTATATAATATACGGTCCATCAAATAAAGAGTTGGATGAAGTTGCAGGATACTTTAATGAGTCTATTTTTTACGCTGAAGATTTAAAGCCAAACGAATCATATACAAAATATCTTTATTTCTTATATGATAGTAACGGTAACTATATAATCGAATTTAATAATGAACATGAACATACTAAAGTTGTATTGAATATTAAAAGAAAAAGTGATTTAAAAAATCAAGAAAATTATTATTATGAGAACAATAATAATTTTATTTAAAAAGTAATCTATAAAAAAATAAGAACTAGAATGAAGTGAACCCCAAATAGTTCACAAGAAAAAAAGAGAGTTTTAAAGGAAGTAAAATAAATTACTTCCTATTTTTTGACTTTAGTCTAGTTGTGTTGTAGAATAATATCCAATCTTCTACAAGTTTTTGGTATTCTTGTAA
>JAEEGL016652372.1_pt1 | contig 12233 bp, 9 predicted proteins | sample 9134231 | NCBI WGS metagenome assembly JAEEGL01 (sample SAMN16246548, study PRJNA631951) | gut metagenome | biome: gut microbiome; feature: rumen; material: fiber-attached | host: Bos | place: Iran: Karaj | collected 2018-10
CTCAAAAGCTGACAGGGTGGGCGGCTTCTCGCCCTCCCCCGGACGCGGGGTGAAAGAAGCTGAAGCGCTGCCTGCGGCAGAAGAAGCAAAGCTTTTTTCTTGACATCGTCCGAGAAAGCGACCGTAAGGGAAGCTTTCTCGTTGACGATGGAGGGCAGGTGGCGCGCAGCGCCGGAAGGGGGCGGCTTCTCGCCCTCCCCCGGACGCGGGGGAGGGATGTCAGCCGTCAGGCCGACAGGGCGGGGGCGACTTACAGCAACCCCTCAAACAACCGAATATTCTCTCTCTGCAAAGGCAGTTCCCCGGCCTGCTCCTTCTTGATAATCTCAACAATGCGGTCGTTGATCGGGGTGGGCACCTTCGTCTTTCTTCCCCATTCGCAGACGATCCCGTTGATTGCCTCCACCTCGCAGGGCTTTCCCTTCTTCAGGTCCTGCAGCATGGACGGCTCAATCAGACGGTGCTTCTTCATGGCGATGGGAAGGAGCAGCTCGCTGAATGTCCGCTTGACGGCTCCTTTATAGTAAAACAGCTTCGTGATGTCCTTGCCCTGAACCGGTGCGAATACGATCCCCGCCGCACGGCCCACGTCCATGCATTCCTTCATCGCACGGACCGCGACGCGTCGGCCTTCCTTCGTTTCGGAAACGTCCCCGAAGCGGCCGCCCATGACCGTTCCGAGTCCGGAGAAGACCGAATTGATCAGCAGCTTGGACCAGCGGACGCCTTCGAGATTGTCTTCCATTTCCACCGGGCACATCTTCTCCAGCAGTTCCTTCACGGCCTCGAGCTTTTCGGGTTTTACCGCTTTCATGCGGCCCATGTGGAAGGACAGGCTGTCGGGCGAAGAAGTCATCTCGCATTCGCCGGGCGCCTTTAAGGTCGCGCCCCATTCCACCACACAGCCGATCGTCCGCTCTTTTCCCGCGATCTCCTCGATCAGCGGCTCCGGCAGACCGTTCTGCAGCGTGACGATCACGCTCTCCGGCCCCATGTATTCCGTCAGCTTCCTGACGACGCTTTCATTCTCCAGCTGCTTCGTCATAAGGAAAATGACGTCGTAGATCCCGCTCATCTCCTCCGGGAACAGCGCCTTCACCGGGACGGTAAAGTTTACTGTCCCGCTCACGGTGGCGCCTTTGGTTTTTAAGGCCTTCACATGGGCACGGTTTCGGTTTACGAGCTCCACGTCGGCTCCGTTTTTCGTCATATAGGCTCCGAGGACCGTTCCCAGGGATCCGGCTCCGTAAATGGCACAGCGCATGACTGTTTCCTCCTTATTTCATCGAACGCGGAGCGTACGCTTTGATATGGACGCCCTGCGGGGTGTATTCCTCCGAGATCAGGCTGCCGTACTTCCGGATCTTTCCCAGATACGCGGCATCCGAATAGGGAATGATGCGGTCGATATAGACCTTCTGCTCCCGCAGCATCTCTGACAGTTTCGTCTTCAGCTGATCCAGTCCCTCTCCGCTTTTTGCCGAGATCCGGACGCTCACATCCGCGCCGGGATCGTAGAGCAAGGCATCTCCCAGAGGCAGATCGCATTTATTGAAGGCCGTCAGCACCGGTTTTTCTTCTACGCCCAGGTCCTTCAGCGTATTGTAAACGGTTTCCATCTGCGTCTTCATGCGCAGGCCTGCCGCATCCACAACATGCAGGATCACGTCCGCGTATTTGGCTTCCTCGAGCGTGCTCTTAAACGCATCGATCAGATGATGCGGGAGCTTGCGGATAAAGCCGACCGTATCGGTCAGAAGGACCTCCTCGCCGCCCGGCAGACTCAGGCTCCGGGTCGTGGGATCCAGCGTGGCAAACAGCTTGTCCTCCGCCAGGATGCCGGCACCGGTCAGCGCATTCAGCAGCGTGGATTTTCCGGCATTGGTATAACCGACAATGGCCACCACAGGGATCGCGGAGCCTTTCCTTTTCTCCCTTTGCTGCTCGCGGTGCCTGACGACCTCCTTCAGGTCCGCCTTAAGGCGTGAGATCCGGCCGTGGATTGCGCGCCGGTCGGTCTCCAGTTTGCTCTCGCCCGGTCCGCGCGTCCCGATACCGCCGCCCAGACGGGACAGCGCGGTCCCTTTGCCGGTCAGGCGGGTGGCGCGGTAGCGCAGCTGAGCCAGCTCAACCTGAATCTTGCCCTCGCTGGTCGCGGCCCGGCCGGCAAAGATATCCAGGATCAGCAGGCTGCGGTCCAGCACTTTAGTATCCAGTTTATCTTCGAGATTGCGGGCCTGGGCGGGTGTCAGCTCATCGTCGCAGATGATGCCGTCCGCCCCCAGTTCCCGGATCCGTTCTTTCAGTTCCAGAATGCGTCCGCTGCCGAGATAGGTTCCCGGATGCGGCTGGTCGCGGGTCTGCAGAAACAGTTCGAGCACCTCTGCACCGGCCGTTTTGGCCAGTTCCTCCAGTTCTTTTAAAGAATCGATCGCCTCGTCTGCATCATCCTGCGCAAGGCCGACCAGAATCATCCTTTCTTTCTTTTCTCCTGTATCAATCATCTTGTACTCATTTCCACCAGAGCCAGTTCCACCGCCAGCGTATCGCTCAGCTCGCCGTTTTTGACGGCCTGATCGTAAGCGACACAGCGTTCCAGGCGGGACTGCCATTCCTGCGCAGAAAAAGCCTTGGCCTGCCGAAGATATTTCCCGACAGCAAACGGCTTTACTTTCAGCTCGTCGGCCATACTGCCGGTCGACCAGCCGAGCGCATCCAGCTCCTTTACCGCCAGCAGGCGGCCGATATGCTGGGTCATCAGATATAAGATGCGCATGGGCGGTTCCCGCAAAGCCTTCAGATCTTCATAGAGCAGGAAGGCTTCCCGCGGGCGCCCCAGCGCCATCGCATCAATCATGGAGAAAACGCGGTTCTGCAGCGTCAGACTGGTGATCTCTTCCACGTCTTCCCGCCGGATTTCTTTCTTGTTCCAGGTATAGGCCAGAAGTTTATCCTTCTCGGACACCAGATTGCCGAGGTCCTCTCCGCAGTATTCCACAAAAAGGTCCAGTGCTTCCCGCGTGATCTGGTAGCCGGCCTTCCGGACCGACTGCATCATGGCCTGCCGCAGTTCGTCTTCGGTCAGACGCCGGCACTCGGCACAGTAGCCGCAGCGATCAAACGCCTTAAACAGTTTTGAACGTCTGTCGACCTCTTCTTCCACCATCACGAGGATCGTGCTCTCGGGAAGCTCCGGCAGATATTCCGCTAGTTCGTCGCCTCCTTTTTTGGCCCAGCCCGTGTTTTCCAGAAGGATCAGCCGCTGTTCGGCAAAAAACGGGACGGTTTCGGCCATTTCACGGATCTCGTTCATCTCCGCGTCCCGACCTTCCCAATAGCTGCAGTTCAGATCGCCCTCGCCGCCCAGACTGTTTTTCAGCAGGTTCTTCATTTCACGGCGCAGGAAAGCTTCCGGCCCATAAATCAGATAAGCCGGTTCAAACGCACGGTCCGCCACATCCTTCCTAATCTTCTTCATAAGCGACTACTTTGACCCGACAGGCACTGCCGTAGTCCGGCAGGGATATCTCCGCCTGTTCGTTCTGTCCGCTGATCAGCTTTCCCTGAATTCTTTTCACCAGTGCTTTCACGGCCTTATCCGGGCTCGGCGCTTCCAGTCTCAGGGAAGCAATATATTCCCTTATTTCACTTCTTTCGTCACGGCTCAGTTTTCCGGCGGGTGCCTTAATCTCCGCTTCAAACCGATAATTCATGCTGTTTCCTCCGATTCTGCCGATTACTGAGAGATTTGCTTCAGTGCCTGATCCAGAAGTTCGTCTTCTTCTGTCAGGACATTATCCTCTCCCTCAATATCTGGAGTGATGCCTACACCGTGGAAGTCACGTCCCAGGGGAGAGAAATAATGCGCGATAGTGACCTTGAGCATGGCACCGTCCGACAGACTGAAAAAGCTCTGCACGATCCCTTTGCCGAAGCTCTTGGTTCCCATAATCGTCGCCCGTCCGTAATCCTGCATAATGCCGGTCATGACTTCGGACGCACTGGCCGAACCGCCGTCGATCAGAACGATCATTTCCCCCTCAAACAAAGGCTTGTCGTATGCTTTTTCTGTATAGACCTCTCCGTTTTTGTATTCCATTTTGAAAAGCAGCTTGCCTTTCTCAATGAAATAATCCGAAATATCCAGTACACTGCTGAGCAGTCCGCCCGGATTGCTTCTCAGGTCAAAAATCAGTTTGGTCATTCCCTGGCTCTTCAGCTCATTCAGGGCCTTCTTGATCTGAGTGACGGAGACGTCATCAAATTCCGTCAGCTGGATATAGCCGACAGCCGTATTCAGCATTCTGTAATAAACCGTATCCACTTCCACCACACGCCGTTCGCAGATGAAATCCAGGGTCTCTCCTGTCAGCGGCCGGTATATGGTGATCTTTACCGTGGTATGTTCTTCCCCGCGAACATAAGTCACAATCAGATCCAGGGGCATCTGCGTAACATCCAGGTCGTCTACCGCCTGAAAGATATCGCCCGGCAGCATGCCGACTTCCTTGGCCGAACTGTTGCTGAACACATTGACTACCGTGCTTTCCATGGTTTTGGCGTTCTGCTGGATCTGTACGCCGATTCCGCAGTAGGAACCGGACGAGCTTTCCTGCATGCTGTCCCATTCCGCCGGTGTCAGGTAAGCGGAATAGACATCGCCGCCGCCTTCCACAAAGCCGCGCATCGCATTCAGTTCGCAGGCTTCTCTCTCCTCATCGCTCGGTTGCTTCCGCTGATCGACGAGCTCCGCCACTTCTGCCATACGGTTCAGGAAAGCGGAATCGGCCCGCGGGATGACGGTCACATTCTGGCCATACTCCGGGACCGCATTTTTATAGGATTCCCAGTCTTCTCCGATCGCTTCCACATAAGCCTGAAGCGCAGCCTCTTCCATCTCTTTCGAATCGTACGGCAGGACCTGATTCTTCTCATAGACCTGCTGGAGTTCCCCCAGGCGGTCCAGGAAGGCATTCTGCGTACGGTCGATCAGCGTTATGGCCGTCGCTTCGGTTTCGGTCGATTCAGCCGGCTTAGCCGTCTCTTCGGAATGCGGCGCCGTCGTTTCACCGGAATGCGGCGGCTGCGTCGCCTCATTGGAATGTGCCTGCGGCTGCGTCGCCGTCGGAGTCTCCTCCGCAGGGACGGAAACCGATTCTGTGGCGGTGGCTGCGTTGCTCATCTTATCGGCCACGCCCTGCAGCAGCCGGCTCAGCCCCAGCACGCCCAGCGCACCGATAATAAAGAAGGTAACCGCTCCGATCAGAAACCCTTTCCAGAAACTGTTTTGATTGTTTTCCATGTTATTCCCCTATGCTTTCAGATGACGCTTAATGGAGAGCATACTGCCCAGCAGGCCGATGCCAAGTGCAAGCACTACTGCCACCGGTGCGATCCGGAAGAAAATCTCTTCCCGGTTCAAAAACCCGAATATATTCGAGGCATATACGTATTTTTCACGAATGTGGTCCACAACGGCAGGATAGCCGAACCAGACGGCCAACAGCGGGATTGCCGCTCCCAGCAGACCGATCAGTGCGCCTTCGATCATTAACGGTGCCCGGATAAACCCGTTGGTTGCCCCGATATACCGCATGATATGGATCTCTTCTCTGCGCATCGAGATCGTGATCGCGATGCTGTTGCTGATCAGGCTGACCGCTACGATGAACAGGACCACCAGGATCACGACGGTCGCGGCCTGCAGCAGATTGGCGATACTGTTCATGCCTTCCGCCACTACGTTGCTGTAATTGACCCGCCGTACCCCTTCCAGAGACTGGGCAAACTCGACAAATTCTTTCTGGCGGCCCACGTCCTTCAGGAAGATTTCATAGGAAGCGGAATTGGCGAGCGGATTATCTTCCGAATACCCGTCTGCCAGGTACTCGTTGCCGGCAAAATAGATCTTCTTGTAGTTCTCCCAGGCTTCCTCGGCCGAAGTGAATTTGACGCGCTTCACGTCTTCATGTGCGCTGAGCTTCTCACCGATCTGCCGGATATGGGCTTCGCTCAGTCCCTCGTTGAAAAAGACCGTGACGCCCACGTTTTCCTCCGCTTCCTGGACGAAATGATTGATATTCATCATGATGGCGGCCGCTCCGCAGAACAGGAAGATCGTAAAGACCATGATGCTCAGGGAAAACAGTGATGAGCCGATATGCCGGAACACGCCCCGGAACCCCTGCCGAATCAGATATGGAATATTACGCATTTTCATATCCTCCTTCCGACACGTCGCTGACGATCCTTCCGTCTTTCATCGAAACGACCCGCTTGCGGAAACGGTCCACGATCGCCGCGTCATGGGTCACCACGATCACCGTTGTCCCACTGCGGTTAAAGCTTTCCAGGAGGCGCATCACTTCTTCCGAGTTGGCCGGATCCAGATTGCCGGTCGGCTCGTCCGCGATCAGATACTGCGGTCCGTTTACGATCGCCCGGGCCAGGGCGACCCGCTGCTGCTCTCCGCCCGAAAGCTGGGAGGGCAGGCTCTTTATTTTCTCTCCGAGGCCGACTTCGTTCAGGATCTTGGGGACCCGCTTCTTCATTCCGCGTACAGATGCCGCAACGACCCGCTGGGCAAAAGCCACGTTCTCGTAAACCGTGAAATTCTGCAGCAGACGGAAGTCCTGGAAAATCACCCCGAAATGACGGCGGTAGTAAGGCAGCTTCTTGTTTTTCAGCTTTCCGACGTTGACGCCGTCCACGACAACCATCCCGGAGGTCGGACGTTCCTCGCCCAGAAGCAGTCTGACCACCGTGCTCTTGCCGGCACCGCTGTCGCCGATGATAAAAACAAATTCGCCGTCTTCGATCGTCAGGCTGAAATCCTGCAGCGCATGCGTCTGTACCGCTTCGTCATAAACCTTATTCACTCTTCGGAATTCGATCATGCATACTCCTTTTTCTTCCCGTTTTTGCGCGAATTTTCCGAAAAAAGGACACACTAAAACGGGCGCTCTGCGAGCGCCTATTATTTTACACTAAATTAATGAAATTGAAAAGCTGTTTTTACGGATTCGGTCCGACCGCCTCGATGTGATCGTCAAAAATACGGATTTTCCCTTCCTTCAGCAGATGTCCGGCCGCCCGTTTGAACGCGTTTTTGCTTAAGGAAAGCTCGTCGCGGATCAGCGCCGCATCGCTCTTGTCGCCTACCCCGAGAATACCGCCCGCCTCTTTCAGATGCGCCAGGATCACTTCCGCATCCGGCTCCATCTGGGCATAAGCCTTTTTCCTGACAGACAGATTCAGCTTGCCGTCCGGGCGGCGGCGGAGCACCCGCGCATCCACCTCATCGCCGGGCTGCAGATTAACATACAGTTCCTGGCGGGGGATCAGACCGTAATACCGGTCATCCACGGCCACAAAAGCCCCGATCTCTTCATTGACGGAATAGACCCGTCCGTGCACTTTGTCTCCGGCCTCGTAGGGCGAGTCCTCCCGCAGAATACGGTCCACCTTCATACTGGCAGCCAGCCGTTCCGAACGGTCTACGTAAAGGGTTACCAGAACCTTCTGCCCGGGATGAAGCTTGCCCTGTGTCTCTTTAAAAGGCAGAAACAGATCCTTGGCCAGTCCCCAGTCCAGAAACGCGCCGATATTCCCGACCTGCTTTACGGTAAGAAGCGCCAGCCCGCCCAGTTCCAGCGCCGGTTTCAAAGTGGTCGCAATCAGCCGGTCTTCCGAATCCTTGTACAGGAACACGGTCAGCAGCGAACCGACCGCCGTTCCTTCCGGGATCTGTTTCTCCGGCAGCAATACGGTTTCCCGTCCGGCGCTCTCCTTAAGGTACGCACCGGCATCCGTAAAATGATCCACGATCAGGGTCTGATATTTTCCCAGTGTAAACATAGTCTTATCGTTATCCGGCACGCAGCCGTCCTTCCGTCAGAAATAAAAAAGCCGTGTGCTCCGACACGGCCTGCCAGGGCTACAAGGATTCGAACCTTGAAATGACGGAGTCAGAGTCCGTTGCCTTACCGTTTGGCGATAGCCCTTCGCTTTCAGCGACAACGGGGATTATACAATGCGTTTTTTGAAAATGCAAGAACTTTTTTTGATTTTTTTATAAAACTTCGGAATCCCGCAGGCAGACGGTCCCGCCGCACGCTTACGGGGTGCTGTTGTAATGAATCACCGTCTTCTCCGGAAGCGTTCCCGAAAAGATGCCGTTCCACTCTGCCTCGGACCCGCCGTAATAAATATCGCTCAGCTCTTCGCAGTCGAGAAACGCCTCTTTGCCGATCGAGGTCACGCTCTTCGGGATCGTGATTTCCTTTAAGGTACTGCAGCCCCAGAACGCCTTGCTGCCGATCAGGGTCACGCCCTCGGGGATCCTGACGCCTGTCAGTGCTCTGCACCAGGTAAAGGCGAAGGAGTCGATGATCTTCACGCTGTCCGGGATTTCGACTTCCTTAAGATCATAGCATTTCATGAACGTCCGGCTGCCGATCTTCTCCAGGCCTTCCGGGAGCCTGACGGCCGTTAAGCTGCTGCAGTCCGTAAAGCAGCCTTCGGCAATGCTTGCAAGGCTGTCCGGCAGGGTGAGTCTCACCAGGCCGGAGCAGCCGCAGACTGCCTGATACCCGATGCCGGTTACGCCTTCGGGAATCGTAAGAGCCGTCAGCCTGTCGCACAGATAGAACGACTGGTCACCGATGCTGAGGAGGCTGCCCGGAAGGCTCACGGACGTCAGGCTCCTCATGCCGAAGAACGCATACTTTCCGATATGCGTGATGCCTTCTTCCACAATAACCGTCCTGACGGCATTCCTTCCCTGGTACCAGGGAACCATGACTTTATTGTTATAGTCTTCCATGTCCCCGGTCCCGGAGATCGTAAGGACGCCGTCCTTCAGGGTCCAGTGGATATTTTCGCTGATCGGGCTGATTCCCGGCGTATCCAGGCTGATCCAGAAAGCGGGCCGGATACTGCGGTAGATGACGTTCACGTTCGCACCGCTGATCGTCCGCACGGAACCGTTCGGCATCACGTCCACGGCATACTGCGGCATGCCGCCGACCGAGCGCAGCCACCACCAGCAGCAGCCGTCCTCTTCGATGGGCAGCTTAGGCTGCCGGGCCAGGGCATAGGCCGTCGTCCAGCACTGTCTTTCCTCATCCGATCCGAAATACGTCTCCGCTTCCTCGATGCTGAGGAGGAAGATCCTGTCCTCCGTATCGTTTCCGCCCGGTTTTCCGGAGACGGGATTGTCGTTATTGACGAGGTGCGACACGGAGATATATCCCTGCTCCTCTTCGGTAAAGGCAGCTGAAAGGAAGTCTTCGTTCAGCCACTTGCGGAGCGAGCAGTTTTCCCAGGTCATCGCGGTATATTCGGTATTGTACGGGCCGGAATCCAGCGCGAAGCTGCTGATGACAAGGGCTTTTCCGTCTTCGATCGCGATCACCTTCCACCGGATCGGCTCCTCGCCGTTCTTCAGGTCATTGTCCTGCTCGTAGCGGCCGAACTCGATCTCGTCGCCGACTTTCGCCAGAAGAAAAGCCGAACCGTCCCGTTCCATCTCAATGGGGTAAGGCGGGATGGAAGGCTCATCGTACTCGATCACAATATCCGTATATCTGACCGTCTTATAGCCTGAAAGAACAAATTCCAGATCATAACTTCCCTCCTCCATATCCTGGAGAAGGATGTGGCCGTCCTCGCCGCTTAAGGCCGAATAGGTGTTTTCACCGCAGGTCATGGTCAGGGTAACGCCCGCAAGCGGCAACGCGCCCATGCCTTCGTGCTTTTCCAGCACGTAGCACTCGAGCTCCCCGCGTTTCTTTAAAATGATCTCCAGGGTCAGTTCTCCCGTTTCTCCGGAGACGGAGACCTCCGTTTCCTCTTTCAGGAAATGCTCCGCCGTCACCGTAACGGCATAGCGGCCCGCGGGAAGGTATGCATAAAGAGCGTCGCTTTCCGTTCCGGGCTTTGTGGTATAGACGTCCCAGGTCTCCGTATCCAGCAGATTCACCTGTGCGCCGGGAACCGTTTTTCCCCAGCGGTCCCGAACCAGAACGGAAAGCTTTGAGGCGAGCCGGTAGGCGCTGTTTCCGTAAGCGAGGAAATACGTGTCGTTGTAGGGTTCCTCGGTGCACGGGTCTTTTTCTCCGTACAGAGAGCGTGTTCTTTCATACGCCTCCCCCGCCGTGGCGGAAGAAAATGCCAGCTGCGACATGACTCCGTCGAACGTATTGTTGCAGTACGAAGTCGTCACGGGATCGGAGTAGCCGAAGATCGCGGAAGTGCCTTTGTTCTTCAGGACCTCGGCGATCGAGTAATCATGCATGCTGTAGCAGCTTCCCAGAAAGAACAGGGTCTCGTCGAAGGCACCGTCCTCATAGTAATGATCGAAGAACTTCGCCCCCACGGCCAGATGGCGGTCGGCTGTTTTTGACTCGGCCTGCCCGGCATTCACCACAATAAGGATCGACTGCCACCACTCGTCGTAGAGGGCGCCGCCCAGCCAGGTGTCTGCCGTCTCGCCGATCACGAGATAGGGTTCTCCCGAAAAAGTGATCACACCGTGGGTATCGAAAAAGACCATTCCGTACTCATCAAGCGTCTTCATGCACTCCAGGGTCGCGGCCCCGTCGTCCATCACAGTCACGGTGCCGCCCAGCTCATCCGTGATCCCCTCTGCCCAGTCTTTAAAGAGATCGTACTGAAAATCCGTGCTTCTGAACGGCCTGATCACGGCAATATTCTTATTGACCGTGAGAAAATCCTCCAGGGTTCTGCTTCTGGCGGCAGTCAGCGAGGAAACTCCTTTATATTCCAACGAAGCGGCGCCGCCTTTCCCCTGTCCGTCCCAGGCCTTGACCCACACGCCCGTAAGCCCGGCCGCGGTCGTAAAAGTGATACTCCCATGTGCGGAGTCCTCTCCGACCTGTTCAATATCCGGATGGGAAGACAGGAACGCCGCAGCCTGGCTGAAATCGCTCATCGTTCCCAGCTTATCCAGCACGGAGTCCATCTGATCAAAGTCCTGCTGCGTCAGATCCCGGTAATAGCAGATCGTAACGGGATCGCTCGCCGTCTTCCCGCAGACCGCGCGGTACACTTCGTTTTTCCTCTCGGCAGACTTCAGCTCGAAAGTCCCGGTATAGATTCTGTCGTGGGCCGCCTCATCCGGAGCAACACCGTCGTCCTTCAGTTCCCCGAGGATCCCGCCGGCTCCGCGTTCCAGGACGACCGGCTCCGTAACGCTGCTTTCAGGACTGACCGTCGCATAGAAAGTAACCCGCACCGCCTGATCGATATGGATATCGGCAATATCCGATCGGAAACGGACAAACGCCGCCGAACCGCCCGGCTCTGCTGCAGACGAATCCTCCGAAGCGGAACTGACCGCTTCTTTCGCTGTCTCCTTTTCACGGCCCGATGAGGACGGTGCTTTCGCGGAAGCACTTGGATCTGAACGGCTGCCGCAGGCGCCCAGCAGCAGAACTGTCGCCAACACCAATATTAAAAGGCTGTATTTCTTCATAATATCCCTTTCGGACATGCGGTATGCGGATTTTGGATGGTTCTGACAGGTGTTTGTTCTTCGGTCTGAGCCAAAGCATACTATACAGTATTTTACGGCAAAAATGAACTGTATCCATGAAAAAAGGATACTGTATTCCTCTCATCCCGTAAAAAAGCATTTTCCGCCTTGCATAACCGCGTTCTCTCTGCTACAATAAATGCCGAAAAAAAATAAGTGAGGCGCATTCTCATGAACTTTGAAAACATGGAAAATGTAACTATCCTGACTCACCCGCTGATCAAGCACAAGATCACCATGCTGCGCGACATCAACACCGGTACCAACGAATTCCGCAAGCTGATCGAAGAGATCGCGACCCTAATGGGCTACGAAGCGCTGCGGGATCTGCCGCTGGAGAACATTGAAGTCACGACCCCGATCGAAACCTGTATGTCTCCCATCATCGCCGGCCGCAAGCTCGCCATCGTTCCGATCCTCCGGGCCGGTCTGGGCATGGTCCAGGGCATCCTGAACCTGACCCCCACTGCCAAAGTCGGCCACATCGGCATGTACCGTGACCCCGAAACGCATGAGCCTCACGAGTATTACTGCAAGCTGCCGAGCCCGATTGAGGAACGCACGATCATCGTCCTCGACCCGATGCTGGCGACCGGCGGCAGTGCCGTCGACGCGATCCGCATGATCAAGGAACACGGCGGCAAGAAGATCAAATTCATGTGTATCATCGCTGCCC
>JAEEGL010101258.1_pt1 | contig 12232 bp, 13 predicted proteins | sample 9134231 | NCBI WGS metagenome assembly JAEEGL01 (sample SAMN16246548, study PRJNA631951) | gut metagenome | biome: gut microbiome; feature: rumen; material: fiber-attached | host: Bos | place: Iran: Karaj | collected 2018-10
ATGAATCTTCATTTGAAGAAGCGTTTGTAAAAATAGTAGGAGGTATGGATTAATGAGAAGTATAGTATTTATGAAAAGAAATTTAAAAGAAATGACAAGAGATCCATTAATATATATCTTTTGCTTAGGCTTCCCTATTATTATGGTATTAATGTTTCAAATAATATTAAAATATGCAGGAGATAATGTATCTATTTTTGAGGTTAAAAGCTTAATTCCTGGTATTATGATGTTTTCATATTCAATGTTGATGCTAATAGCCTCTTTATTAATTTCAAAAGATAAAACTAGCTCATTTCTAAAAAGATTATATACATCACCTATGAAAAGTTATAATTATATAATTGGCTATTTTGTTCCATTTTTAATAATTGGAATAATTCAATCTATTATTTGTATAATATTAGGATATATATTTGGGGCAATTTCTAATACAGGCTTTATACCATTTCCTAATAGCTTATTATTAATATTAGAAATGATTCCAATTATGTCTATGAATATTTTTATTGGAATGATTTTAGCTACATTATTAAATGAAAAATCAGCTCCCGCAGTTACATCTATATTTATCTCATTATCTGGTATCATCGGTGGAGCTTGGATGCCACTTGAAACAATGGGTGATTTTGAAAAGGTTGCAGAATTCTTACCATTCTATCCATCAGTTTATTTAGGTAGAGTAATAACTAAGGCAACACATACATTACCTGATTTAAACGGAAATCCTGTTTATTATTCATTTAATGATAGGGGCATAATGTTTTTATTAATTATATTTGCATATTTAATTATAACAGGATTATTAACTATTCTATTTTTCAATAAGAAATTAAAAAAGGATTGTTAATATTATATCGTTAATATTGTATAATTGTTACAGAGGTGAATCCTATGAAATGTTATACATATATTAAAGAAGATGAGGAAGAAAAAGTCTTAATTTATGCACACGATAGAACTAGGCTTGTAGAAGACATAGAAGCTTTAGTTTTATCATCAGAAATAGATATAAATGGTACTTATGATAGTGAAATAATAAAAATAGATATTAATGATGTTGTATGCTTCATATCTGAAAATAATAAAGTATTTGCTTTAATTGGAGATAAGAAATATCAAATAAAATATAGACTATATCAAATAGAAGAATTAAATTTGAATTTATTTATTAAAATAAATCAATCCTGTTTAGCTAATAAAACTAAAATAAAAAAATTCGAAACTACAATTGGTGGTGCCTTAAAGGTAGTATTTAAAAATGGATATATAGATTATATAGCTAGAAGAGAATTAAAAAATGTTAAGAAAAGGATGGGACTATAATATGAATAAATATGTAAAAGAATTCTTTAAAAGAGGCTTAATATTTTCCGGATTTGGACCTATTGTTGCTGGAATTGTATATTTATGTATAGAATCATCAGGTATAGATTTAAAGCTTACTGCAGGTACTGTATTTTTAGCAATAATAACAACATATATAATTGCTTTTATTCAAGCTGGAAGTAGTGTATTTAATCAAATAGATACTTGGCCTAAAGCTAAAAGCTTGTTTTTCCAAATGACATCAATTTATATCGTTTATATAGGCGGCTATTTAATTAATAATTGGATTCCTTTTAAAATAGAAGTTATTGTTATATTTACTAGTGTTTATGTCGCTACATATTTAACAATATGGTTAACAGTTTATTTAATTACTAAAAATATGACTAAAAAATTAAATGCTAAATTAAATCAAGCTGATTAATTCTCATGAAGGCCTAGCAATAGGTCTTTTTTGTTTTTATCGATTAAAAAAACATTTGTTTTTATTGATTTTTTTAATGGAATATAACATAATAATAGTAGGATTAGATTCAATTTGAAAAGCATTATATAAAAATATCTAATGAATATTTAAAAAGAGGAGGATAGCTATGAAGAAAGTATTTACAAAATTATTTGCTTTATTCGCATTCATTTTTGTATTATTTGGTCTAGCAAGCTGTGCTAGTAATTATTCAACTGATTCAATGAAATCAGGACTAAAGGGAGCTGGATATACAGTTGAAGAGAATCCAACAATCCAAAATTTAGATACTTCAAAATTAACTGGCTATAAGAGCTCTATATATGCATATAAGACAGTTAATGGTGAAGAAGAAGGAATTTTAATTTTAGTATTTGATTCAGCAAATAATGCTAGTAAGGCTGGAAACCCTGAGGGTGACGTTGCTACTGAATTTATTTCATTAATGCATAATTGGGGTAAGAAGCACGCTCCTAGCACAGATGTATCTGTGTATGGTACTGCAAACAATTTAGTTTGGGCAGGAGCTAGTGCGGCAAGACAAGCAGCTGGAATAAAATAATAATTTATAAGTAGACTATGTAAAAAGTAGTCTACTTTTTTCTTTGTTCTAAATTTATAAAAAATATAAAAAAAACACTTTTAATTAATATTTTTTTACACATTTATTTAAAATTTATAAAATAAGTTTTATAATTTTATGTGTTTGGGGGCATAATTATGGAAAAAATTATTTATTCTAAATCATTAAAAGCTAAAATTACATTAGAAAGAAATTTTATGATGGAATCATATCAGACTCTAATGGATGTTATTAATACTAGAAAAAATGTACAATTAGTATCAAGCTTCTATAAGGATAGAGTAACAAATGGTAAAAATAAAGTAGCTTTAATTAAGGGTTTTAAAAAGAATTTGGTTGTATATTTTGCTTTAAATCCAGAAAAAATAAACGAAAAATATGGAATCACAGATGTTTCAGATACTAAATCATACGCTAAATATCCTACTAAATTAATTATTGTTACAAAGAAGGATTTAAAGAATGCAATTAGATTAATGGAGCGTGCATTAGATAAAGCTTCATTAACTGAAATAACTGAGGCAGAATATATAGATTATAATGAATTATATCCAGTTAGAACTTTTGAAGAATTAGTAGAAATGGGCTTAATCAAAAAACGTGTAAGATATTATGATGATAATATAGATAATAATTATGATGTTACTGAATTTAAGCCAAATCATGTTGTTGAAGTAAAGCCTAATCCAGTTAAAGCCGTAGAAAATCAACCAGTTATAGAAATGGTTAATGTTCGTTTAAAGGTTATGATTAAAGGTAAAATGACTGATAAGTTATTCTTATTTACTAATTTCTATAATTGGAGTGAGAAGCACGCACTAGAGCTTGAAAAGAAAGAAGATTATTTTGTAATAAATGCTAAATTCCCTAAGAATTATAATTTAGAATTTAAGATTTCTTTTACAAATAATTGGAGTGGTGTTGAAAAAGGTATCTTCAAGGAAGAAATTAAAAACCATAGCTATTATCTAGATAAAGATTTAGAAATAGAAGATATTATTTACAATTGGAGAGATAAATAGTTATTTAAGACCTATATTAATTAGGTCTTTTATTTTGCACATTAGTTTGTTGACACTAACTATCAAAAGTCGTATAATATTATACGTTAGTTAACACTAACTCAATAATTATTATGGATTGAAGGAGATTATATGTTTATTGAAATTGATAATATTAGGAAGTCATATGGAAGTGGTGACAATAAATTCCAAGTATTAAAGGGCATTTCTTTTAAAGTAAAAAAAGGAGAAATGGTAGTCTTATTAGGTCCTTCTGGATCTGGTAAATCAACATTATTAAATATTATTGGAGGTATAGATACACTAGATTGCGGAAGAGTAGGTATAGATGGTGAATATATCGAAGATATGAGTGAAAAGGAAAGAATAGCATATAGAAGAAAGAATTTAGGGTATGTTTTTCAAAGCTATAATTTAATTCCTAATTTAACTGTAAGAGAAAACATTGAGGTTGGTGCATATTTATCAAAAAATCATTTAGATATTGATGAATTAATAGAAGTCTTAGGTTTAACAAAGCATCAAGATAAAATACCTAACCAATTATCAGGTGGACAACAACAAAGAACATCTATAGGTCGTGCAATAATAAAAAATCCAAATTTATTATTATGTGATGAACCTACAGGTGCCTTAGATAGTGATACATCTAAACAAATATTAGAATTAATTGAAAATGTAAAAAATAGATATAACACATCAATTATAATGGTAACTCATAATGAAAATATAGCTAAAATGGCAGATACTATCATAAGATTAAAGGATGGCTTAATTATATCTAATGAAATTAATAATAATAAGGTAAAGGCAAGTGAATTAGAATTATGAAAAATCCTTTATTTAAGAGACTTAAACGAGAATTTAAGCATGATATTGTAAAATATATTGTAATGTTTTTATTCTTAATGCTTCCTATTGCCTTATGTGCTGGATATATGATAGGAAATGATTCAATGATAAGAACATATCATGAATCATTTAATAAATATAATCTAGAGGATGGTCATTTTGTATTAAAAGATGAAATTAATGATAATTTAAAAACTAAAATAGAAAATAATGAATCAATAACTATTTATAATCTAAATTATAAGGATGAATTAACAAATAATTCTCATACAATAAGAATATACAATCTAGATGATAGAAAAGATATAAATAAATGGTGCATACATGAAGGTACATTACCATCTAAGGATAATGAAATATCATTAGATAGATTATATATGGATAATAACAAATTAAAGATCAATGATAAGATAATTATTAATAATAAAGAATTTATAATTAAATCATCTATATCATTATTTGATTATTCAGCATTATTTAAAAATAATACAGATTCAATGTTTGATGCAAATAAATTTAGTATTTCATTAGTAACTAATGAAGGATTTAATTCTTTTTCTAATGATAATATAGTTTATAATTATGCATATTTATTACCAAAAAGATTAAATGAAAAAGAAGCACATGATAAAACTGAAGAATTAACTAAAAATATATATAAATATGCATTAGAGGAAACTAATACATTAAACAGCTTGTTAGCTAAAGAGGATAACCAGGCAATAAAATTTACTATTGATGATTTAGAAGGAGATTTAACAATGATGCTAATCTTCGGATTTATCATAGCATTTGGCTTAGCATTTGTATTTGCGTTATCAATTAAAAGTCAAATCGAAAAAGAAGCTAAAAGTATTGGTACCTTAAAAGCTATGGGGTATAAGAATAAGGAATTATTAATCCAATATTTAATACTTCCAACCATTATTACATTATTATCAGCAATATTTGGAAATATATTAGCTTATACATGGTTAAAGGAATATATTGTTAAATTATATTATCATTCATATTCTTTACCATTATATGTAACTTATTACAATCCAAAGGCTTTATTATTTACAACAATATTACCTGTTTTAATGGTATTAATTATTAACATTTTAATAATATTAAAGGTTTTATTTATTCCAAGCTTAAATTTATTAAGAAATCAATTAAAGCTAAAGAAGAATAAAAAAGTAATGAAATTAAATCATAAAATTAGATTTATTCCTAAATTTCAAATTAGAGTAATATTACAAAATAAAGGAACATATATTGCATTATTTTTCGGTACTCTTCTTGCAACTATTATTTTATTATTTGGCATAATGATTAATCCACTTTTAGATCATTTTAAAGAAGAAACATTGAAATCACAAATATCTCCATATCAAACAATATTAAAATATGATATTGATAACCTAGATGGTGAAAAATTATATGTTAAAACATTAGAATATGGTAATGATGAAATAATGATATTTGGTTTAGAAAAACATGGTAATAATTCTAAATATTTATCTAAATTAAATATTAAAGAAAATAAAATAATTGTTTCATCAGGATTAAGCTCTAAATATAGATTAAATAAAAATGGAAAAATAATCTTAAATGAGAAATATTCATCTAATACATATGAATTTGATATATGTGATGTATATAATACTACAGGTAATATGATTATATTTATGGATTCAAATCTATTTAAAAATACATTTGAAGATGGTTATTTAACATCTTATTTTTCTGATAAAGCTTTAGATATAAGTGATGAATTTGTTTATAAAACAATAACATATGATGATTTAGTTTTAGTAAGTAATCAGCTAGCTGATTCAATGGGAAGAGTATTCTTGTTATTTGTATCTATTTCAGTAATTTTATTTGTTTTATTAATATTCTTATTAGCTAAGATAGTTATTGAAAATAATCAAAGTCAAATATCTATGTTAAAAATAATTGGATATAAGACAACTGATATAAATAAAATTTATAATGTCGCAACAGGAATAGTTACTATAATATCTTTAATTATTTCTACATTTATAGCTCAATTCTTTATTAAATTAGCATGGGATATAGTTTTAAGAAATAAAATGAAGGGCTGGTTAGATTTCTATGTTGCCCCATATTTATATTTAGAAATATTTGGAATAGGTGTCATATCATTTTTAATAGTATATATTATTGAATCAGTAAAGATATCTAAAATTAAATTAGCTGATGCATTAAAGGATGATACATTGTAATATGTATTAATTGTAAACGTATTCACATTAAACATTTTAAGGAAAATGATAAAATTTAAGTAGGAGGTTTTATTACAATGTTTAATTACAAAAATAAGGTCGTTGCTATAACAGGTGCTTCATCAGGACTTGGTAAGCAAATGGCTGAAGGCTACGCACAATGCGGAGCTAATCTAGTTTTATTAGCTAGAAGAGTCGAAAGACTTGAAGAATCTGCAAAGGAGTGGGAAGCTAAATACGGAGTTAAGGTATTACCTGTAAAATGTGATGTTACTGACCTAGAATCAATTAAGGCTGCAGTAGCTAAGGTTGATGAAGTATTTGGTCACTGTGAGGTTATTGTTAACGACGCAGGTGGTGAAAAGGGAACTGGTACACCATTATTAGATTACAAGAGAGAGGATTGGGATTTCACATTAAATCTTGATTTAACTTCTGTATTCTCAGTTACTCAAATTTTTGCTAATTTTATGAAAAAGGCTATTGAAGCTGGAAAACAAACATATGGTAGAGTAATCAATATTGCATCTATCTATGGCTTAGTAGGAAATACTGCATTACCTACAATTGCATATCATACAACAAAGGGCGCAGTAGTTAATTTTACAAGAGGTGCTGCCGCAGAGCTTGCAACTCAAGGTATTACAGTTAACGCAATCTGCCCAGGATATTTTTATACAGAATTAACAACAGATACATTAAATACTGAATATTTCCAAAATTTCGCTAATCAATCAGTACCAATGAAGAGATATGGTAATCAAGGTGAATTAAATTCAACTGCCATTTTCTTAGGCGCAGAAGAATCATCTTATATTACTGGTCAAATAATCGCTGTTGATGGCGGATATACTTGCGTATAAGATATTATTAGATCACTAGAAATAGTGGTCTTTTTTTTATTTAATCTGATGATTAATAATGCTATAATTGTTTTGGATATTGAGGGAGAGATTAATTATGAATGCATTAAAAGAATATATAAAGAATATTAATGAAGTATCCCATGTAACATTTGATCCATACGGTCCTGGTGTTATAAGAATATTTTTAATACCACCAAAAAAGATTAAAACAGGCATATCTTGGGTAATTATAATAAATGGAGAAAGTATAATACCTATTTGTATGGCTTGGGCAATATTACTTAGAGAATTCATAAATGAAATTAATAAATACGAAGGTAAAAGTGTAACTGTAGATGATATTTCAGATGCTAAAAAAATGGCATGTAAAAATGTCAAAAAACTATATCCTAAGACAGAATTTAAAATGCTAAATGATGATTTATCTGAAATCATAGATGTATTAATAGATATAGCTAGAGGAAAAGGGGCAAGCCATATCATAGGATATTTATCATTAAAGGAATATGCTAAATATATGACATCTCCTCATAGAATGGATTTATTAATATCATCTATGGAAAAGAATGGAATTTGGGGATGTAACCAAAGATGCTTAAATTGTTATGCAGCAAATCAAATAAAAGGAAAAACTGAAGAAATAAGCACAGAACAATGGAAAAATATAATTGATAAGCTAAAACAAGCTAGAGTACCTCAAATAACATTTACAGGTGGTGAGCCTACATTAAGATCTGATTTAGTTGAATTAGTTAAATATTCATCTTGGTTTGTAACAAGATTAAATACTAATGGTCAATTATTAACTAGAGGATTATGTAAAGATTTATATGATGCGAGTCTAGATGCAGTCCAGGTAACATTTTATTCACATAAAAAAGAAATACATAATCTATTAGTTGGGGCAGAAGGCTTTGATAGAACCTATGATGGTATAAAAAATGCGATTAGTGAAAAATTATTAGTTAGTATAAATACTCCATTATGTGAATTAAATAAGGATTATGTAGAAACAATCAAATACGCTCATGAAAATTTTGGTATTAGATATTTTACATGCTCAGGATTAATATTAACAGGTAATGCTACTAATAAAAATAATATTAAAGATAGATTAAATTCTGACGAATTAAAAAATATATTATTAGAAGCCCTAGATTATTGTAATAAAAATGATTTAGAATTAAAATTTACATCACCTGGTTGGATAGAAGAATCTTTCTTTAAAGATAATAAAATGAATCCACCAATGTGTGGTGCAGGATTATCTAATATGGCAATAGCCCCTAATGGAGATGTAATACCTTGTCAAAGCTGGCTAGATGGAAAAAGCTTTGGCAATTTATTAACACAAAAATTTTCTACTATTTGGAATAACAATGAATTAATTAAATTTAGGAAAAATATTATTAAATTAAAGGATGGATGTCCATTAAACACAAAGGAGCTTAAAAATGAAGAAAATATTAAATAAAATAACAATATTATTTTTAGCATTTTTATTTATATTTTCATTATTTATATCTCAAAATAAAATAAATGCTAAAACAAGTGATTTAGATAGAATAAATAGCTATATTATTACGGTAGATCCTAATTTTGACGATGGCTCATTAAATATTCAAATAGATATATCATGGAAGGTATTAGATTCTACATCAGAAGGGCCTCTTACTTGGGTTAAAATAGGCGTTCCTAATTATCATGTAGAAAATATTAAGGCTTTAACTGATAATATTAAAAAAATAAAATATATGTCTGATGATGGATCATTTATTAGAGTAGATTTTAAAAATAAATATTATGCGAATGAAGTAGTAAATTTTAGCTTTTCATTTAATCAATCATATATGTATTTTCTCAATTATGGAACAGAAGAGCTTGTCGCATATGATTATAGCCCTGGATATTTTAATGAAATATATGTAGATAAATGTATATTAAAATGGAATAAAGAAAATGTTAAAACTATTTTTGATTCAGCATTAAATTATAAAATAATAGATGGATATTATGTATATGAATCTCCATTATCACATAGTGAAACTATTAGAATACATTTAGATTATGATAGAAGTGTATTTAAAGAAATTGATCCTAATAAAACATTTACTAATGATTATGAAAAATATCCATGGCTTATGCCATTAATTGTAATATCAATTATAATTGGAGTCATTATATTAGTTTCAGTTGTATCAAGAATTACAAGAGATCCATATAAAGCTGATAGAGGCTTTTACGGACCATATAATAATTATTTTTGGTTTTATAGACCTTATTATAGAAGATATAGAGGAACTGGTGGTGTTTCTAAATCAGGAAAGCCTATAAATCCACCAACTAGTGTAGGAAGCGGAAGAGGATTCCATGGAGGCTCTGGCTGTGCTTGTGCCTGTGCCTGCGCATGTGCAGGAGGCGGTAGAGCCGGCTGTAGTATGAAAGATTTTTATCATACTAATATAAGAACAAAGGATTTAAAAGAATCAAATAATAATTTGTAAAAGAAAAAGTGGTTGTTAAGTTTTATTCTTATCAGCCACTTTAAATTTTTAATTTCTTGTTAATTTCTTATCTATTCCAAATACGATAAAATAGAATGATAAACCTAATAATAATCCACCACAAACATCTGTAATATAATGCTTTCCAGCAACAACTCTTAATATGAATACAACAATAATAAAGATTATTGCAGCAGCAAGAGTACCATATTTAACAATCTTGTTATCAAATCTTTTTGTTAACATCATATGTCCTGATAACATAAAGAATGTTGTTAAAAATACATGTGTTGATGGATATGATCCTTCATTGATATTTAATGGTCTAGCATTAATAACTAAGAATTTATCAAATAATAACCATATTCCAACAGCGATTACTAAAAATATACCAAATATTATAATATCCTTATCTACCTTTTTAAGGCTCTTTTCTTTAATTAATTGATATATTCCTAAAACTACTGCATATACTACAGCAAGGAATGAAGCATAGAAGAAAACATCAGATATTTTATCAGCAGTATTATTTTCCTTATATTTAACTAAATTATTTATATGTGATAATCCAACCTGTCCACCAGAAGGTGCGATTACTCCTGTATCAAATGTTAATAATATAGTTAATAAGCAAAATAAAAAGAATGCGCCTATGCCAATCATTAAATACAATTCTTTATTTTTTTTCAAAGTACCATCTCCCTATTCGACTATTTTTATTATATTATCATTTGTAAGAAAATCATAGATATATTTTTAAAAAATAGTTGTTGACAATAAAATATGTCTTTGCTATAATTATATCGCAATCGCAAATTGCCGCAGTAGTACAACGGTTAGTACCTATGCTTGCCATGCATATGATGACGGTTCGATTCCGTTCTGTGGCTCCAATAAAAATAATAAGGCTCGATACATTCGTATTAAGCCTTTTTTTTCATTCTTTTTAAAATTTTGTAGTAATAAATGAAATACTATATTTATTATATAATATATAAATTCGTTTTATTTATTATATTTATTATAGATTTCATCAATCTTATCTAAAATATTACTCATATTTTCTATCTTATAACTTTTATCATTGACACCTACTAAATCTGTTCCACCAGTATAAATAGATACATCATTAAATTTAATGACATATTGCCAACCCCCAAACGGTGGACTTTCTTCATATTTAGATGAATTAATTAAATCAAATATAGTTTTTGCCTCGTCTTGGCTAATAACATATTGGTTTTCTCTATATTTTTTTAATGTTACAGTACTATTATCATATTCAATAATTTTATTATTTTTACTGCATGAAGCAACAAAAAATAATAATAAACCCAAAAGAACTAATAATGTTTTTTTCATAATTCAATCACCCCCTACAAAACTTAAAAAATAATGCAATTATTAGTAAATAATAGACGATATACTGTATAGATTTATAAAATATACACCTAAATTACCCCATCCATCAACTAAATATACACCTTGAACAACACCAAGATAAGCATAATAGCCAATAATTAAAACCCAATGACTACCATATGTGGGATCGTCATTCAACAAAGTGATAATAGGTTTATTCCTATTTATATTTTGTTTTATTGCTATAGATGAATATGAATAAATATCAACAAATCTATTAACATTTTGATCTGACAAATAATTATTTATTCCATTTTTTACTTGATAATTACTACTGCGTGTTTTTGTTGTGAAATCAGAAATACCTTCAATATATGTAATTAAGACTGATAAAATTCCATTTTCATTATATTCATTGTATTCAGGAATAATATTATCATCATCATAATCATCATAATATTGTAAATAATTAGCCGAAGCAACACTACCACAAATTCCATTTGGATTATATGAATAATTAGCAAAATTTCTTGAAATTATCTTTCCAGAATCAGAACCAGCTTTTGGATCGATTACTATTACTTTTTTTTCGCTTCTTCCAATAACAACATTATTTTCGAATGAAATCGAATAAAAAACAAATGCACCAATAAAGATTAAAAACAACATATAAATTTTTTTAATTCTCATAAATTATTGCCTCATATATAATATTTGGCATTTACACCTCCCCCTAACTACTATAATTATACATTAATGATTTTTAAAAAAATAGAATCAATCAAAATAAAGTTAATGTTTCATAACAATTAATACAGTGTATTTAAGTCTTTTTTTGGTATATCATAGCTTAATAAATATTTTTTATATTTGTTTTTGTGCTATTTTGCTATTATATATAATATATAATGTTAAGTTGAATTTTATCATAAAAGGAATTATGGCTATTAGTATTTCGGTATGTAAAAAAGTATGTAAAAGTATGTATAATTTTTTACAAATACGGAATTATAC
>JAEEGL010507340.1_pt1 | contig 12232 bp, 13 predicted proteins | sample 9134231 | NCBI WGS metagenome assembly JAEEGL01 (sample SAMN16246548, study PRJNA631951) | gut metagenome | biome: gut microbiome; feature: rumen; material: fiber-attached | host: Bos | place: Iran: Karaj | collected 2018-10
GGAAGTGATGAAGTAATCGAAGTTAAAGGAGTTAACGACGATACCTGACAGCGAGAAAACCATCAGCATGACAAACGTCGCTCACTTCGAGCGAAGCGATAACTCCTATAACTCCTTAACTCCAAAAAAGTTGAGCACTTGCGAAACTTAAATAAAATTAATGCATAATGCAATTGACAATTGACAGTTAGGCTAACGCGATGCATACACCCCGCATGGCTCATCGTACATCATCCATCGTACATCCCTGTTCACTCTTCAACATCCAACGCCTCGCTGGCATTCTCCACCGCCAGCTCCTTGAGCATCTTGGCGAACTTGCCACCTGGGTAGAAGCGAACCTTCTTCTTGCGGATGGTCGTGCCGTCGCACTCATCGAGCGTCTTGGCGCACTTCGACGTGAACACAGGCTTGAAAGAGCCGAACGTGCCCAGCGACACACCGTGACCAATCTCCATGTAATGCACGAGACGGTTGAGAAGCGCATCCACCACCGCACGGGTGGAGTTCGTGTTCACACCACGCGACTGCGCGATTTCCTCCACCAGCTGCTCATACGACACCTGCGGATAGGTCAACTGAATGGCCTTATACACCTCGGGCTTCTCTTCCAGATAACCCAGCTTCACCTTTCCTTTTCGATACTGTAAACCCATAACTTGGTCTCCTTTCTTTTTACTAAGTAACCATAAAAAATAAATTGATATGATTTGCCGCTTTGCGGCATTAAAAAGAAAAATAAAGAAAAACAAATAAAAACATGAAAAAAATTTTTTATATATTTTTGCCTATTTTTTTCTATTTTTTCTTTCTACGCCCCGCAGGGGCATAAAACGTACCAAGTTATTTTTAAAAGATTACTAAATTAGACATTCATTTTAACACTCACTCAATATATCGTTGGCCATTGATATAATTTCTTCATTGTCAATCTCGATGTAGAACTCCTCTTCACGTCTGAACGCTTCATACACCAATCCGTCCAGCTTCTCGAACACCTCTTCCCCGTTCTCCATCCTCCGTTTCTTCGGGTACTCCACCTCATTCCCATTCTCATCTGTGTAGTAGTGGAATACTGGTTCCCCAATCAGCACCTCTCCCTCCACACATTGCTTGCTCCACCTGTGCCCGATATACACCTGTCGATGCCCTGGACACTTCGCAACTCTCAACCCCATCGGCGAGTACGGCGACCTTCCCACCTTCATCTGCCACCTCCCCACAGGCAGACAATACCTTGATGCCACAGGGAAAGTCTCCGTATAATCCCTGTACGCCGCCTCCCGTGCCTCACAAACCATCCTCGGCACTTCCTCGCCATCCAAGAACACCTCCATCACCGACTTCGTGATAAGCCCATCACCATAATATCTGTGCAGTTTTATTACCATTTTGACATTCGTTTTTTCGTTCCTTATTTCTGCCACAAAGTTACGAAATAATCCTGACATACGCAACTATTTCCCAAACTTTTTTCATCATTTATTCAACTTTTTCTTCAATAAAATTTCATCTAGAATACTCCCTCGTCACAAGCCCCCCATGAACAAAATTTTTCAGAAAAGTTTGTTTCTTTCTTCGCTTAATCGTAACTTTGCACCTGAATATTAGCCAAGCCATGTTTAGCGTCAAAGACATATCAGAATACATTGTGGCACTCATCGCCGCCTTTGCCCGTCATTACTCGATGACAGATGCTGAGGCGTACCGCTACCTGAGCCGTCACGGAGCCATCAAGGTGATGCACGATTACTACGACGTAATGCACACCCAGCCGTTTGACGATATGGTGCAGAGCATGGCTTCTTATTGCCAGCGGAAAGGAGGCACATTATGATGCAACTTTATCATGGCTCCACGGTCAACATCGAAAGCATCGACCTGCTGAAATCGCGCCCTAACAAGGATTTCGGCAAAGGATTTTATCTCTCCGCAGATTATCAGCAAGCCTGGCGCATGGGTGAGTTCAAGGCGCTGACCGAAGGTGGAGAGCCCGTGATGAACACTTACCTTTTCGATGAGAACGTGCTTACCGCTGGCGAGCTGAAAGTCCTCACATTTGACGGCTACACCCGTGAGTGGGCAGATTTTATCTTCTTGAACCGCAACAACAAGACCGCTGCACCTGTGCATGATTATGACATCGTCTATGGCCCGATAGCCAATGACCGTGTGGGTGTGCAAATTGGCAAGTACGAAGCAGGCGACATCACCCTTGACCAGTTCTTGGAGAATCTGAAATACATGAAAGGCATCACGTTCCAATATTTCTTCGGTACGGAACGTGCCATCTCAAAACTGACGAAGATATGACACAGCCAAATGTATCGCCACAGGAATTCAAGTACCTGAAGGAGCAGGTGACCGCCCGCATGATTCAGATACTCACCGAAGAGCAAGGCTACTCTTTGGAAGATGCCATCGACCGCATCTACACCTCCCCCATCTACGAAAAGCTGTCCGACGCATCCACCGGGCTTTTCTTCCAATCTCCCCGTTACGTCCTTTCTTACCTGTAACTCAATATCGAACAAATATCCCTTCCAACCACCCAAATTACCCCACGCCCTGCAAGTAAATTACGTTGTGCGGTGTGGGGTAAATACGTGGGTGGAAGGGCTATTTAGTAATCGTAAAAAGTTTTATGCCCCTGCGGGGCGTAGAAAGAAAAATAGAAAAAAACAGGCAAAAATAGATAAAAAATTTTTTTCATGTTTTTATTTGTTTTTTCTTTATTTTTCTTTTTAATGCCGCAAAGCGGGAAATCATGCCAAGTTATTTTTTTACGATTACTTGTTTGACAAATAATACTCGCTGAAATCCTTGCAACCGAGGGGCAGCTGGTGGTGCTCCAGATGGGGCAAGACCTGCTGTAGCTGGAGGAAAAGACGTTCGCCTGGCTCGTCGCGGTCGGGGTACATGTGAAACTCGGTTGAGAGCTGAGCATGAAGCGAGGTGAGCAGTTCGATGTCCTGCTTCGAGAGCAGCGTGGCCGACGGTATGGCTATCGCCTTGTGACCTGCCGAGAGCATCGCCCAACAGTCGGACGACCCTTCGGTGATGTAGAGCGGTTCGTGGGGTCGCAGCAGGTTGAGCACGGGCAGGTTGTAGATGCCGCATCGGGAGCCGCTGGGGAAGCGAAAACGGGGCGAAGCACCAGAGATAAGGTTGCGGTTCTGAACGCCCACCAGACGGCCTTTTTGGCTGAAATATGGTATCTGCAACCAAGCGACTCCTCGCCTGTCCTGCCACGAAGTGAGTCGGCACCAGCGCACCACACGCTCATCCAATTTCCTTTCCGTAAAGAGAAACTTTCTCGCCTCAGACGAAAGCCAAGGACGCTCGAAGAACCGTTCATACCTGGCAGCATCGAAACCCGCCCTTGCCTTGGGCGAAGCTTCTGCCGTTGAGGGTTGAGGGTCGCTGAGGATGACGTTGTGCCCGTCGGAGAGCCACTTGCACGCCTCCTTGAAGTCCTTGTTCAAATACCGCATCACCAAGTCAATCGTCCCACCACTTGCCCCACACACAAAGCATCGGTACGTGTTCTTACTCACCCGAAACGACAGGCTCGGATGGCTGTCCGCATGGAACGGGCACAAGCACTTATGCCGCACGACTTGCAATCCAAGCCGCTCTGCGACCCCCTCAATCGGGAGGTCGCGGAGCTTTTGAAGTTCAAACTTGTCCATCATGGGAAAATCCGTTTCATCCGTTCAATCCGTTGTTCTCAGATAGCTGTCCGTCTTCGTGTAGAGACCTGTCTGGCACGAGTAGGTGATGAATCCACGGTTCTTCCACACGTTCAGTTGATGCTTGGTGCCCTCCTTGCTCTTGCCGAGTTGCAGACGCAGAGCCTCCAGTTGCTGCTCGTTGAAAGCGTTTCCGAGGCTGTCAAGCATATTCTTGGGACCACTCTTCTGCGCCTCTTCCGACGGGACATCGCCACCCTTGAACATGTCGCCAAACACCTTCACCTTCGACCACAGGTCGTAGTAGCAGAACCACACCATGTATTCGCCGATGGAACGCGACCACGTCTGGTCATTCAGAATCCAAAGCGTGGCAGCCTTCTTCCATGCCGCGAAGATGCTTCGATGTGAGAGTTCAAAGAGCATGTCGTCGTCGGCAAGGTCAGCCAGACGAGCCATCTCCTCCGCCAACTGATCAGCAACCCTGTTCAGGGGCTTCACCACAAAACGTCCCTTGCAGTTGTCCAAACGCAGGATGTACTCGTCGAGTTTGCCCAAAAAATTCTCATCGTAGGCTCCCTGACGAGGGATGCACCCCTTGCGCTCGCCACGTGCCTTGTAGGCAAAAGGAACACGCCCGAAGAAACCGTTGGTGAGGTCTTTCTTATAGAACGCACGTGCAGCGTCGGGCGTGGAACTGAACGTGATGTTCACACGCAGGATCGGGTTACCCGTCACACCCTCGGCTGTGGCACGCAAGGCACCAGCACGCTGACGATCGTAGATGTTGCGGATAGTTTGGCTCACCTGCCTGTGACCCCCACACATCTTGTCAGCCATTTCCACCTCGGGCAGGTTCAGGTACTGCGTGCGCCCACCCATCTTCTCCAGCGCCATCGCGTTCTGGATGAAGGCAGGGTTCGTCAGGTCGGCAGGCGGAAACCAGAAACTTACGTCAGGGCGTTCGGGCTTCTCCTTGTTCGCCCCCTTCGTCTTCATCTGCCGCTGCCAGTCCACCAGTTTCTTGTACTCAATCTCATCATGCTCGCGAAAAGGTCTCATGATAGCCTCCACGAGATGCGTCAACTGCGCCTTTCCCACGCCCGAAGGACCTATCAGATGCCCCATTTGACCACAAAGTTCGTAGTATTTGTTGTCCGAATACATGAACTCCACATCCGTCAAATGAGCCGCAAGTGCAGGAATCGCCATCGGAACTAGCGGTTCACGCATGTCTTTTGAGGCCTGTGAGAGGAGCAATTTACATACTTCTGTGCCTTTTGAAGGCTTCGGCATCTTAGGTGCCGTTTTGTCAAAGATATTATAATTCATTGCTTTTTAGAGAATTAAATAGTTAATCAATACTTCTTTCCACCCTCCGCAGTCTCAGTCTCAGAGTCTCAGTTAGTTTCAAAGCCACCCCGTCTTTCCTTTCTTATATACATATATATCTAATTATTAATAAGTTATAAGTTCTATAAAAGAAGGTCTCGACATGAATTGTGACATTTTCTGTAATTGAGACTGAGATTTGAGACTGTTTCAGGTTAAAACTCACTTCTTTACAAGGCCTGCCACCACAAGAAGTTCCTCGGCAGCTTCACGGCAGAAATCTGCAAAAGTGAAATTCTTGGTGTAACGCGGACGGTTGAACGTTGGGTACAGCGTACCGTCATCCTTGCGATTCACGTTGATGCGCTTGCCCAAGTAAACATGCGGATTACGCTGCTCTGCCACCTTCTTCTCGATGGCGTTCTCCACGGCGATGTAGTGATCATCGTCATCGCGTGTGAGCATACAATTAATAGAATCACCCACGGGCATACGTCCTGGTTTGCGAGTGATGAGCTTGAGGTCAATACCCAACTCCGTGTTCGGGTAGAAATCCCTGAAAAGTTGCTCTGGTTCATCTTCCCCATTCTCCAGAGAAGCGATGTACTGGCGGTAACCAATAGCGAGCGGTGAATCACCATGAAGCATTTCTGATACGATGCTTCCGAGAAGGCGAGGTTCGCTTGATTCTCTTGAACCTGCCTCAATGTGTTGATTTAATACCTTGTTCATATTTTTTTGTGGTATTAAAATGCCTTCTCGCACTTTGCACGATGATATAGAAAGGCGTTCTTCATCTCGTGCTCGGAGCCGTGCTCAGTTTTTGACCGCCGCTGACTTCTGAAAAAGAAAGCAACAGAAACTCCGATTAGAAATTTCTGCTGCAAAGGTACACACATTGTGTAGAAGCCAAAATGATAGAACGAAGTAAGTCTCAAAAAAATTCTAACAACATTTTAGCAGCTGAAAATCAGAAAAATATAAAACGCTGACAGAAAAATATCTATCAGCGTTTGGTTCAGTTATCAGCTTTATCAAGTGTTATGCTTATTGCAGATGTTTTACGATAATGGCTTCAACAGATGTATATAAGTCTGCTTTTTTGTCGAATACAGAATCTGTACCTGCATTGGGGTTTATGTTCGAGATGTAGCTACGTCTATTCTTAAAAGGTTGAAGGCTGTTGTTTAATTTAGCAATCTCGACGGGCTTCTCCAATTTGAAATTGAACATTCCTATGATATTGCAAATCATTTTCTCGTTCATGTTCCAAGTATTGGTAGATGTATTTGGCTCTTTGTGACAGAGCAACGTGAATAATCTTGTATCAAGACAGATGTCTGTCCACATCTCATTCCATCGTTTGAAAAGGTCTTCTCCCCAATAGGTCTGCAACGGTTGTGTGATGGTTGCGACTTTCTCCTTGAGTTCTTCCACCTTCTTTCTGTCTTCCTCTACCAAATCATCCATGGTTAATGTCTCAAGCATGGGGTCGGAAGGCTGAATAACCACAGGCTTCCCATCGAAACCCACTTTTCTGTCAAAGAAATTATGAGTCAATGCATCGTAAACGGGTTTGCAGGATGAATCCTTCTCTAAAACACTCATAATAGCCAGACACATGGGTTCGTTGTCGAAGTCCTCGTCTTCGTGTCCTTTTTCAACGGCATTTATCAGGCGTATCAACACAATGCACATGATGGTTACGGCTGTCATTACGTCGGTTTCCCGAAGCAACTCGCGCAGGATGTAGTCGATTTCCGTTTCGCGATGTTGGAGTATCTGTCTCAGTCGGTTCAGGCATTGTTCAGAGCAAGCCCATAGTGATATGGCATCCCTGCCGCCATATTGTCTCTCCAACTGACACAGAATGGGAGACCAATGACGAAAGAGGTCATTGTTGCGATAACGGTCGCGAAATGCGATCAGTTCTTCTTCAGGAAGTGTCCGAAAGAGCGCCATATCAGTCTATTCCTCGTTTTGTTTGACGCTTGATAGCATCCAATGCACCGCTCTCGAACAGCTCGTTGCCAGCAGCATCTTCCATCAGGCGGTCGAACGTTGTGTTGCTCACATAAAAAGTTTGAAAAGAATCTGAGCCGACAGGGATAGGTTTCCGTTTGTTGTCGTTGGAATAAAGATAAATGACAGTTTTATCTTTCGTCCCAGCAGTTTTGGCACCTACTTCGGAGACCGCGTGAATCATTTCTGACTGATAATTGTTCATAGGGTCAAAAGGTAGTGTGCCACCTTTTTCGGCGGCCATCTCTAACGTTAAGTCCGAACCGAAATTCTGACGAGTCTTTTCGCCCAATCGCTCGAACACTTTATGCAGCCGTTCAAGATTCAAGTGAGGCAGATGGATACGTATCTTGTAGAATCCGTTAGGATACTTCAGCTGGTCGCTAACCAATTCCCAGAAGTCACGTTCATCGGGCACGTTTCTCAGTTCAGCATAAAGGCTGTAGGGCTTGAGAATCTTGTTGAGCGTGGCAGAAACAATATTAGGCAACGTCCATGCGCCCTTGAAAGCAATCTGTTTCGTCTCTATAGCAATACGCTGAATGCCTGGACGGTTATCGATGATGACTATGCAATCTGGATAGTCTTCACGAATCTCCGTTGTCCAATCAGGATTATGCAATTTCTTACGCACAAGGTTTCGTACGCGTATCACGGCCATACCATCCATCGGCGGCATCATGTGCTTATGCCCGTACTCTTTCTTATTGTAGTTGTCGACGAAGGTGATTTCCTCGCTCTTCTCATAGTCGCGTCTGAAGATGTCGTCCAAAATCTGCTGCCGTTGCGGAAAAGCTTCATCAGCATCCATCAGGACAGTTCTGTTTCCGAAAAGATCTGGTGGCTCGTGGCTCAAAATCTTTCCGAACTCGTAGTTATATAGAGTAAATCTTGCCATATCTGATTTTTATATTTCCTGATTTAACTTGTCTGATATCTTTATGACTGCAAAAATACACAAAAATCAAAAGAAATCATTCTATTTTCTTCTTCTTTTATTTTTTTCCCATCTTTTTCATAATATGGAGCCGATTTACAAATAAAATTTGTACCTTTGCAACTAATCATCGGCATAAGCCTCGGCGGAGGCGCTGATGTGACATTGTGGGTATAAACTAATTGAAGCGTACGCTTTTTATTCAAAACGTCTCTTAAGCTTGGCCGCGAAACAGACAATAGTAAGAGAATAAAGAAGTGGATGCTCGCGCTGATAGCGTGGGCGTTTATCTTATCTCTTACTATAGGCACCGGCCAAGCGCCTGAGACGTTGGATAAGCATAAATTGTCCACGTCTTTTTTGTATGCGCTTGGCTGGTGTCTGCGTTCTGAACGAATCCCGTTCGCTTTTCATTCTTTATCAACGCCTATGGCAAAGAAATTGCAACTGGGCTATAGGGAGATTGAGGAACGCTTGCAAGTGTTCCAAGGCGGACGTGTACCTGCCAGCGAAGTGGGCGAACGGCTGTTATTCTCCTTTGGCAAAAGTGAACGTGACATTGCACGTTATCGTGAGGGCAAGGGCACACTCAAGACTTTTAGTGCCGGCTTGCTCATCAAGGGTTTGTTGTGTTATCAGGCAACTACAAGCCAACGACTTTCTGACACGTTGGAACGGCTGAAACGGGACGAACAGGTGAAGAAGGCGGCTCCCAAAATTGTGGCGGTGAGCGATGGACAGACCTTGCTTGCCTACGACCTACGAGAAAAGGACACCTACGAGAATCGCCTTGACCGTCTTTACTGCGACTTTGCTTTCTTCTATCCTCTGATGGATGTGGAACGTGTGCACTATGTGGAGGAGAATCCTGCCGATGTGAAGGCTGCTGAAAAATTGGCAAAACTGCATGATGAACTGCGTGCCTATAACGAGTTCCGTAGCGACAGCGACTTGCATGACCTGAACATCTTCATCACTCGACTGCTGTTCTGCTTCTTTGCTGAAGACACTGGCATCTTCGAGGAAAACCTTTTCACTTCCTCCATTCAGCGTTTCACCAAGGAGGATGGCAGCGACCTCTCACAATATCTGGACGAGACCTTCAACGTGATGGACTTGTCTGTGCGTCGCATGGACATTCCCAGCATCGTAAAGCAGTTCCCCTACGTAAATGGCGGTTTGTTCTCCAAGCGCATCCAGATTCCACGCATGGGACAGAAAGCGCGAAAACTTATTCTTGAATGTGGTGGATTGGATTGGAAGGACATCAATCCCGACATTTTCGGTTCGATGATTCAGGCGGTGGTCAATCCTGAGGAACGAGCCAATCAGGGCATGCACTACACGAGTGTACCCAACATAATGAAGGTCATCAACCCATTGTTCCTCGACGAGTTGCGGGAGGAGTATAGCAAACTGAACGCACGATACGAATATTTAAACCACATGTTAGACATTGGGATTCTTTCCACATCTCAATTTCATGAAGATTGCCGCCCCATTATAAAAAAGAGCAATGCCTTACTTCGCCGTATGAGTTATATGAAGTTCTTCGACCCTGCGTGTGGCAGTGGCAATTTTCTCATCATCACTTATAAGATGCTTCGCTTTCTCGAAATGGACATCCTCACCTTGCAACGCAAGTGTCAGGGTGAAGGAGGTGTCATGTTCGTCGATAACAGCGTCATTTCGCTCAACCAATTCTATGGTATCGAACTTCTCGACTTCCCTCACGAAGTTGCCATGCTTTCCCTTTGGTTGGCAGAACATCAGATGAACACCAAACTCAATGAAAACTTTGGTGTGAATGTCAAAGCCCTTCCCCTCAAAAACATCACCCAAATCGTTTGTGGAAATGCGTGCCGATTGGATTGGAATGTGGTGTGCCCTCATACAAAAGAGGAAGAGGTGTTTGTGTTTGGAAATCCACCATACTTGGGTGCAAGACTACAAGATGAGGAACAAAAAGCAGATATGGAGATAGCGATGGGAGGTAGCATAGCGTACAACAACCTTGATTATATCTCTACTTGGTTTTATTGTGGTACAAAATATATAGCCAACTCATCAGCAGAACTTGCTTTCGTAACAACAAACTCAATCTGTCAAGGAGAACAAGTTGCATTATTATGGCCATCAATAATAAATAAGGGAGTAGAGATTGCTTTTGCTTATCACTCATTCAAATGGTCTAATAACGCAAAATACAATGCAGGAGTAACTTGTGCAATTATTGGATTAACAGCACAGAAACAATCGAAGAAGGTTATCTATGATAAGGACAAACAAAAAGTTGTTGAAAATATTAATCCCTATCTCGCAGAAGGAAATACAAATATCATAGACAAAAGGAATACGTCTTTATCTGGATTTGCCAATATGTCATTCGGGAGTATGCCAAATGATGGAGGTTTCTTACTTTTAGATGAATACGAAAAAGATGCTTTACTTTCAGAAGATTCGAGAGCAGAAACTTTAATTCATCCGTTATTAGGAGCATTAGAATTTATCAGAGGCGAGAAGCGTTATTGCTTATGGATAACAGACGAACTGCTTCCATTAGCACTTTCTATAAAACCTGTTGCACAAAGAATAGAAAAATGTAGAGAACTCAGAGCATCAAGCAAACGAGCAAGTACAAATGTACTTTCTAATAATCCGCATCAATTTGGAGAAATAAGGTATAAGGATAGTACTTGTATCATCGTACCTCGTGTATCCTCAGAAAACAGATTATATATTCCTATTGGTTTTTTAGAGGTTGGAACTGTAATTTCTGATTCTGCCTTTGCTGTCTATGATGCACCTATTTGGTTGTTTGGCATCTTGACTAGTAATATGCATATGGTATGGGTAAAAACCGTTGGCGGCAAGCTTGAAACTCGTTATCGTTATTCCGCTCAACTCTGCTACAACACCTTCCCCTTCCTCAAAATCTCTCCTGACAAACAAGCAGAAATAACAGAAGCAGCAGAGAATGTGTTAGTGACTCGTGAGTTCTATCCCGACAAGACTTTGGCAGACCTCTACGACCCAGACAAGATGCCACAGGACTTGCGAGAGGCACATGCCAAACTGGATGACATCGTGGAAAGTTGCTACCCCGGCTATCCTTTCGCCAACGACGAAGCAAGGCTGGAGTGCCTATTCAAGTTGTACGAGAAAATGACAAAGAAAGGATAAGAATTATTTGGAATAATGGAATCGCATAGAAAACACAAAAATGTAAATGCAGCCATTACTGATGGAATAAACCAAGCGATGCTCGTCTGTGATACGACGGCTCCACTTGCCATGCTCTCCTTTCAGAGGTTCAGGTTTACCTATACCCGAGAAGGGGTGTTGCTCAATATCCTTCAACAAATCGGTAATTCGTTTCAGAATACGTTTGTTGCCAGTTCTTTTCCAGTAATCTCTGTCCTCCTTGGCTTGTTTGAGCAGAACTACTTCCATAGGTCGTCAATGGATATTGGCTTAAAATTTCCTTCTGCGATTTCTTTGTCTCCTTGGCGCAGAATCTCAACCATAGCGGGTGAAGACATGATGTACTCAGTCTCGTCCATAGCCCGCTTCTTGGCCGTCAGTTTTTTGAGATACTTTACGGCTTTCTGCATCAGAGTCTCGTCCTCAGCGATAAGGCTCAATTCGCGGAATAATTCTGCATTTAGTTGTAATGCTGTCATAATGCCAATATAGTTGATTTTCGATGCAAAGGTATATATAATAATTGAAACAACAAATAAATAAAATGAAAAAAATGGAACAAGCAAGCAATAACATCGTAGATATTCGCTACGAGCAGACGGGAAAATCAAGCGTGACGGATGCGTTGGGTATGCGTGAGATGCAAGCAAAAGCATACGAGGCGAGGAATAAACGCTTCTTGCTGATTAAGGCGCCACCAGCATCGGGCAAGAGCCGTGCGCTGATGTTCATCGCCTTGGACAAACTGATGCACCAAGGACTGAAGAAGGTGGTGGTGGCGGTGCCCGAAAAGAGCATCGGACGCTCCTTCAAAAACACGAACCTGATGGAGCATGGCTTCTTTGCCGACTGGCGTGTTACCCCCTACTATGACCTATGCGACGTGAAGAACGAGAAGGACAAGAAGGGTCGTTTCCTGGAGTTCTTCCAACAAAACCAGTCGAAAGTGCTGGTTTGTGCCCACGCCACCTTGCGCAACGGCATGAGGGAACTGCCCGATGATGCCTTTGACGACACGCTGTTGGCTATCGACGAGTTCCACCAC
>JAEEGL011742531.1_pt1 | contig 12232 bp, 10 predicted proteins | sample 9134231 | NCBI WGS metagenome assembly JAEEGL01 (sample SAMN16246548, study PRJNA631951) | gut metagenome | biome: gut microbiome; feature: rumen; material: fiber-attached | host: Bos | place: Iran: Karaj | collected 2018-10
TATAGCCATAGCCGTCACAACTCACCACGGAGGAGTGGAATAACGCCGTCTGTTGACAAGCGGTAGACAAGGCATACATCACCATCAGCGCATTGTTGATGCCAAAGAGGGGCTCGTCGGCCAACAATACCGTAGCATGCCGGTATTTATCGTCGGTCACCATGCGGGCAGCACAGCGTCCCCACAGCTGGAACTCAAAATAGGGTCTGTCGTTCATACGCCCCGCCAAGATCTGCGAGCCGTCGTCGTCTTGCTCTATCTCTACCGTGATGTCGTCAAGAACAGGAAACTGTTCAGCGGGAACCACGGTGACATCAAACACCACCTCGTCGGTAGGAGCGACGGCAAATGGTTCATATTGTCCCATTTCATCGAGAAGAGACTGCTGGGTCGCCAGTGCTACCGAGAAGGTATGACCAGCCACGCGGTAGTGGTGAGCTATCGTCATGAGTCCTTTTTGTAGCGGTAGATAATCTTATTGGCTCCAGAGGTAATCTCAATCTCGTCACGGTGCTCACGGATGAACGAATCAATATGTCGCTTGCGCTTGTCTTCCAATATCTCATCGACGGCAATAAGGATTCCCGTCTCTTCGACATCGCCAAAGCCGTAGTTGATAGCTGTTCCGAAAAGCTTCATCGTGGGCGACAGACCCATATAGGCATTTACCAATGGTGGGATGTTATAACCCAACTTACGGATTTCACCGTTCAAAATCTTATAGTCTTCACGGAAGTCACATCCATTGAACAACTGTTCGAGTTCAGTGGGATCGGTCTCTAATTCCAGCGGTTTCATCGGGATGATAAGGTTGTCTTTATCATCGAAATGCTTCTTTAGGAAATAGAGTATCATGTCGCGACCCTTACGGATGTAGCTGGGATACATCGTCATCTTACCAAAATAGTAGCGAATATTAGGGCGGATGACCGTCAACGCACCCAAACCATCCCATAGGTTATCGAGGGCAAACAAGCTCTTGGCGCCCATGCGCGACGACTGATAGGGCAGTGACACAAACGAACGGCCCAACTCTACCGTCCAAGGGGCATAGTCGCGGATAAATCGTTCAGAGAAATGGAACATGTGGCTCGTTGCCAGAATGGGTTGTCCGTTATCATCGTACGTCCAATCAGTACCTAACAGGTAACGGTAGCCTCCGATAATCTCCTCCTCTTCAGGATTCCACACGATGAGCTGCTTATAACAGTTCTCGCAGGTATCGAACTCATCAATATCAACCTCCTTGCCCGTTCCACCGCCAGCCTCACGAAAGGCGATCTCACGCAAACGGCCAATCTCACGCATAACATTTGGTGCGTTATGAGCGGTAATGACATAAATCTCATTGTTGCTCTTGTTGGTCATTCGCAACTGCTTGTCAGGAGTCAGCTCACTCTTGAGCAGTTCCTTGGAGATAGGAGAGATAATAGGTTGTTCCATATTTGTTTAGAGCTTATAGACGATATCTTGTACGTATTGTGCCCATTCCATCGGTGTCTTACTATGGTCGAACGTCTGCCAGGGGATGGGCTGTCCGATAGTCACGCGGAAGGTCTTGCCAACGTTCTTATACATCTCGTCAACAAGAAACAACATAGCAAGGTTAAATGGTAGGAAGCGGTCGGAGAAATTGGCCAGACGATAGAAAAAATCGCTGTTGCGTCCTCCGAAATGGATGGGCACGATGTCGCGCTGGTACTCCACGCTCTTCGTGATGAACGTCTTCGACCAGGGTATGTCGCGAATAACACCATGATGGCGGCGCGAACATAGGCCGGCAGGAAACATCAGCATGTGGTTATCGCTCTCAAAACCCGCTTTTACCATTGCTGGAAAGTTACGGCTCTGGTTGCCTGTCTTGTTGATAGGAATACACAGCGGTGCCAAGCCCGGCAGGTACATCAGCAGGTCGTTGACCAGATAGCGGAAGTGTGAGTCGTAGTGGTTACCAATGATAGCGCCTAACGCCACGCCATCCTGTCCACCCAGCGGATGGTTCGACACAAACGTGTAAAGACGGCCGTCATCTGGGTCTGGCAAGTTCTCGCGCCCCACTACTTCGAGAGTGGTCTGCAGATACTCCAAGGTGGCATCCAGCCATGATGTGCCTTCCTTGTCGCGAGCACTCCAGAGAAAAGCATTCACCTGATCCTGATGGGCAATACGCTTGAGCCATGACACAAGTATACCTGGCACCCATTTCGCTTTGGCGCCCAATTTACTTTTCAAAATCCCTTCAATGTCAATCGTCTTTTCTGTGACTTGTCCCATTTCTCTCACTTCTAAACGCTTGCAAAGTTAGTGATTTTATTTAAAACAATTGCACTAAAGGTACTAAAATGTGCAAAAAACTGATTCTTTAGCATTTTTTAGCGCAATTTTTGTGGAGAATTGTGGAGAATTGTGGGGAGAATTATGTATCTTTGCAACCGATTTACATTAATTAAAGAAGTACACATGCGATTTATAGGGAACATAGAGGCCAAAATAGACGCTAAAGGGCGTGCTTTCCTCCCCGCCATTTTCCGCAAAATACTGCTGGCGGAAAGCGAGGAGCACATCATCCTGCGCAAGGATGTGTTTCAGCCCTGCCTGGTACTCTATCCTGAATCAGTGTGGAACGAACAGATTGACACTTTGCGCCAGCGTCTAAACCGATGGAACAAACAACACCAGCAAGTGTTCCGACAGTTCGTTTCGGAAGTAGAGATTCTGACGCTGGACGGCAATGGGCGTTTCCTGATACCCAAACGCTACCTACGCATGGCGGGCATCACACAGGACATCAAGTTTGTCGGTGTTGATGATACCATCGAAATCTGGAGCACAGCCAAGGCCGAGGAAAACCAGATGCTGCCCGAGGCATTCGGTGCAGCACTGGAGGAACTGATGCATGAGGAAAGTGGACTAAAGACTGAGGATTGAGAAAAACCATCCCATCAAGGCAATGAATATCGCTGAGACATATCACGTACCGGTGCTCCTGAAGGAGAGTGTCGACGGGCTGGACATTAAGCCCGACGGCATTTATGTCGACGTCACCTTCGGAGGCGGTGGCCACTCGCGTGAGATCTTGTCGCGACTGGCCAACGGAGGACATCTGTATAGCTTTGACCAGGATGCCGATGCGGAAAAAAATATCGTCGACGATGAGAGATTTACTTTCGTGCGCAGTAATTTTAGGTTTATCTGCCAATGGATGCGCTACTATGGCGTAGAGAAGATAGACGGTTTGTTGGCCGACCTCGGCGTATCGAGCCACCACTTCGACGATGAGACCCGTGGGTTCTCTTTTCGTTTCGACGCGCCCTTAGACATGCGTATGAACAAGCGGGCCGGCAAGACCGCTGCCGATATACTTAACGATTACACAGAAGAGCAGTTGGCAGATGTGTTCTACCTATATGGCGAGCTAAAAAATGCGCGCCGACTGGCCAAGACCATTGCCGGTGCCCGACAGAAAGAACGCATTCAGACTACAGGCCAGCTCCTCAGCGTGCTGAATATTGACGCCACAGAGAATGACGGACAGCTGACGATTGCTACTCCCACGCTAAAAAAGGACATGGCAAGACTTTTCCAGTCGCTGCGTATCGAGGTGAACCATGAGATGGACGCCCTGCGCGACATGCTGAAAGGTGCCACGGAATTGCTAGCAGAAGGCGGCCGGCTGAGCGTTATCACCTACCACTCATTGGAAGACCGCATCGTCAAGAACGTGATGAAGGCTGGTAATGCCGAGGGGAAAGTGGAACAAGACTTCTTCGGGCGCATCTACTGTCCACTGCGAACAGTGTGCAAGGTTATTACTCCTACTGACGACGAACAGCAGCAGAACCCACGGAGTCGCAGTGCCAAACTGAGAATAGCAGAAAAGATATAACAAAACATGGAAGACGACAAGATAAAAGACAGACAGCCTGACAGCTTAGAGACACCGGAAACGCCAGAGACGCCAGAAGAAAAGCTGAAGGAGACGTTAAAGATAATCAAAGAGACGGCCACGGAGGAGGATCCCAAGCCGTCGCAGCAGCTTAAGTTGCGTACCATCCTTGGTGGCGACCTGCTGAATGCACAAGTCGTACGCTCACAGATTTGGCTCTTCCTTGTCATCGTGGCGTTCACCATCGTCTATGTGGCCTTCCGCTACCAGTGCCAGCAAGATTTGCTGACCATTGACAAGTTAGAGAACGACCTGAAAGATGCGAAGTTCAAGGCGTTATCATCGTCGAGCACGCTAACGGAGAGATGTCGCGAAAGTCACGTGCTGGAGATTCTGAAACAGAACAAGGACTCGTTGTTACACCAGGCAGACCAGCCGCCCTACATCATACAGGTGCCTGAATGAGAGAGGTGAGAGATTAGATACAAGAATTGAAGGAAATGCGAAATGAGCAAGTTCAACAACGATAAAGTAATGCCCCGCTATATGGTGATTGCAGTGATACTGACAATCATCGGCTTTGCTGTAATTGGCAAGGCACTCTACATCATGACTGTAAAAAAACAGTACTGGACGGAGGTCGCTGACCGCCTAAAGCGTGACAGTGTAATGGTAAAACCTAATCGCGGCAACATTCTGAGCTGCGACGGACAGCTGATGGCCTCGTCGATTCCCGAATACAAAATATTCATGGACTATCAAGCCGCAGCCTTCGAGAAGAACGACTCGCTGTGGGAAGACAAGTTGGACTCTGTCTGCGAGGGGCTGAGCAAGATATTCCCACCCATCACAGCCCACGAGTTTAAGGTATGGTTAGAAACGGGTAAGAAGAAAATCAACAAAAACGGATCGGTTGGTGCCCGTCACTGGCCCATATGGCCCAAGCGCGTGAACTATAACACCTATATGGAGGTAAAACAGTTGCCGTTCTTCAATATGCCGAAATACAAGAGCGGCTTTCACGAGGAAGAGTTCAATTCGCGCAACCGTCCCTTCGGCACACTCGCGCTACGTACTGTTGGCGGCATGTTTGGTGCCAAAGACTCCGCTTACTACGGCTTGGAGCTGTCGTACGACAGTATTCTACGTGGTACACCGGGCATCACGGGACGTCGTAAGATTCTGAATAAGTATATGAACATCCCTGTAACACTGCCTGTCGATGGTGCCGACATTGTGACCACAATCGACGTGAATATGCAGGACTTGGCCGAGCGTGCCGTGCTGGACGAGTTGAAGCTGATTGGCGGTGAGATGGGCGTGGCCATCCTTATGGAGGTAGAAACGGGAGACATTAAAGCTATTGTCAACATGACACGCTACCACGACAAGGACGGCAATCCTTACTATGCCGAAACCGTTAACAATGCCGTCAGCTACCGCTGCGAGCCCGGCTCGGTATTCAAGGTCGCCTCGTTCCTGGTGGCACTTGACGATGGGGTAGTCGATACCAGCTACGTCATTCATACCGGCAGTGGTGTACAGCAGATGCATGGCCGTTGGATGAAAGACCATAACTGGCGACGTGGCGGCTATCAGGATATCAACGTAGCCCGTACGCTGGAGGTCAGTTCGAATATCGGCGTCAGTCACGTCATTGACAAGTTCTACGGCAGCAACCCCGAACGTTACGTCAAGGGACTGTACCGTGTAGGCATACACGAAGACCTGAAACTGCCCCTCGTGGGTTATCAGCCGCCCCGTATCCGTATGCCGGAGAAGAACCAGCGCGGACAATACATCAACTGGAGCAAGACCGCCCTACCCTGGATGTCGATAGGTTATGAGACACAGATAGCGCCCATTAATACCGTCACCTTCTACAATGCCATTGCTAACAATGGCAAGATGATGCGCCCAAGGTTTGTCAAGAAGGTTATGAAGAACGGTGAGACCATTATGGAATTCCCCCCCGAGGTCATCAAGGAGCGTATCGCCAAGCCCAAGGCCCTCAAGACCATACAGACCGTTCTGGAGCATGTCGTCAGTCAGGGTTTGGGACGCAAGGCCGGCTCCAGACTCTTTAAAGTTGCCGGAAAGACTGGTACGGCTCAGATTGCTGACGAACATGGCGGCTACCACTCCGGTACCACCCGCTACTGGCTGAGCTTTGCCGGATACTTTCCTGCTGACAACCCCCGCTATTCGTGCATTGTCTGTCTGAAGAAGTCAGGTCTGCCGGCATCGGGTGGCGGTATGAGCGGTGTTGTCTTCCACCACATTGCCGAAGGCGTCATGGCTCGCAACCTAAAAATGAGCGTCGATGCCGCCCACGACGACAACTCTGTCGTCATCCCCGACGTCAAGAATGGCAATGCCAATTCGGCCAACTACGTGCTGAGCAAGTTGGACATCAACAAGCGCATCGAACAGCCCGCAAAGTACAAGCAGTCTCTCTGTCCCGACGTAACGGGTATGGGGGCCAAGGATGCGGTGTACGAACTGGAACATCGTGGCCTTCGCGTGAAAATCCACGGTCGCGGAAAGGTGCATCACCAGAGCTATCCCGCCGGCAAGCAGATTACGAAAGGTGCTGAATGTCTATTGATTTTAGAATAAACTAGAAAAAAAAAGAGATATGAAACTGAGCGAACTGCTGAAAAACGTCAAACCCCTCGCCATTATTGGCGACGCAGAGGTAGACATCACGAGTGTGAACATTGACTCACGCAAGATAGAAAAAGGCCATCTCTTCGTCGCCATCAAGGGTACACAGACTGATGGCCATCGCTTCATCCCCAAAGCCTTGGAGATGGGAGCTGTCGCCGTGTTATGTGAAGACATGCCTGAAGGCGCCGAGAACAGCGGAGTAACGTATGTGCAGGTAGAGTCGACAGAGGCTGCCGTAGGGCCTATAGCCACCGCTTTCTATGGCGAACCCTCAAAGCAACTGAAGCTGGTGGGTGTAACAGGTACCAATGGCAAGACGACCATCGCCACCTTATTATATAATATGTTTAGGACGATGGGGCACAAATGTGGACTACTGTCGACGGTATGTAACTACATAGAAGGTGAGCCCATACCTGCCGACCACACCACCCCCGACCCCATCGAACTGAACAAACTGTTGGCGCAGATGGTGGCAGCAGGCTGTGAATACGCTTTCATGGAGTGCTCAAGTCATGCCATCGCCCAGCAACGCATCGGTGGACTGACCTTCGCTGGTGGACTTTTCACAAATCTGACGCGCGACCACCTAGACTATCACAAGACCTTCGAGAACTATCGCGACGCCAAGAAGGCGTTCTTCGACGGACTACCCAAGGGTGCCTTTGCCATCACCAATGCAGACGACAAGAACGGCATGGTCATGGTGCAGAATACAAAAGCTACCGTCAAGACCTACTCAGCACAGCGCATGGCCGACTTCCGCGCCCGACTCATCGAGTGTCACTTCGAGGGTATGTATCTCGACATCAATGGCCGCGAAGTAGGCGTACAGTTCATCGGAAAGTTCAACGTATCAAACCTGTTAGCGGTATACGGTGCTGCTATCATGTTGGGCAAACAGCCTGAAGAAATACTAGTAGTACTGAGTACGCTGAAGAGTGTGGCAGGACGTCTGGAGCCCATCCGCTCAGAAGAGGGCATCACGGCTATCGTTGACTACGCCCACACCCCAGACGCCTTAGAGAACGTGCTTAAAGCTATCCACGAGGTACTGGACGGCAAGCAGGGACAAGTCATCACCGTCTGTGGCGCTGGTGGCAACCGCGACAAAGGTAAGCGTCCGCTGATGGCCCAAGAAGCCGTCAAGCAGAGTGACCGCGTCATCATCACCTCTGACAATCCCCGTTTCGAGGAGCCGCAGGATATCATCAACGACATGCTGGCCGGACTGGACCAGAAACAGATGAAGAAGGTGGTGAGCATTGTCGACCGCCGCGAGGCTATCCGTACGGCCTGCATGATGGCCCAAAAGGGCGACGTCATCCTTATCGCAGGCAAAGGTCACGAGGACTATCAGGAGATAAAAGGTGTGAAGCACCACTTCGACGACCGCGAAATTGTTCGCGAAATCTTCGGCACAGCCGAAATCGTAAATTGTAAATCGTCAAATAGTAAATTGCCATTATGCTATACTACATCTTCCGCTTCTTAGAGCAATACGACATTCCCGGAGCACATATCTGGTCGTACATCTCGTTCCGTGCCCTGCTGGCGCTGATTCTGTCACTGGTCATCTCAGCATGGTTTGGTGAATATTTCATCAAGTGGATGAAGCGTCGCAACATCTCCGAGACTGCCCGTGACACCAGCATCGACCCCTTTGGTGTAGAGAAAAAGGGTGTGCCCACAATGGGCGGTATTATCATCATCGTAGCCATCCTTGTTCCTGTGCTGCTGTTAGGACGTATGCGCAACATATACCTGTTGCTGATGATTGTCACCACGGTATGGCTGGGATTCCTGGGATTCATGGATGACTACATCAAGATATTCCGCAAGAACAAAGAGGGTCTGAAAGGTATCTATAAGATTGTCGGACAGGTAAGCATCGGTTTCATCGTCGGACTGACACTATGGTTGAGTCCCGACGCTGTAGTGCGCGAAAATGTCTCTGAAATCCAACAAAACCAAGAGATAGTCGTGAAGCATAAGACAGAGCCCGTCAAATCGCTGCAAACCACCATTCCTTTTATCAAGAACCACAACCTGAACTACTCAGATGTGATGGCGTTCTTTGGCAAATACAAGGTGGCCGCGGGATGGGTGCTCTTTGTCATCATGACCATTATCGTCGTCACAGCCGTATCGAACGGTGCCAACCTAAACGACGGTATGGACGGCATGTGTGCGGGTAACTCAGCAATCATAGGCGTAGCACTACTCATCTTCTCGTATGTTTCGTCGCATATCGTCTATGCGGCCTACTTCGACATCATGTACATCCCAGGATCACAGGAACTGGTGGTATTCCTCAGCGCCTTCATCGGTGCGATGATTGGTTTCCTTTGGTACAACGCCTTCCCGGCACAGGTATTCATGGGTGACACGGGTTCGCTCACAATTGGCGGCATCATTGGTGTCTGCGCCATCATTATCCACAAAGAGCTGATGTTGCCCATACTCTGTGGCATCTTCTTTATCGAGAGCCTCAGCGTTATCATCCAGACCCAGTGGTTTAAGTTGCAGAAGCGCAAAGGAAAGCGTGTGCGCGTATTCCGTTCCACACCCATCCACGACACGTTTCGCAGGCTGGACTCCCAACTCGACCCGACAAGTCATTATATTCTCAAGGGATGGCCTCACCGTCCGTTCCACGAGTCAAAGATTACCATCCGATTCTGGATTACAACCATTATATTAGCTGCATTAACGATTATCACACTGAAAATAAGATGAGCAGGATAGTTATATTAGGAGCTGGCGAGAGCGGAGCTGGTGCTGCCGTACTGGCCAAGAAAGAGGGATTCGATGTGTTCGTTTCAGACATGTCGAAGATTGCCGACAAGTATAAAAAACTGATGGACGACCACCAGATAGCCTGGGAAGAAGGTCAGCATACCGAGGAGAAGATTCTCAATGCCGACGAGATTATCAAGAGCCCAGGCATCCCCGACACAGCACCAATGATTGTCAAGATTAAGGAGAGGGGCATCCATATCATCAGCGAGATAGAGTTTGCTGGCCGCTATACGACCTCAAAAATGATTTGTATCACGGGATCGAACGGTAAGACCACAACGACTAGCCTCATATACCATATTTTCCGCGAGGCAGGCTATGATGCCGGACTGGCTGGAAACATCGGCAACTCGCTGGCCTTGCAGGTTGCAGAAGATCCACACGAGTACTATATTATCGAGCTCAGCTCGTTCCAGCTCGACAACATGTATGACTTCCGTGCAAACATTGCTATCCTGCTGAATATCACCCCTGACCACCTGGATCGCTACGACTTCAAGATGCAGAACTATGTCGATTCGAAGATGCGCATCATCCAGAACCAGACAGCACAAGATGCCTTTATCTACTGGAACGACGACCCCATCATCAAGAAAGAATTGGTGAAATACAACATCCAGTCCATTCAGTATCCGTTCTCAGAACTGAAAGAGAAAGGCAGCATCGGTTATATCGAGGAGGGACAGTACACCATCGAACAGCCAGAGCCGTTCAACATGGAGCAGGAGTCACTGTCGCTCACTGGCAAGCACAACATCTACAACTCTTTGGCTGCTGGCATCGCCACCAACATTGCAGGCATCAAGAAAGAAGTCATCCGCCAGTCGCTGAGCGACTTCCCTGGCGTTGAACATCGCCTGGAGAAGGTTTGTACCGTACGTGGCGTGCAATATATCAACGACTCGAAAGCCACGAACGTTGACGCCTGCTGGTATGCCTTGGAGTCAATGAAGACCAAGACCATTCTCATCGTTGGCGGCAAGGACAAGGGAAACGACTACACACCACTGCTGCCGCTGATTCGCGAGAAGTGTGCCGGACTGGTATATCTGGGAGCCGACAACCAGAAACTGCACGACAACTTCGACAAGTTGGGCATACCCGTTCGCGACACTCACTCGATGAAAGACTGCGTCAACGCCTGCTACGAATTGGCTGAGCCTGGCATGACCGTGCTGCTGTCTCCCTGCTGTGCCTCGTTCGACCTGTTTAAGAACATGGAGGATCGCGGTGAACAATTTAAGGAATTAGCAAGAAACCTATAAGGCTCATAGGCCCCATTAGGCTCATTAGCCCCAAACAGAACATGAACAAGAAAATTGGCAATATCTTCAAAGGCGACAAGGTCATCTGGATGGTGTTCTTCTTCCTCTGCATGATTAGTGTCGTAGAGGTGTTCTCAGCATCCAGCGGGTTGACGTATAAAAGCCAGAACTACGTAGGACCGATAGCCTACCATACGGGAACCATCATTGCCGGTGTGGTTGTAGCAGTCATCACACTGAATATTCCCTGTCGTTACTTCAAACTGCTGACGCCTTTCCTGATGCTCATAACGGCCATCATGCTGCTCATCGTCATGCTGGGTGGCGGTAAGAGCACCAACGATGCGTCGCGCTGGATTAGCATTATGGGCTTTACCATACAGCCTTCTGAGATTGCCAAAGGCACCATCGTACTTGCCGTAGCGCAGATTCTGGCAGCCATGCAGCGCGACAACGGTGCTGACCGTCAGGCATTTAAGTGGATTCTGTGGATTACCATTCCTGCCTGTGTAGCCATTGGCGTCGAGAACCTCTCAACGGCAGCCCTGCTCTTCGGTGTAGTAGTGATGATGATGTTTATTGGACTGGTGCCGATGCGTCAGTTAGGCAAGCTTGTGGCCATCATTGTCGCCTGTGGCATCTTTGCCATTTCAATGGTGATGATTGTCGGTCACGACACCAGTGGTGAAGACCAGCAGCTGACGAAAGTAGAGCAGGTGGAGCAGCCAAAGAAAAAGAGCAAGTTGGAAAAGATGCTGCACCGTGCTGACACCTGGAAGAGTCGAATTCTGAAATTCGGCAAGGACGACCCCACCCCATTGGAGTATGACCTCGACAAAGACGCCCAGGTGGCTCATGCCAATATCGCCATCGTGTCGAGCGGCATCGTGGGCAAAGGCCCTGGACAGTCGGTTGAGCGTGACTTTCTGGCACAGGCTTTCAGCGACTTCATCTACGCCATCATCATCGAGGAGTTAGGCATCATCGGTGCGGCCTTCGTGGCTTTCCTCTACATCGTCCTGCTCTACCGTTGTGCACGTATTGCCAGTCGCTGCGAGAATAACTTCCCTGCATTTCTGGCCATGGGTCTGGGCCTGTTACTTGTCGTTCAGGCCACGTTCAACATGATGGTTGCCGTAGGACTGGCGCCTGTCACTGGTCAGCCACTACCGCTGATATCGAAGGGTGGCACTTCGACAATCATCAACTGTGCCTATATCGGTGCCATACTAAGCGTCAGCCGCTCTGCAAAACTAAAAAAGGGTGATGAGAAAGAAAATGTTGAAAACATGACCATAGATTCATAGAAAATTAGTAATTTTGCACAATCTTATATCATAAGGTGTATGAGTAACGAATTAAGAGTGATTATCAGTGGCGGTGGCACGGGAGGCCACATCTTCCCGGCCGTATCGATAGCCAATGCCATCAAGGCCCTTCGCCCTGATGCCAAGATACTGTTTGTTGGTGCACAAGGCCGAATGGAGATGCAGCGTGTGCCCGCAGCCGGTTACGAGATAGTAGGACTGCCCATTCGAGGTTTTCTGCGCCCCTTGTGGCGTCTGGGCAACATCGGAGTAGCCTTGGACTACCTAAAGAGCAAATGGCA
>JAEEGL012194962.1_pt1 | contig 12232 bp, 14 predicted proteins | sample 9134231 | NCBI WGS metagenome assembly JAEEGL01 (sample SAMN16246548, study PRJNA631951) | gut metagenome | biome: gut microbiome; feature: rumen; material: fiber-attached | host: Bos | place: Iran: Karaj | collected 2018-10
CGATCTACTGTGTTCTCTGTAAGCACTTTTCCAACTTCAGTCAGTGTGATCTTTTTCCTGTTTCGAGTACCAGAAATCATTGTGAGTTCAACAAGGCCTTTCTTGGAAAGACCTCCCACCGCTGAGTTGATGGTCTGCTTTGGGAACATCATCTTCTCGATCAGGTCCTGCTGTGACAATTCATCTTCTGATGTTGATAAAAAGTAGAGAATCCACATGGCACAATCCGGCAGGCCGAAAAGAGCGCCTGCATTTCTATAAAGAGCGTCAAACTGCTTTTCCTGTCTGCCGATATTCAAAAGGTATTCCTCGGTCTTCATCTATGATCTCCTTCAGCTATAAATCCGACATTGGATACTTGTATTATAGTCCGACATCGGATTCTTGTCAATGTTTGCGTGGTCAAAACAGAAAATGGGGATTCAAAAGAACAGCTCTGCCAGCAAACCCAAAAAATAAAAAGCCCGAAGTATCGGACTTTTTGGATGGCAAATCACGCTAATTTGGATACAAATGCACCCCAGCACGAAAACGGGGTGCATTTCTGGACAGGTGGGGTGCATCGATCATTGAATGAAGGTGTTTTCAAGCCGCTTTAGCACTTCTCCCACATCGCCATCCAGACAGATGGACTGTGCTTCGATGCGCTTCGGGCAGACGGCTTCGTTATAGTTGAGGCAGGCGTAAACAGCGCGCGGATTGTTCAATGTCAACGCCCAGAACGGATATTTGATGATCACAGGCGTGTTCGCGCCTACGCCGAGCTCCAGATACAAAACGTGGGCGTCCCTTGTTCGCAGCAGGAAATCCGAATAGGCGGCGGACGCCCTGTGCCAGCCATCGTCCTCTACAAAGCTGTCGTCGCTTCGCAGGTTCATAACGACCGCGCCGCCGTCCGGGCACACGGGAATCAGCCTTGCAGGAATCCGCATGGAGATCAAACGATCCTTCGGCACTTGAAAGACGCCGTTTTCGTCTTTGACAAATCTCTGCGCCGCCATCGCCTCCATAACCCATTCTTCGTTGTCATAGGTTCTTCGAATCGAGTGATCTGCGCTCTGGAACAGGCCGTAATCGCCCTGCGTATAGAACAGGCGCGTTTTGTCGAAGCCAGCCCGCTGGAACTGGTGATCCACGTTGGTGGTCACGACAAAATAGTCCTTGTCTCGCACCAACCGCAGCAGGTCTCTGTAGACCGGCTTAGGCGGGTCGATATAGCGGTTGTAGTAGATGTGCCGTGCCCACCACGCCCAGCGCGTCTCCTCATCGGGAAAAGGATAAAAACCGCCGGTATACATGTCGGGAATACGGAACGCCCGGATGAAATCGAAGAAATACCGTTCGAAGCGTTCGCCGGAATAGGTCAGCCCCGCGGAGGTGGAGAGCCCAGCCCCCGCGCCGATGACGACGGTGTCCGCTGTTTCGAGCTCCGCTTTCAGGCGGGCCAGGTTTTCCTCTCGTTTGCCGACACCGTAGCTTAATCCGTCGCGGAATGTGCGCACCGCTGCAAGACCCTTTTCGATGGTCTCCAGATACCCGTTGGGCAGGTCAGAATAAGAGGTCTTCATAGATTTGTTTGTCCTCGTCCCTGAATACGTTGAAGATTATGCGATCAACGGTGCTTGGGTGTCCTTTTATCCATTCCGTGACCGTCTCCATAGCGATCTCGGCTGCCCGTTGATTGGGGAAGCGAAAGACGCCGGTGGAGATGCAGCAGAATGCTACACTGCGAAGGCCGTTTTGCTCGCACAGATCCAGCGTGTTCCGATAGCAGACGGCAAGATCATTCTCCAGCTTCGGTGTCAGTCGATATTCCACGATGGGGCCGACGATATGCACGATCTTTTTCGCCGGGAGATTATAGGCGTCCGTCAGCATCGGCACGGCGGTGGGCTGTTCGTAGTCCATGCCGTACCGTTCCCGCAGCATCGTCATCTGCCGGCTGCATTCCGCACGAAGCTGCACGCCCGCAAAGGTGTGGATGCAGTTGTCGATGCAGGTATGCATCGGAACAAAACATCCCAGCATCTGCGAGTTGGCAGCGTTGACGATAGCGTCCACGGCAAGCCTGGTGATATCGCCCTGCCAGATGGATAGACCGTCACGGATCACCGGAATATCCGAAAGCTCTACGATCCCGTTTTCCCGGATGCGTGCTTTGAGATATTCGTCCTGTACCGATAGAACGGAATCGTCCATCCGTTTCGGCATGCGGATATTCATCAAAGAGCGGAGGAGCCTTCTCTTGCCCTCAATATCCTCTGGCGTCTGCAGATCCTTATACTGAACGGAATCAGCCTTGAACGCTTCGACCAGCGTATCGAGCCGCTGTTCCTGTACCGTTTTCTCTTTCACGGAATCACCTTCTTTCCACCGCTCCCACAGGACAGGCGTCCATGCAGTTTCCGCAATGCAGGCAGTACTCCTGCTCGATCACATGGGGGATGCCGTTAGTTTGGATGCAGTTCTGAGGACAGACCGCCGCACAGTTCCCGCAGCCGATACAGGCGTCAGTAATAAAGTAGCCCTTCGTTTTTTGCACTGCGTCGCCGAAAGTGAAAGTCGCACGTTCGATCGGTTTCTTGGAAAGGTCGAACCATTCACCGGAGCCTTCGTAAATCTGAAAGACGGTCAGCGCCTTCATGGAGACTTCTGTCGGATAGATTTCGTGCATATAGGGGTTCTTTTCAAACAGTAACGGGATTCTGTCATACCCAAGCTCCCGCACTTTGCCCCGGATCGACACGGCTACACGGCTCATAGTATCTTTTCCCTTCACTGCGGTCAGCGCAAGCAAACCACTCTTTACGAGCCGGTCATAGAAACCTTTGCCTTTTGCCGTCAGGAAGTACAGGCTGTTTTCATCGCAGTCCATCATGTCAATGGCTGCGGTCACGGGGAACCCGTCATCGTCGACCGTGGCAACTACCGTCGTATGGATTTTCTGAACGATGAAAGCAAGATAATCCGCTGTCTTCATAAGCCCGCCTCCTGCAAATAACTCCGGAAGAACAGAATCCTCCGGAGTCTTTGCTTTAATTATCCTTCGCCAAAAGCTCCGTCATTCCGCTGCGAAGATCGAGGAGCGTATATTTACGCAGCTCATCTTCCATTGCGTTCTGGACTGCTTTCAGCTTGTCATCCAGCAGAGCGTGGATGTTCCTGCCCACGGGGCACTCCGGATTGGGTGCATCATGGAAATGGAACAGGTCACCGTTTTCCACGGCACCGATCGCCTTATACACATCGTAGAAGGTGATTTCTGACAAATCCCTCGTTAGTTCGATGCCGCCTGTCCCTCTGGCAACAGTCACAAGACCGGCACTTTTGAGCTGCGTCAAAATCTTTCGGATGATGACGGGATTTGTGTTGATGCTCCCTGCGAGAAAGTCACTTGTGATCTTATATTCATCCTTGAACACATCCACGCAGGTGAAAATGTGCAGGGCGATCGTAAATCTGCTCGAAATCTGCATAGCCATTCCTCCATAAATAATAATATATCATGGAATGGCTGTAAATTCAATGGTTACATTAGAATTTGCCGTTCGGATTCGCCCAAGTTTCCTTAGCCGCAATCGTCTCCATGACGTCCCAATGCTCGGCAATGAAGCCATTCTCCACACGGAACAGGTCATAGAACGTCGTAGGAACGCCGCCGAAGGTGCCTTCGCTGCAGGCAAGAGCATAGTCTCCATCCGCGAGGACCATGTGCGTCTTGTTGTAGATCATGGCGATTCCCTGTTCTGCCATCGCGGCAAGCGCAGCGCCAAGGCCGGACAGCCCGTCCGCAATTGCTGTGTTGTGCTGGATATATTTATCGCCGTCATAGTAAGATGTCAGTTTTTCGGGATGCTCTCCGCGAAGCACATCGCCAACGAATCCGGCGACGATCCTGCGGGTCTCTTCCTTATCAACATCTTTCTTTTCCCTTGTACCGTCGATCTGGGTATGACCGGATGGATTGGGTTCTGCCGTTGCCGCGAGATTGTCCCAGTGCTCCGCAATCAGCCCTTTCTCATCGAAACGGAAGATGTCAAATGCGACCTGTTCGCCCATGCCGGCGAAGTTGTAAACGGTCTGAAGGAAGACCTTATCGTCGTCCTCAAATGCACGAATGTTGTTGACAGTCGTCTTCACGGGAGCAGAAGCAAGATAGGCGACGCTGCTCACAAAAGCGGCACGGCCGGTACCGTATGCCAGGTTGTGCTGAATATACCCTTCAGCCAGCAGAGAAGCAGCCTTTTCGGTATCACCGGAAGCGAAAGTGTTGATCAATGCAAGTGCTTTTTCAATCTTTGTCATGATGGTATCCTCCTTGTTGTATTGCCACGGCGGCTCGTTGTAACCGATATGGTTTCATCTGACAGGGAGAATATAACACGTTCTTAATGTAATGTCAATAGTTACATCAAAATCTTTTTGATTCTTTTTCGCGGGGAGCAAAAAAGAAGGGCCCTGATTGTATCCAAATTAGAGTCCTACTATGGTACGAGTGTTGATAACGGACTTGACAAATGAGCATCAAACAGATAGCTGCACAGGCACTTCCACTAATCGATAAATTATTAAAAGCTCCTTTTCAATGGTTGGTCAATGAAATCAGGATCCTTCCCCTTTATCTTTGTCTAAAGAAGAATCATGCTTAACGACTATCTCTCCTGATACATGTACAGGGAGGGCTTGAATTGGAATATGTTGCAAATTGATTGAATAGTTCATGCTTGGGGCGGTCGTAGACACTATTGTATGTGGTCCATTATAATCAATCGTTGATATTGTGGACGATCCACTATAAAAAGCGCTCATTTCATACCTCCTGAAGATAGTTTATCCAACCAGTTCCCGTCTTAGTACAGTTTATACCCAAACTCATATCAGGATTACGCCAATAGAGTATGTCAAGATTTGAATAAACTGCGGAAGCACGATTAAGGCTTTCAATAGAAGCAACTAATTCTCTTATTTTGACCGATGTACGCGTGGTAACCGGTATACTTTGTGCATGATTAGCGATTATTTGTTGCGCTAATTGTGGCGGTGTGTTAGCAGGCAAGTTTACAACAGGAACCTGACTAATCAAGTTATACGAATCAGGATTGTTCATCAATTCTTTGGTTAAATCAAACGGATCATCACATTTCATTTCATCTGCAAAATCACGCCAAACTTTCCACAGATAGTCTTCTAGAGTAGAATCAGGTTTCTTGATGTCCAAGCCAATATCGAGAGCTTCTTTTCTACTGACAGCGTAGCCATGGTGATAGTACGATGAATTTAAAAGACGTGCAATAGATTTTGCTTTATTCTTATCATCCATATGTGTACTGAGCATTTTCTCACTCAATGATAGAGATAGTTGCTGTCCTCGTTTTGCACTACCTATTGGTAGGGCTCCAACATCAGTCAGTAATGGTGTAATTGCAGAAATCAAGTGCTGTTGATCTGAAATGCCAACATCACTTTTAATAAACTCAATATAGTTCCTTAAATCCTCCGAACTAAACTGTAATTGTTCCTGGAGACCTTGTCCATTCTTGCGTGATACAGTAAGTTGCGGATCAACAGGGCCAAGGTTAGAAAATGGATGCATAAATATCTCATCCGCGCCAAGTGATAAAACTGTGGCTGCGCTATAAGCGACGTAAGGTAAAAGTACTGAAATATGATCAAATCGCTCACGAAGAAGACCAATTATGCGCAACGCTGTAATAGGATCTCCTCCGTTGCTTATAATTATAAAATCGACCTCTTTCTCTTCTATCGGGATGGTATTAATCTGCTCAATAATAGGTGTAATAGCATCACCCGCCATTATACCTCCAAGATTTGGTCTAATAGAAGTAACATATGTAATGAGCGGTCTCTTTCTATAATTGACAATTGATTCATACAGCTTCTTTCTTTCAAATAAAGACATATTAAGCACCTCAATTTTTTTATTATTATACCATAAAATGTAGACGTTTCAAGATATATAGAAATATGCTTAGCTTTACTATTTCGCACATTCGTCTTTCGGACCGGTTTCTGCTATGCTGTGAGCAGAAAGACAGAAGGAGGTCTGGATATGGAAAAATACATAACGGATGAGAAGAATGGGCTGGATTATGAACTGGTCGGCGATTATTACATCGTCGCCGGAGAAGACGAGCCGCCGGCAAGACCGATCGGAGTATGGGGCGCACGACGTCGAGACTATCTGAAACAGCATCGGCAGGGATTGTATTATGAGCTGCTGTTCTCCGGGAAGCTGAACGATCACCTTGCCGACGTCGAGGAGCAGGCGCAGGATATGATGTGGAACCTGACCGAGCAAATGAAACAGGCGGAAGGTGTGACCGAAAACCTGAAACGAAGGGATCAAATGCAATGGGTACAGCGGATGAATAACATCCGAAATCGAGCAAGGGAGGTAGTCAATAACGATCTGATCTACGCATGAAGTTACGGCGGCGGGGAGCAATCCCCGCCGTTGTTCTCTCTGCAAAAGCAATCATTAATGTTGACAATATTCGCATAGCGGAGTATAATATAATCATTAAGGTGAAAGGTGTGCCACAATGTTTATCTCTGTTAATGATGCAGCAAAAAAGTTTAATATCTCAAAAAGGAGAGTGCAGATCCTTTGTGAGCAAGGGAGAATTCGTGGCGCAAATATGGTTAGTGGAGTATGGTTAATCCCAGATACCGCAGCAAAGCCTGTTGATAGGCGAAGAAAAACAATTGACGAGAACCAATTGAGTTTCTTTGGCCAACCTCAACAAGCTCTTACAATAAACGATGTTTGCAAAGCGCTATCCATTTCAATTGCAACTGCAAAGAATTGGATACGGTTAGGCAAAATCGTACCAGACGCTGGTGATCAACTGTTCAGCCAAGAATATATCGAAAAAGTCGTCGCTGAACTTCGCTCTCCAGACAACACGATTCTAAAAAGCAGAAGGAACAAGAAGGGCGTTTCTGGTAAGTCAATATATAGGGACTATATTCATAATGCAAACAACCAAAGGCTAGTGACAGAGCTATTGGAGATAGATGTAATTGAAACTGAAAGTGATTTACTGATTGTTCTTGCGAATTTTGCAGTTCAGCTCTATTACCAAAGTCGCGGAATATCGTATTCAAAGAATGACGTATTATCGTCTTATTTGTCTCAAAACAATATGGATGATTATGCCCTTTTGGTTAAGGAATTGCTCGGTCATAATACTATAGAATCTGTTTCACTAGCAAAATTGTATCCAGCATTGACAAAAGAACTACTTTACGTTAAGGAAGAAGACTCTCTGGGATTTGTGTATATTTCTTTAAGAGATATAGGTCGGCGAAAGAGTTCTGGAGCTTATTACACTCCTGAGAAGGTAGTCGACGAGCTAATAGATAGATTAGCGGAAAATGGCAGCTTATACCAAAGAACGATTTGTGATCCTTGCTGCGGTACAGGTAACTTTCTGCTGAGACTTGCTTCCAAAGGAATTGATTTCAAAAACGTATATGGCCAGGATATTGATCCGATAAGTGTTTATTTGTCACGAATTAACATCGCATTGATGAATCCCAAAATGACCGTTGAAGAAATCCGCTCCAGAATAATCATAGGGAATACATATTACAATACGTTTGATCAAAAGTTTGATGTTGTTCTGGGCAATCCGCCATGGGGAAGTACGTTCTCGGAAGAAGACGAACATAAATGTCGTATGCTTTTTAAAACGGCCACTTGTAATAGCCTTGAATCATATGATTTATTTGTTGAAAAAGCCTTAACTATGCTCAATCCAAACGGTGTTTTGGCGTTTGTTCTTCCTGAAGCTATTTTAAGTGTTTCTGCTCATGCTGCTATTAGAAAAATCATACTTGACAATTGCTCTTTTAAATTTGTTTCTTATCTTGGAAACGTTTTCTCGGGAGTTCAATGTCCTTCTATCATCCTTGGTATTGCACTAGATGATAGACGAACTGTTGTTGGGTGTATGGTTGAGACAGGAACAGAGACCTTCACTATTTCTAAGCCACGTCTGTTTAGTGGCGGATCCTTTTCTCTCAATGTATCTGATGAAGAGAGCGAATGCCTAAACGCAATATGCAATATTGATGCTGTGGCATACCTGAAAGGAAATGCAAAATTTGCGCTTGGTATTGTAACAGGTAATAACAAAGACTATATTTCTACCAGGAAACAGGATGACAATGAATTGGTTTTAAAAGGCAGCGATATTCAAAGGTACGGCATAACGCTTCCGAATAACTACATTCATTATGCGCCGGAGTCTTTTCAGCAGGTAGCGCCTACAGAGATATACAGAGCAAAAGAAAAGCTATTGTATCGTTTTATTTGTGAAGTTCCGGTTTTCACATATGATAATCAGCAGCGGCTATCGCTAAACAGTTGCAATATTGTCATTCCTGAAATTGATGGATTGAAAATGAAATACGTTCTAGCAATACTCAATTCAAGCGTAGCTGCATTTTTCGTTTCTAGGAGATTTAATTCAGTAAAACTGCTTCGTTCACACATAGAGCAGGTGCCTATACCCGTGGTTTCAGAGAAAGTCCAAGCGTCTGTAATAAAAAAGGTAGACCGCATAATGCATTCTTCTGAAGACATCAGCGGTCTATATGAGGAACTGGATCAAGAAATCATGGGACTGTTTGGGCTAAATAATCATTGTGTTATGACCATCAAAAGGGCTTTGAATGGGAAGAACCTATTCCTCTGTAGATAACAAGTCGTAGAGTTCCTCATATGTTATATCCTTTACGTGATAGTGTTCTCGATGGTGTTTATGTGTGGTTTTCTTTATGTGAAACTGACACTCTTCACCACCCTTGTGCTGTAAAGCATAGCCAGGTAACTTTTGGCGTGTTGCAGCTTTATCTGCTATAAAGCTTTCTACGCTGGCGGGAAACACAGCGCGTGGAGCGTGAAATATCTCGACTTTATCAGAGAAAAAGACACCATAATATAAGGAGTCAAAACACCTAGGTTTCAGTTGCTGTATATTGCAATCATAATCTGATGTTGACTTCTCTGATTCAGACGAAGCGTACACCATAGTGCTACAATTTGTACATACCTCAATTACATTACTTTTTGTTAATGGTATATCCTTTTTATATGCTCTTGAGAACTTGACTTCTATCCTATGCCCATCAGCATCTATTAAATCATATGAATTATCATCAGCCGGGAATAAGCCCATATCCTTTTGGAGCATTAGTTGGGCAAGTTCTCCAAAATTGGTTCTTAGTGCAAAAATACCTCGCCTAAACTGATCGATTCTATTAGCCCTTTCCATAACTCATAATTCTCTTAGCAGATCGTATAGCTCCTCGTAAGTTAGCCATTGAACAAAGTGGTTCCTCATGTGGTAGTCAATACTACTGCGGTTTAGATGAAACTGCCCCTCGCCCTCGTTTCCCTTGTGTTGCTTATCCGAGTAGCCAAAACAATACGGAATCTCATCAGAACTCATCTTAAAGATTGCAATCTGGTCAGCAAAGAACAAGCCATAATAGAGCACGTCAAATTCTAAGCGTTTTACCTGCTGAATGTTGCAATCAAAATCGTAGGCGTACATTTCGGTACTATTCAAAGCACGATTGCCTAAATTGGCTTTTTTACATTGGTCTATTGAATTAAGGCGACTGATTACAGCCTCATTAGCTTTCATCACCGTTGAAAATTTTATTTCAATTCTTTGGTGGCCTACTTCGTCATAGCGATCATGGAATTGATTGTGTGACTTCGAGAAATTGTAGAGAGCTTCAATCATTAACTCTGCCACAGTTCCGAATCTACGTGTTCGAAGAGCGAAAATCCCATCTCTAAACTCTTTAATCTCGTCTGTCATTATGGCGGTTCTCCTTATCTGTCAAGAATAATTGATATACTTCCACTCCAAGAGCTTCCGCTATGCGCTGAACATTTTCAAGGGCAATACTCCTCCGGTAACATTCAATTGCGCTGATATATGTACGATGCAGTCCGCACTTTTCGGCGAATGCTTCTTGTGAAAGTCCCATAGCTGTTCGGTATTTCTTTAGATTACTGCCGAAAACTCTGACAATATCCATACTTGCAATCCTCCATTATTTGTATTATAATGAGATTGAATACAAAAAGTCTACATACAATAAGTCACCAGCAGAAAGAGGCCTCATCACATAGCAGAGTCAAATGCATTAGTGAATCAATGCTGGTTAAATGTATCGGGTTTAAGTATTATCAGGAAGGAAATTGTTGATGGCACTACCACGTCTGAGTTCAAATCAAATCGAACAGATAGCACGCATTATGGGTGATACCAGGGGTGGGTTTACAGGTTCTGAGATAGGTCATTTTCTTGCTCAGTGCAAAATGGATGACCCAGATCCCGGATTGACAAAGTGGAAACGTCTGTATAACGCCTTTTGTGTTGCTGTAAATAAAAGTGGCTCTACAAATGTTGTTTTTCTTTTTTTGCGGCATTGTATGGAACCGGCGCAAGGATTAAATAATCCAGAACGATATAGCTCGATGAGGTTTGAGCTTAATAAGGTTTTAATGCTTGTTGGCGTCGAAATTAGAGATGATGGGCATTTCTATTCGGTCTCACAAGCTCAGAGCCTTGGCGAAGTTCAGCGTCGGACAAAGGAACTTCGTGATAAGTTGATTGGATATGGAGCACACCAAGAAGTGTTGAAGTGCTGCCGAAATGAATTGTTGGCAGAGGATTATTTTCATGCTGTTCAAGAAGCGGCTAAGAGTCTATGTGATCGTGTTAGAACGATGTCTGGGTTAACAACAGACGGAGCAACATTATTCAATACTGCTTTTGCAGTTGGCAATCCGTACATTGCATATAATTCATTACGGACCAGCACTGAACAGAATCAGCAAAATGGGCTAAAGGAAATGCTATGTGGTGTGATTCACATGGTTAGAAATGTTACTGCTCATGAACTGAGGATTCACTGGGATGTGAACGAGAAAGATGCAGTGGATATCTTAACTCAGATTTCATATCTTCATAAGTTGTTGGATATGTGTATAACTGTGCCGCGGACGATACCATGAAAATAGAAATGAAGCGCTTCGGAATGCTTTTTGAGCCAGGAAAAGAAAAGCGAAAGAGAAGGAATGCTCTTTTGAGGGTGATTTACCAGCGTTTCATGTTCTTTTCGAATTTATCGGTATAGGATCGCTTCAACTCTTCTGCCGATATTCCGTAGCATAGCAGAATGTCGTTATAATACATGAGAACATCCGCCATCTCTTCAATGAGCTTGTTTCGCAATTCCGGATCCTGACACGCCTTTTGCCCGCCATGTTTTTTGACAATATCGATCACTTCCCCGATCTCGCCGATCATCCACAGCAATTGATCCTGCCCGCGTTCGGGACAAATCGGCTTCCACAGGTCTTTGTATTTCTCTTGCAAGGCTGCTTGCATTTCAAGCATCTCATTGATTCCAAAATCACTCATTGTATTGACCTCATATAAACCATTTCTTGCTTGAAATTTTACCACGAAGAAAGCGAAAAATCAAATGCTAATCAGAACTCAGCCGAAAACAGAAGGTTTTTGCTTGCGGCGTCGTCAATAAAGAGTTCACAATCGATTCCCTTGTAAGTCCGTTTTATTGGACAGCAAATGTTGTATGATGATAATGCCGTAGGAGGGCTACCCTTTCAGACGGCTGTTTACCGTACCGAGAAAGCAACTATTTTCATCGGTAGGTATTGGAGGTTTGGAATGCAGATTATTAAGATTCGTCAATCGGACGGAACGCTGCGGCAGTATCGGAACGCAGAGTTTATTCCTGCGTTCCTTATGATACCCGAAGTGCTGCTGAACCGCACCAATCAGGAAATGATCACGCTCAAGCGGACGCCGCGGGCGCTGTTTACCGACCCCGAAACCATGCAGCGTGTGGAGAGCGACAACTTCCTGCGGGTTGTGATCGACGCGTATGCGTTTCTTGCGTGGCCGTATATGAATATCAAAGCACGCATGGAGGATTTCTCCGGTTATGATCCGTTTTGGATCGTTGCACATGCCGCGCCGTTGTGGATCGGTGAAATGGAAGAACTTGGGTTGCTGCCCGGAGCAGGTGATTTCTATCGGCAGACGCTTCGTACTCCGGACGAGCATTTCGGATTTTCACCGGAGGCGATCGTGATCGCATATATGCAGACCGTCGTTCCGCGGGTGATGCAGAAACACGGTTTTGACGAGATGTACAA
>JAEEGL012737948.1_pt1 | contig 12232 bp, 8 predicted proteins | sample 9134231 | NCBI WGS metagenome assembly JAEEGL01 (sample SAMN16246548, study PRJNA631951) | gut metagenome | biome: gut microbiome; feature: rumen; material: fiber-attached | host: Bos | place: Iran: Karaj | collected 2018-10
TGGAAGCCGTCATTCGCGAGTTCCCGAGCATCAAGGATGCCACGGTGCAGGCTTTCGACGATGAGGGCGGTGGCAAGTTCATCGCTGCCTATATCGTTGCAGACGAGCAGATTGACATCGAAGCGCTCAACAAATTCATCCTCGACCAGAAGCCGCCTTACATGGTGCCTGCTGTGACGATGCAGATTGAAAAGATTCCTTTGAACCAGAACCAGAAGGTGAACAAGAAGGCGCTCCCGAAACCCGAAAAGAAAGCGGAAGAGGCTGTGGTGGAGAGTAATGTGCCCATGAATCTGCTTGAGGAAGAGTTACATAAGATGGTTGCCGACATCATCGGCAACACCGATTTTGGCATTACCACCGTTTTGGGACATGCCGGCCTGACCTCCATTTCCGCCATCAAGTTAGCCATACAGGTGAACAAACGCTATGGCATCACCCTCAATGCGAAATCGCTCGTCAAAAGCGGAACGCTGCAAAGCATCGAAAACGAAATCTGGAAACAGATGTTTAACGGACAATTGGATGCTCAAGGGAAAAAGGAATCAAACTCTCAACTCTCAACTCTCAACTCTCAACTAAAAAGCGTCCCGCTCTCCTACGCCCAGACCGGTGTCTATTTCGACTGCCTGAAGAATCCCACCTCTACGCTGTATAATATTCCATATTGCATTAAGTTCCAGAAGGATACCGATACAACAGCACTTGCCGAGGCGGTCAAGACATTCGTCAAGGCGCATCCGCAAATGACCGTCCACTTCGGCAATGGCGATGAGGGCATCGTACAAACCGTTGATTTGGAGAAGGTGGTAGAGATCCCCGTGAAACAGATGAGTGAGGAAGAACTGGCGCAGTATAAACAGGACTTCGTGAAGCCCTTCGACCTCGGCACGGGTCCGCTCTATCGTTTTGAGATAGCGACTACCGAAAAGCAGACCTATCTGCTGATGGATGTGCATCATTTGGTGTTCGACGGCGGCTCTTCCGACATCTTCCTGCAACAACTGTGCAGCATCATGAATGGCGAGACTATCGAAGCCGAAGACCAGAATTACGCCGCATACGTGATGGCTGAAAAGGCCGCCGAGGGTGGGACGGAATATCGGGCTGCCGCGGACTTCTTCAAAGAACGGATGTCGGTGGTGGAGGCCGCCACGGAGGTTCGTCCCGACCTGCCGAATCCCGTCAAGGGCACGATCAGCAAAGCCATCGCCCCATTGGATTTCGACACCATCCAATCCCAACTCTCAACTCTAAACTCTACACTCTCAACTGTCATCACCCCCGCCCATCTGATTCTCGCGGCCATCTATTATTCATTGTCGCGCTTTGCCAATAGCGAGCAGGTCCGCATCACCACTGTCTCAAACGGCCGTTCCAACCTGCAAATCCGCAACACGGTGGGTATGTTTGTGAATACCTTAGCCTTGAGTACAACCATCGGGAAACAAACGGTGAAAGAGTTTTTGCAGGAGGTGAGCGAAAACTTCGACGAGACGCTGAGCCACGAGAACTATCCGTTTGCGCAGATTGCCGCTGACTACGGCCTGACGGCTGAGATACAATTTGTTTATCAATTGGGAATGATCAGCCAATATGTCTGCCAGGGAACTCCGTTGGAATTGGAGAATATGGAACTCCAAGTGCCCAAGTTCCCCATCACTTTCTACGTCTGTGAAGTGCAGGGTCAGCCCAGTGTTTGTGTGGAATACGACAATGGCAAGTATTCCGCCCGCCTGATGCAGAGTCTGGCCGATGCCGTCAAGGTAACGGTGGATCGAATGATGGCAAAGCCTGATGCCGCCTTGAACAGCATCTGCATCGTGAGCGACGAAGAGGCTGAACGTATCATCAAGTTGGGTACAGGTAAGGAAATTGACGTGGATTTGAGCAAGACCTTCGCCAATCTCTTCACTGAACAAGCCAAGCGCACACCTGATGCGCCTGCCGTGGTCGATAAGGAGAGCCAACTGACTTACGGCGAAATGGACCGCTACTCGAATGCCTTGGCACACCAATTGATTGACTTTGGCGTGCAGCCCAACGACTTCGTCTGCGTCATGCTCGACCGCATGAAGGAGTTCCCGCTTTCAGTATTAGCCATCCACAAAGCCGGTGCCGCCTATACGCCGCTCGACTTTGAATATCCCAACGAGCGATTGAGTTATATGCTTGAAAACTCGGAGTCGAAGGTGTTGATTACCTCGCACGATGTTTTGGCGGCCAAACAAGCCGAAGGCGACTTCAACACCGCTGCCGCCAAGACCTTCTTTATAGACGATTTTATGGCAGATGTGCCTGATGCAGAGCCTATTGACTTGTCGAATCCTGATGGTTTGGCCTATATGATTTATACTTCTGGCTCAACAGGGAAACCGAAGGGCGCGATGCTCCATCAAGCCGGACTGCGCAACTTCATTGCCGTGGTCATCGACATGGAGAAACTGACGGCGGAAGACCGCGTCAGCGGACACCGTTCCTTCTCGTTCGATGCGCATATCGAGGACATGTATCCCGTGCTGACCTTGGGCGGCTCGTTCCACATCATGCCGACGGAAATCCGAAAGGACCTTGGTGCCATTCGTCAGTTCCTAATAGACCACCAAATCACGGGTGGCGGCTACTCGACGGCCATGACCAGCCTGCTGCTCAACACCTTCGACGACCTGCCCATCCGCTTCACCACGGGCGGTGGCGAGAAGATGGACGGCGTGTTCAGCGACCATATCGAGATTATCAATGTCTATGGCCCGACCGAGTGTACCGACGACACCTCTTATTATAGCATCGCTCCTGGCCGCCGCGTGGAGAACATTCCGATTGGCGAAAGTGTGGCCAACAACTGGAACTTCATTGTCGATAGCGCAGGCAACCTCGTGCCGCAAGGCGTTGCTGGTGAACTATGTTTTGCTGGCATTCAGGTGGGTCGCGGCTATTGGCGACTGCCCGAGCGCACGGCCAAGTCATTCGTCGATTGTCCGTTTGTGAAGCAAGACCGCTGGGGTCGTCCTGTCCGGATGTACCACACCGGCGATCTCTGTCGTTGGAACGAGGAGGGCCAGTTGGAGTACATCAGCCGTATCGACACACAGGTGAAACTGCGTGGCTTCCGTATCGAACTGGGTGAAATCGAGAGCAAAGCCCTGAATATCGATGGCATCCGTCAGGCTGCCGCCGAGGTGCGCAAGGTGCAAGGCAATGAGCATTTAGTGCTTTATTACACGTTAGAAAGCAATTCCACCCTCACCGATGAGGACATCCGCAAGACCCTTGCCGCCTCGTCATTGGCCGAATACATGGTGCCCGATGCCTATATGCAGATGGACACCATGCCCATGACCCCCAACGGCAAAATCAACCGTAAGGTGTTGCCCGCCCCTGAAATGAAACGCGCCACAGAGTACGAGGCACCCAAGGGCGAAAAGGAAGAATTGTTCTGCAACATCTTCTCCGACATCCTGAAAATCAAGGAAGTGGGTGCCACGGACAACTTTTTCGAGATTGGTGGCACCAGTATCAACGCCATCAAGGTCATCGTTGAGGCCAGCAAACACGGCGTGCAGATTGTCTTCAACGACATCTTCAATCTGAAGACACCGAGGGGATTGGCTGAATATGTGAGCGGCAACGTTAATGCGGATTTGAAATCCGCATCTCAAGAGTCGGGGATTTCAAATCCCCTCCAACAAACTATCGACAATTCCGAATACGCTGCTTTCATCCCTGTTTTGGACAAAAACAACCTCAACGCCTTCCGAAACGGCGAGCGTCAGCCCATTTGCGATGTGCTACTGACCGGTGCCACCGGCTATCTCGGCATCCATATCCTCAACGAACTGCTGACCCATTATCACGGAAAGATTCTCTGTCCGTTGCGTAGCAAGTCGGGAGACGACCCGACACAGCGACTGAAAACGCTCTATTTCTACTATTTCGGCAGGACGGAGGCCTTCGCGCATTTCGACGAGCGCGTCACGACTTTCGCTGCCGAAATCACCGAACCCGATGCTCTTGAACGTGCAGCAAATAACTCTCAACTCTCAACTCTCAACTCTCAACTGACCGTCATCAACTGCGTCGCCAACGTGAAGCATTTCTCGGCTGGCAACGACATCGAAATGGTCAATATCGAGTCGGTGCGCCACTTGATTGCCTTCTGTCTGCGCACGGGTTCGCGCCTCATCCATATCTCGACGAACAGCATTGCAGGCATCAGCATCGACAATGTCCCCGGACCCGAGGTCAAACTGACGGAGCAAGACCTTTACATCGGACAGAACATCGACGCCAACAAGTACGTCTATTCCAAGTTCAAGGCCGAGGAATTGGTGCTCGACGCCATCGCCCACCACGGTTTGAACGCGAAGATCATGCGTGTGGGCAACCTCTCGGCGCGTCAGAAGGACGGTGAGTTCCAGATCAACTTCAACACCAACAACTTCCTCGCGATGTTGCGTGCCTACGTGGTCATCGGAATGGTGCCTTACAAAGCCCTCGACGAGCGTTTCGAGTTCTCGCCCATCGACGAAGTGGCCCATGCCATCATGCTATTGTCGCAAACGTCGAAAGACTGCACGGTGTTCCATCCGAACAACACCCATCGCCAGTTCCTGTCCGACATCCTCAACGGTTTCGCCGAGGCAGGCATCACGTTGAAACGTGTGGAGACCGAAGAGTTCCAGCAATCCCTTGACCGCATGATGGAGAACCCCGACCTCGTCACCCTGCTTCGTCCGCTGATGGCCTACGATATGGGAGCAGGTCATCAGACACGCTGGATTGAATCGACCAACGAATACACCACGCAAGTACTCTATCGACTTGGTTTCCAATGGCCTACCACCGCCAAAGGCTATGTCCACCGCTTCGTCGATACGATTGTTGGTTTCGACTATTTCAGTGTGTAGACCATAAACAGCCTGAAGCCACAAGAGAGCCGCCCGATTGGACGGCTCTCTTGCTTTTCACGGGACAGGAAGAAGTTGGCAAGTCATTTCCTGAAATAGTCGCTTTCTACGCAATCGCGAAGCAAGCGATAATGCGTGCGGTTGAACAGGCCTTGCCGACAAAGTTCCTCGATTTCGTCCAACGACATCCATTTCACCGACTCGACTTCTTCGGGCTGTAGCCGCAACATCTCAACCTGAACATTGCTTTTCAATAAATACAAAAAGGTGAATTTGTACTCATAGCGCCTGATTTTCACCAATTCCAGTTCGCTCTTGGTGGCCGAAAGCCCAATTTCTTCCTTTAACTCTCGCAGCATTGCCTTTGCAAAGTCGGTTTCGCCACTCTTCACGTGACCAGCGGTAGTGGCATAATAATTCCCTTTGTTAGGAGCCACTTTCTGAATCAAGTATTGGCCATGATTGTTATAGACATACACCGCCACAATCGGAATCATCAACCCGGGCGGAACACGTTTCCCCCGCTCTATGGTTTGACCCGTCGGTCTCAGTTCTCTGTCATATAAATCAAGGATTTCCATAGTGCGCACAATTCATTAATCGTGGCGCAAAGATACACATTTCCCATGAAAACCAAACAAAAAACCGCAACCCAGAAGAACCGGATTGCGGAAAAAAAATATTAACCAAATCGAAGAGACACCATGAACTCATGTCTCCTCATAACAATCTCGCAGAAAGTTGTGTTCGAGCACTTGCGAAATCTGGATCAATTGAGCCAAATCAATACTCTTTCTATTGAACAATTTGTAGATATTGGACTTCTCGCAACAAATGGCTTTGGCGAGCCAAGCGACCGTCCTTCCTTGACGCGACAACTCTTCATGAATCATGTTGCCTACGTGAACGTCTTTCATTACGAACTTCATAATATGCGTTTTTCAAATTCGGCGCAAAGATAATTTCTCATATAAACATGAAACAAAAAGCCAATAAAAAACGAATCAAATTTTATCAAATAATGAATAATTCATATTTTTGATTATCAGATTATTACAATAATAATCAAATAAAATCAAATATACAATCAAAATTTGATTGGATAGTAATGATTTTTTATTAATTCGCTAATTACCAATTCTTTAACAAATCTTGCAAAAACAACTGCAAATTCGACTTGTCGGCGAAAACCTCATGCAGTTTCAGCGAGCGAGTCCAAACGGCCTGATAGGTTTTGCCCGTCAGTGCGGCGGCCTGCACCTCGGTAATGCCCAAAACATACATGCAGCAATACACCACATCGAAGCGTTTCAGGCGTGGATACCTCTCGATGATTTTGACAGAAAACTTGGGAAACACGGCATCCACGGCATTGACAAGTTTGGTCATCTGGCTCTCGGACAACACCAGTTCGGGATAGGAAGCACCAGCCTTCACATTGGCATCCTTCACCATGCAAACACGCTTGCAAATCGGCATCTCGAAAAGGGTATCCATTTTCTTGTTCTTGTCGAAGGGCAGTTTTTGGAAGTCGGGACTGGAGATAGCCTTCTCCAACTCAAGTTCTAACGACCTGATTTTCTCTTCCTTACGACTTGAGGCTTTCTTGGTGGAGGAAATCTCATCCTCAAGTAAGGTCTTCAACTTTTCGTGAGCCGCAATGTCCCTCAAATGGCGTCGCTTGCGCTTCGAAATCACAATGCTGTCCACAACGAGAATCACCAACAAAACAACTACAGACATCAATACAAAGAAAAACAAATCCTTCTGTTTCAACTCTTTGCAACGCGCCTTGTAATCCTCGTATAGCATAATCATTTGGGTCTTGTCGTCGCTTTTTGCCATCTGAGCCAAATAAATGTCTGACAGCAGTTCGCCATAGTAGGCAGCCTTTAGCGAATCACCTAAAATATTGGCAGTCTTTACGATACGACAATACGACTTGATTGTCTGTCGAGGCAGCAAGGGGAAACTCCGCTCATAATTGTAGAGCGCGGAATCATATTGTTGTATCTCATAATAAAAATAGCCAAGCGACAGACGCACCTGCCGCCTCAGCCTATCATCTTCGGCCAACTCCAAGGCATGATGAAGCAAATTGTATGATGCCTTTGGCTCACCCGCGTTGTACAAATCGATGGAACGGTGAATCAAACTGCTGTAATGCTGGTGAAGATCGTTGGTTTTCAGTCGTTCATGGATACTGTCGGACCGCTTGTAATACGCCATCGCACCAAACCTGTCGTCTTGCGCCAACTTAATATCCCCCATCAATTCAAAATTAGCGGCAATGCCTTGTTGATTGTTCTCTTTATCAAAACATTGGATCGATTTTTCCAAACACTCCATAGCCACATCCCAAGCGTCGTAGGTATAGAAAAACCATGCCAATCGGTCATAAATCAAGGCCTTAAGATGCTCATAATCAAGATTGGGTTTTGAAAACGAAATCACTCTGTACTCCTCCGACAATCCGTCCATCATCCACAAGGCGTTCAAGTAATCCGAAAACGCCTCCACGTGTTGATCGGTCTTGTTTTCCTCGACGACTGCCTTGCAATAATAGGCCCGAGCCTTTTGGAAAGACAAAGCCTTGTTTTTCCGCGAATAGTCCACCCCGGGAAGGATGGAATCATAACACGCGAAAGCCTCCAGCATGGCTTCGTCATCTTGAATCTGAAAGTGGTTCTTGTAACGAATCTCCGTCTTCAACAATTGATATTCAGCATATTGAAACGGTGATTTGCGATGCAAGGATTCCTCATTCAAGGTGTCGGCAATGCTGTTGAAAACCCGAAATGCACTATCGGGATGGACATCAATCAGACTATGGACCGAAGCAAACTCAGGTCGACGATTGGCCAATGTCTCATATTCGACCGATTTCCTGCAAGAAACCATTACAAGCAAATACGCCGATGCTATGAATGGCCAAAACCTCATGGAAGCCAATTGTTATTTTGCGAACATATCCTTGATGCCGCCCAACGAACCGAGCATATTGGAAGCCTCGTAAGGCAAGTAGACGGTCTTATTCTGCTGACCTCCAGCCACTTCCTTCAAGGTTTCGATGTACTTGACCGCCAAAAGGTAATTGACCGGATCGGCACCACGGTCGGCAACGGCTTCGGCAATGTTTCGGATGGCCGTGGCTTCGGCTTCGGCTTGCAGCACCTTGGCCTTGGCCTCACCTTCAGCCTTCAAGATGTTGGCCTGCTTCTCGGCCTCAGCCGCATTGATTTCAGCCTGCTTCTCGCCTTCGGAGTTCAAGATTTGGGCTTGCTTCTCACCCTCGGCCTTCAGGATTTCGGCACGACGGTTACGTTCTGCCTGCATCTGGAGTTCCATGGTGCGGCGGATGCTTTCAGGAGGTGTAATATCCTGTAGTTCAACGCGATTCACTTTCACTCCCCACTTGTTTGTGGCATCGTCAAGCACCGTGCGTAGTTTTGAGTTGATGGTATCACGCGAGGTCAAGGTTTCGTCAAGTTCCATCTCACCTACCACGTTACGGAGCGTGGTTTGAGTCAATTTTTCGATGGCCACGGGCAGGTTCTGGATTTCGTAGACGGCCTTCATCGGGTCAACGATTTGGAAATAGAGCAAAGCATTGATTTCGGTCATCACGTTATCCTTTGTGATAACACTCTGTTTGTCAAAATCATACACCTGCTCACGCATATCAATGCGAGTGGTTCGGTAGATGCCACCATTCTGACGGCGAGCGATGGTTTCTTTGGCCTGCTCCACGATGGGCAGGATGACATTGATGCCCGCGTTCAAAGTGCGATTATACTTGCCAAGACGCTCGACAATCATGGTTTCCGACTGGGAAACAATCTTGATGCCCCGAAGGATGTAAATCACGACGAGTGCGACTAAAACGATCAGTACGACATTAGTAATGCTCATGGTTCTATTTTTTTAACGGTTACTATTATGCTGTCAAGTTTTACGATTTCGACCGATTGACCTTTCTCGATGACTGAGCCATCTTCGGAAACCGCTTTCCAGTCGTCGCCATCGATGGCCACGCGGCCTGTATGTTGCGCTGCATCAATGCGTTCAGACACAACACCTCTCCTTCCGATGATGGCTTCGGCATTGGTTTTCACGTCTTTTGACTTTTTCTCAAGAAAACGCATGACGACAGGGCGCAAGAAGATAAAGGTCAGCAACGAGACAACGGCAAAGATGACGATTTGCCATGTGACGCTATCCAAACCCAATCCAGCAGCAAGAGCGGCAAAACCCGCACCGATAGCGAAGCAAATGACCCCAAAACCAGAAGTGGCGATTTCGAGGATGACCAATACGATGGCGGCTATAAGCCAAATTTGATATGTTTGCATAAAAACACGATTTTATTCGGCAAAAATACTAATTTTCAGAAACTCAATATATTTTTTGTGTTTTTTTTGCCTTCGTCAATGCTTCACTTTCTTTCCGCCCATGCGCAAACGGATGGCCGTGACCACCTTTTTCGTGTAAAGCGGGAAGTCGTTTTTCATAATCCAGTCGTAATAAGGTGGCTCCTTGCGGAAGATGTCCTCCACGCGATGGCCCTTGTATTTGCCGAACATGAATACCTCCTTGCCTTCATCGTCGAAGATGATTTGGCCTGAGAGGTCGGCATTTTTGTGGTGGGCTGAAAAATCTGCCAACTGCTTCATGTCGTTCACTGGGCCTTGGGATATTTTGCCCTTTGCATCCTCGTAATCAACGCCTTGGTAACGGTCGAGCATGGCGCGAAGCACATCGTATGTGGCGCGTGTGTCGGCAATGGCACCGTGTGCGCCTTCCAATTCGCCGTGGCAGAAGAACCGGTAAGCGCCTTTCAGCGTGCGCGGTTCCATCTTCATAAAAATGTTCATCACATCGATGAAGCCACGGTCCTTGAGGTCGAAGTCGTAATCGACGCGGAGAAACTCTTCCACCAAAAGAGGAAGGTCGAATTTCAAGATATTGTAGCCCGCGAGGTCGGCATTGCCGATGAATTGGGCGATTTCCTTGGCTTTTTCGCGGAATGTGGGCTTGTCGGCCACCATTTCGTTGGTGTAGCCATGCACTGAAGTGGATTCCGCCGAGATGGGAATCTCAGGATTGAGGAGCCATTCACGTTGCTCCTCCTCACCGTTCACATTGATTTTCAGTACACTTATCTCCACAATACGGTCGTGCGAAGTGTTCAAGCCTGTGGTTTCGAGGTCGAAAAAGGCTATGGGTCGTTTCAGATTAAGTTCCATGAAGATTTCAAATTTGAGCGCAAAAATAATACATAAAACGCAGCGATATTCAATTTTTTCTTACTTTTGCCCCACTTTTCAAACAAAAATGAACATTTAGAAAGTATCAAATTATTGAAAGACATGATGGAAGAAAATGAAATGAAAGAAAAAGACGAACTGTTCTCAAAGGCAGTGAAAGCAGGCAAGAGGACTTACTTTTTCGATGTGAAATCAACCAAGAATGATGAGAAGTACATCACCATAACCGAGAGCAAGCGCCGCTTCGACGAGGGTTTGCAGCGTTTCTCCTACGAGAAGCACAAGATTTTCCTCTACAAGGAGGATTTCGAGAAGGTTTCGAAGGGCCTCAACGACGCCATCAACTTCATCGAGACGGGCGAATATCCTGCCGACTACTATGACCAGCCGGAGCCTCGCCGCTACGACAATAATGTGGAAGGCGAAAGCCATACCGAAATCGACAGCGCCATCGACAGATGGTTCGACAATTTGGACAAGTAATTTTCATCAAACAGAAAACAACAGAGGTCGCCTTGGTGCGGCCTTTTTTGTTGCAAACTGCCGAAAAACACAAACTTATCAACAAATCGCGCCAATGTTGATAACTTTCCGCAAACCACGGCAATAAAACACGGTAAAACTCGTAATTTTGTAGCGCAAATTTTGACTGAAATGGGAAAGACTATAGCGATTGCAAATCAGAAGGGTGGCGTGGGCAAGACCACCACGGCCATCAACTTGGCGGCAAGTTTGGCCGTCCTCGAATATAAAACCCTACTCATCGACGCCGACCCGCAAGCCAACGCGACTTCGGGCGTGGGCATCGACCCTAAAAGCGTGGAAACCAGCATTTACGAGTGCATCATCGACAATGTTGACCCGAAAACCGTCATCACCGAGACGGAAACGCCCAACCTCTATCTGATTCCCGCCCACATCGACTTGGTAGGCGCTGAAATTGAGATGATTAACCTGCCCAACCGCGAACAGATGATGAAACATGCCCTCGCCGATATTAAAAAGGAGTACGACTTCATCATCATCGACTGCTCGCCCTCGTTGGGCCTGGTCACGGTCAATTCGCTCACCGCAGCCGATTCGGTCATCATCCCCGTGCAATGCGAATATTTCGCCCTCGAAGGTCTTGGCAAACTGTTGAATACCATCAAGATAGTGCAAACCCGCCTTAAGCCTGACTTGGACATTGAAGGCATCCTGCTCACCATGTTCGACACCCGTTTGCGCCTGTCGAAGCAAGTGGTGGAAGAAGTGAAGATGCACTTCCAAGACTTGGTTTTCAACACCATCATCAACCGCAACACGCGCTTGGGCGAGGCTCCCAGTTTCGGCAAGTCCATCATCATGCACGACGCGGCCAGCGTGGGCGCCATCAACTACCTCAACCTCGCGCGAGAGATATTGGAAAAGAATCACATCACTAAAAACGCATAAACCGCCATGTCCGACAAAAACAGAAGAGCCTTGGGCCGTGGCTTAGACGCCATCCTGCAAAGCCCCGAAACCGACATCACCAGCAAAGACATCAGCGGCGATTTCGTGGCCGGTGCCATCGCCGAAATCGACATCAACCTCATCGAAACCAACCCCTTCCAACCCAGAACGGAATTCGACGAAACTGCCTTGAAAGAGTTGGCACAGTCCATCAAGGAACAAGGTGTGGTCCAGCCTGTTACGGTCAGGAAACTCGGCTACAACAAATACCAACTCATTTCCGGCGAGCGCCGACTGAGAGCCTCCAAAATGGCAGGTTTGGCCAAGATTCCGGTGTTCATCCGCGTGGCCAACGATGAGCAGATGCTTGAATTGGCCCTCATCGAAAACATCCATCGCGAGAACCTGAACGCCATTGAGGTGGCCATCTCCTACCAACGCCTCATCGACGAATGTAACATGACCCAAGAGGAAGTGAGCGACAAGGTTGGCAAGAGCCGCAGTGCCGTGGCCAATTTCCTGAGACTGTTGAAGTTGCCCGCCGAGGTGCAAATCGCCATCCGCGACGGACACATCACCATGGGACACGCCCGCGCCCTCATCAACATCGCTGACAAAGAACAA
>JAEEGL016099651.1_pt1 | contig 12232 bp, 7 predicted proteins | sample 9134231 | NCBI WGS metagenome assembly JAEEGL01 (sample SAMN16246548, study PRJNA631951) | gut metagenome | biome: gut microbiome; feature: rumen; material: fiber-attached | host: Bos | place: Iran: Karaj | collected 2018-10
AGGCACCATCAAGCTCTACAACAACCAGGTCTTCATTGCCGACAACATCAAGGAGGTCATCCCGGAGTTCCTGCTCCTGTTAAAGGGCGTCATCGACTGCCCGGATCTGCCTCTGAACGTGTCCAGAAGTGCACTGCAAAATGACGGCTTTGTCACAAAGATCTCCGAGTACATCACCAAGAAGGTGGCAGACAAGCTGTCCGGCATGTGCAAGACCGAGAAGGAAGAGTACGAGAAGTACTGGGACGATATCGCTCCCTTCATCAAGTACGGCTATCTGAGAGATGAGAAGTTCGCGGAGAAGATGAACGACTACATCCTCTTCAAGAACCTGGACGGCAAGTATCTGACCCTGCCCGAGTGCCTGGAGACCAAGCCCATGGACACCGAGGAGAATGCCACCGACGAGAACGGCGAGAAGGTGGAAGCTGAGGTAGTGGAGGAGAACACCGAGGAAGAGACCGAGAAGAACAAGACCGTCTACTATGTCACCAACGAGCAGCAGCAGGGCCAGTACATCGCCATGTTCCGTCAGGCAAAGCTGGATGCCGTGATCCTGACCCACAACATCGACCAGCCCTTCGTCCAGAGCCTGGAGGCCAAGAACGAGGGTATCCACTTCCTGCGCATCGATGCGGATGTGGACGGTGCCATGACCGGCAAGACTTCCAAGAAGCAGGAGAAGGAATTCGAGGAGCAGGCGGGCGTCATCGCCGAGCTCATGAAGAAGGCTCTGAAGAAGGATACTCTGAACATCAAACTGCAGAAGCTGAAGAACAAGAAGGTGGCATCCATGCTGACCCTGTCCGAGGAGACCCGGAGAATGCAGGATATGATGAAGATGTATGCTGCAAACGGCATGGGTATGGGACTGGACAACTTCGGCACAGAGGGCGCTACCCTGGTGCTGAACGCAAACCATCCTCTGGTCCGGTTTGTGGTATCTCATCCGGAAGGAGAGAACACCGCTACCATCTGCGAGCAGCTCTATGATCTGGCCCGCATCCAGCAGGCTCCCCTGTCCGCGGAAGACATGACCAGATTCGTCACCCGCAGCAACGACATCCTCATGCTTCTGGCAGGAGATGCCACTGAGGAAAAGGCAGAGTAAGGCAAGCGAAAAAGTTAAGTAAATCAGGCTCTTTTTCGGGAAGATTTCTTTCCGGGAAAGAGCCTTTTTTTCTTCCATAAGGGGCTGAAATTTGCTATAATAAATCCATCTATGAGCAAACGGAAGGTGCCGTCCATGCGAGAGGTTTTGCAGCAGATCTTCAATGGCAATTATACGACCCAGGAGAACGGTCTGGAGGTGTCTTCCTCCAAGATCGAATTTTCCATTCCCTCGGACTGCGACTACGAGGGCTCTTTTCATATCTATGCAAACCACCGGGCCGGCGCCGAGGGTCATGTCACCAGTACGGACCTGCGGATGGAGCTCCTGAACGACCGCATCACCGGAAGTGATACGGAGATCTCCTTCCACTTCCACGGAGAGATGTGCCGGGAAGGAGAGGTGGTGAAGGGGGCCTTCTGCATCATCTCCAATCAGGGCGAATCCTTCGTCCCCTACGTAGCGTCCATCGAGCACCCTCTTCTGGAGTCCAGCAACGGACAGATCCAGAACCTTTTCCAGTTTGCAAACCTGGCCAAGACCAATCTGGTGGAGGCGACCCGCATCTTTTATTCCCCCGAATTCGAACATATGCTGGAGAGCAACGATCCGGAACATCTGGAGACTTACCGTGCGCTGTCCGGCCAGAAGGGCAACCGGCAGAATCTGGATGAGTTCCTTATCAGTGCCGGAAAGAAGCAGCCGGTGGAGTATGCTCTCCGCACCGGTGATTTTGTGATCCGCCTTTCCGGAACGGAGGGGGGATCCCCCATTCACGAAAAAGAGATCGAGATCGTCCGGAACGGCTGGGGCTACACCCGCCTGCAGTTGGAGTGCAAGGGAGAATTCCTCTTCACCGAGCGGACCGTTCTGACGGATGACAACTTCCTGGGGACCACCTGTCGGCTCCCCATTTTTATCGACACCACCCAGTGCGGCCAGGGCCGTCACTTCGGCAAGGTGATCCTCAGCACCCCCTATCAGATGCTGGAGATCCCGGTGGAAGTGTCCATGGGCCTGGTCCAGAATTCCAAATTTGCCGTTCGCAACCGGAAGCAGATGTACTCCCAGCTCACCGGTCTCTATATCCGCCATCGGTTCAAGGAGACCACCACTGCCCAGTATCTGGCCAGCACCGGCCGCATTGTGGAGCAGCTGATCTCCATGGACGAGGATTCCATCCTGCCCAGACTCCTGAAGGCTCAGATGCTCATCACCGAGGATCGGAGCAACGAGGCCGGATGGGTGCTGGATTCCGCAGCGGACCTGCTGGAGAAGCAGATGAAGACCCTTCCCCGCCGGGAAGCGGACATGTTCTATTGCTACCACAGCTACCTCACCACCCTGATCCGGAAGAACGAATCCTACGTCCGGGAAGTGACGGAGGAAGTGGAGCGGATCTTCCGCCGGAACCGGGAGGACTGGCGGATCGCCTGGCTTTTGCTCTACCTGCCCAGTTCCTACAACGCCAGCCCCACGGAGCGCTGGAGACTCCTCCAGGAACAGTTTGAATACGGCTGTACCAGCCCGGTGCTCTACACCGAGGCCCTGCAGCTCTTCAACCAGAACCCCACCCTGGCCCGGAAGCTGGATCCTTACATCCAGCAGGTCTTCCTCTTCGGAGCCAAGCGCCTGACCCTGCGTCAGGAGACGGTGGAGCAGATCCTGTATCTGGCGGGCAAGACCAGAGAGTATTACCCCCTGCTGCTGAGAGCCCTGGAACTGATCTATGAAAAGGCACCGGACCGCCGGGTCCTCCAGGAGATCTGTTCCCAGCTCATCAAGGGAGGTCGGAAGGATTCCCGCAGCTCCAAGTGGTATCGCAAGGGAGTGGAAGAGGAACTTCGCCTCACCAACCTGTATGAATATTACGTATGCAGCCTTGACCTGAAGAGCAAGGAGGATATTCCCCGCATCGTCCTGATGTACTTTACCTACACCAATCATCTGGACTATGAGCACATGGCGTACATCTACTACTACCTGATCAAGAACAAGCGGGAGTACGCCGAGATCTACGAGAACAACTACGTGGCCATGGAGCGCTTCGCCATCGCCCAGATCCAGAACATGCGGATCAACCGCCACCTGGCCATGATCTACGATGATGTGCTGAATCCCGCCACTCTGAACCGGGCTCTGGCTCAGAATCTGGCAGACCTGCTCTTCGCCAACTGGCTGGAGACGGGACGCAGGGATTGCATCGCCGCCTATGTCTACCAGAAGGGCTGCCGGGAACCCCGGAAGTACGACCTGGAGGGAGGCACCGGCTGGGTTTCCATCTACGGCAACGATTACACCGTGGTGGTGGAGGACAAGGACGGCAACCGCTATCTGAACTCCGCGGAGATCACCCTGGAGAAGCTGATGCTCTCGGGGCGTTATCTCCGTGCCGTGTCCGATTTCGTCTGGGACAATGAGAGACTGAACCTGTATCTGTGCACCAAGGATCACGATTTCGCCGAGGTGACGGAGGACAATGTCCAGCGCTTCGTCCAGCTGTCCGAGTCGGAGGACATCGAGGACAAGGTGGCAAGGAGCATGGCCATCCGGGCCATGGAGTATTACGAGAAAAAGGACGAGAAGCAGGCCCTGGAGCGCTGCCTGTCCCATGTGAAGCTGGAGGATATGTCGGAAGAAGAGAAGCGCCTCATCTTCCCCTACCTGGTCAGCGGGGGACAGAAAGACAGAGCCCTGGACTTCCTTCGTGCCAACGGTCCCTACTTTGCCGAGGCAGTTCATCTGCAGCGTCTGCTGGATGAGGTGCTGGAGGAAGAACCGGAAGCGGATCCCTTCCTGACCGCCTGCGCGGCCTGGGTTTTCGCCAAGGGAAGAGAGGACGGCATTCTGCTCCGGTATCTGGCCCTGAATTACGAGGGGCTTTGCAGAGACCTGCGGAAGATCTGGAAAGAGGCGGGAAGCCTGGGACTGGATCGCCAGGCCCTGGAGGAACGGCTCCTTCTGCAGATGCTCTACACGGGGGCTTTTGTGGGAGAACGGTCCGAGATCCTGCGGGATTACGTGGCAAACGGCGGAGACCGGGAGGTGATCAATGCCTTCCTGCTCCAAAGTGCATATGACTTCTTTGTCAGCGAGAAGGTCCTCAGCGATGTTGAGGCAAAGGAGCTGACCCGGTATGCGGGACAGAATCCCGATGTGCCGGATGTGGCGGCTCTGGCCTGCCTGAAGTACTACTCCGAGAATCCGGACTCTGTGGATGATCAGGCAAGGGAGCACATCCTGCGCTTCCTGGAGCGGCTGATGGACAAGAAGATCCATCTGGGCTTCTTCCTGAAATTCCGTGAGCCTTCCATGTTCCCGGCCGGAGAGCAGAAAGACCGGCTGGAGAACATCCTGGACGAGATGAAGGACCGGACCATCGTGGATTACCGGTGCCGACCCGGCAATCTGGTCAAGATCCACTACATGATGGTGGGAGAGAAAGACGAGGAGAAGGGCTACACCGAAGAGTACATGCGGGACGTGTGCGGCGGTGTCTGCTTCAAGGAGTTTGTCCTCTTCTTCGGAGAGAGCCTGCAATACTACATCACGGAGGAGCAGGAGGGATCTTCGGAGCTCACTGCCAGCGGAGACCTGCAGAAGAGTGATATCGCCGGAGCCGGAAGCGGCACCCGCTACGATATGATCAACGACATGCTCATCAGCAACACATTGCAGGATTACGACACCTTCGATCACCTGCTCTACGATTATCATCGCAAGGAATATCTGAACCGGGAACTCTTCCGGGTTCAGTAGGGATATAAAAATGACACTGAAATTGCCCGGCGCCCTGGGGGGCGGGACAAATGGATACATCATCGGCTTTGATCTGGGAGACATCTACTCCGGGATCAGCTACTGCATGCAGGGGGGAGAGGTGGAAACCCTCTCGCTGGTCACCGGCGAGGAGAACTACAGTATCCCCACGGTGCTGTGCAAGCGTCGGGAGGCCAATCAGTGGTTCTACGGGACAGAGGCCCTGAAGTACGCAGAGGAAAAGGGCGGCATCCTCATCGACCACCTGCTGAGCAAGGCTCTGGACGGGGAGACCATCATGGTGGACGGCACCGGTTACGAGCCCGTGTCCCTCCTGACCCTGTTCCTGAAGCGGACCATCTCCCTGGTGACTTCCACCCATGTTTCCGACCGGATGCAGGCCATCCTCTTCACCGTGCCGGTGCTGGATGCCAGAGCCATGGAGGTACTGAAGGAAGCGGCAACCGCCCTGAAGTTCAAGCCGGACCAGGTATTTTTCCAGAGTCATACCGAAAGCTTTTACCATTACATGATCCGTCAGCCGGAGAATCTGTGGATCCGCGGCGCACTGCTGGTGAGCCATGAGGGCAACGAACTCCGGATCCTGAAGATGGATCTGAACCGTCATACCCAGCCCATCGTGGTCTTCATCGGAGAGGATGTGTTCCCCTTCTCCGACACCCCCCGGAACAATGCTCCGGATGCGGATTACCAGTTCGCACAGCTGGACCAGATGCTGCTGAACATCCTGCGGGAACTCTGTTCCGGCGTCCTCTACTCCAGCGTCTATCTCATCGGCGAACAGTTTGCCGGCCAGTGGATGGAGGCAACCCTGAAGTACCTGTGCAGCAGTTTCCGGGTCTTCCTGGGCAGCAACCTCTACAGCAAGGGTGCCGTCTACGGTCTGCAGGACCGGTTGGATGAGGACGGGGACAATACCCATGTGTTCCTGGGAAATGAGAAGCTGACCTCCAATGTGGGCATCAGCCTTCTGCGCCAGGGAGAGGAAGTCTACTACGCTCTGCTGGATGCCGGTGTCAACTGGTTCGAGGCGGAGGAGACCTTTGATTTTTACCTGCAGGAGGGCAACACACTGGACCTGCAGATCAGCAGCCTCATCGGAGGCGGAAAGCGGATCGCCCGGATCACCCTGGAAGATTTCCATCCGGCCCTGACCCGCATGCGGATGCACCTGTATCTGACGGATGTCCATACCTTAAACGTGCAGGTGGAGGACCTGGGACTGGGAGCCATCAACTCCGGTACCCATCGCATCTGGAACGAGATCATTGAACTGTAGGAGGAGCCATGCGGTTAACCATCAGCATCGGTGAATATTCCACAACTCCATATACCATCCCGGGACTGGAGATACCGGTCTACTGTCTGGAAGAACTGTGCTGTCAGCTGCGGGAGAGTGCGGTCCTGGTGGATCGCAACGTCATGACCAGGGATCTGTGTGACTGGATCCGGGTGAGCCTGAGACTGAACGAGCTGGCGGAGATGCTTTATCCTCTGGTCCAGCGTCAGGGTTCCCTCAGTTCCTTTGTGGGCATGATCCTGGAGTACGCAGGACTCTATGATTACTCCGTGGTCCAGGAAGTGTGCAGCGTGCTGAAGAAGGGCGCAGGCCTTTCCACCGTGGAGCGCCACAAGCAGCAGATCGACTATCTGACGGAGAAGCACCAGTACCAGGCGGCCATCCGTGGCTACTGCAGTCTGCTGGAAAAGTGGAAGCAGATCGAGGAGCGGGATCAGTCCATCCTCCCCGGCAAGGAAGTGCTGGCCTCCATCTACCACAACATGGGCGTGGCCAGAGCGGGGCTCATGGAATACGGATCCGCCCGGGAATGCTTCTACAAGTCCTACGAGATCAGTGAGGATCCCCAGGAGTATGAGACCTACCTGATCTGCAGGCGGATGGAACTTCCCGAGGAGGATTACATCGCCTTCTGCGCAGAGCATCCGGGGGATCATGAGAAGTTCCTGAAAATCGAGAAGAAGATGAAGGCTCTGATCAGAACCTGGGACGAATCTCCGGAGGCAAAGGCCCTGCTGGCCAGAAACGAACTTCGGGAGAGCCATCAGGCATCGGAGTATTACGAGGACAACCTGCGGGTAGCGGGAGCCCTGAAAGATAATTATCGGGATCAGGCGGTGACCACCTGACCCAGCGGGAGAAAGCAAAACCATGGGATTCTGGAAGAATCTTTTTTCCAAGAAGACAACAAAAGAAGAGATCACGGAAGAGAACTGGGACCAGGTGGTCTATAACCACCGGGATGTGAACTTCCGGAACCAGGAACAGCGCACCAGCTACATCACCACCTGCCTGGAGCAGATGGCGGAGGCTTCCGGGGAGCTGGACATCCTGACTTCGGAGTACTCCATGGTCACCTCCTATCTGACGGATATGGAGGAGATCGAATCCCTGCCTCCTTCCTCCATGGAACGGATCCGGCAGATGGCTTCCGGCCTGGATGCCATGAACACGGAGATGCAGAAGTTCCAGGGGCGGAAGAACCGGCTGACGGACAAGGAATTCTATTCCCTTCGCAAGCAGGAAGCGGAAGTGGAAGAAGGTATTAAGAAGATCCGGGAGGAGGAGCACCGGGCGGTGCTGATCAAGAAGGATCTTCGAAGACTGGACGGTGAGCGCCATGCCTACACCTTCCGGCGGCAGGAACTGGAGAATGCGGAGAACAACCTGAGGGGGATGGCAGTGATCTTCCTGGCGGCATTCGGAGCTCTGGTGGTACTGCTGCTGGTCCTGCAGTTTGTCCTGAAGATGGAAGTCTTCGTGGGCTATTTCCTGGCCATCGCAGCGGTGGCCATCGCCATGACCGCCATCAGCGTCAAGTACATGGACGCGGAGCGGGACCGGGTGAAGGTGGGAGAGAACATGAACCGGCTCATCTCCCTGCAGAACACGGTGAAGATCCGCTATGTGAACAACCGCAAGCTCCTCCAGTATCTCTATATGAAGTACGATGTGGAGAGCGGGGAGAAGCTTCAGAAGCTCTGGGTCACCTATCAGAAGGAGAAGGAAGACCGCAGACAGTACACCGAGACGGAAGCCAAGGCAGACTATTACCGGAAGGAACTGATCTCCGGACTGGCAAACTGCCGGGTCCGGGATCCGGAGCGGTGGGCAGATCAGCCAAAAGCCCTGCTGGATAAGCGGGAGATGGTGGAGATCCGCCACGGACTCATCCTCCGCAGACAGACCCTGCGGGAGCAGATGGATTACAACCGGGCGCTGGCGGAGACCGCCAAGAACGAGATCATGGAAGTGGCCAGGGAATATCCGGAATATGCTGCGGAAATCCTGCAGATGGCAGATGATTTCGAGGACTCGAAGATGGATCAGCACGAATAGGGTCACAGAGGTGACGAAAAAAAGTCCATTCCAAGTCGCATTTTTACTGAATTTGATAGTTGTATTTTCTCGGAATTCAAGGTATGTTGATATTTGGTGTTTTGCGGACTAAAATACGATTCCGCTAATGGATGACACAGGGAGGAAAAACATGGCAGATTTAAAGCCCATCAAAGAGGGTAAAGTAAGAGAGATCTACGACAACGGTGACAGCCTCATCATGGTTGCCACGGACCGGATCAGCTGTTTCGACGTGATCCTTCACAACATTGTGACCAAGAAAGGTACCGTTCTGACCCAGATGTCCAAGTTCTGGTTTGACCTGACCAAGGACATTGTTCCCAATCACATGATCTCCGCCGACGTAAAGGACATGCCCGAGTTCTTTCAGCAGCCCCGCTTTGACGGCAACAGCATGATGTGCCGTAAGCTGACCATGCTTCCCGTGGAGTGCATCGTTCGCGGTTACATTACCGGAAGCGGCTGGGCAAGCTACCAGAAGACCGGAGAGGTCTGCGGTATCAAGCTTCCCGAGGGCCTGAAGGAATCCGACAAGCTTCCCGAGCCCATCTACACCCCTTCCACCAAGGCTGAGATCGGCGATCACGACGAGAACATCTCCTACGAGCAGAGCATCGCTCATCTGGAGAAGGAGTTCCCCGGCAAGGGCGAGTATTACGCTCAGCAGCTGAGAGATCTCACCATCGCCCTTTACAAGAAGTGTGCTGACTATGCCTACAGCAAGGGCATCATCATCGCAGATACCAAGTTCGAGTTCGGCCTGGACGAGAACGGCAATGTGGTCCTGGGTGATGAGATGCTGACTCCCGACAGTTCCCGCTTCTGGCCCCTGGAGGGTTATGAGCCCGGCAAGAGCCAGCCTTCCTTTGACAAGCAGTTTGCAAGAGACTGGCTGAAGGCAAATCCGGACAACGACTGGACTCTTCCCCAGGAGATCGTGGACAAGACCATCGACAAGTACCTGCAGGCTTACGAGATGCTCACCGGCACCAAGCTGGCCTGAGAGATTTTTTCCCAAATCATTTTAAAGGAGAAACACATGGCAACCGATCGTTACAGCAGCCCGCTTTCCGAGCGCTATGCAAGCCCGGAAATGCAATATATCTTTTCCCAGGACATGAAGTTCCGCACCTGGAGACGTCTCTGGATCGCACTGGCTGAGACCGAGATGGAGCTGGGACTTTCCCAGGACGGCAAGCCCGTCATCACCCAGGAGCAGATCGATGAGCTGAAGGCTCATGCGGAAGATATCAATTACGAAGTGGCCAGGGAGAGAGAAAAGCTGGTCCGCCATGATGTCATGAGCCACGTATATGCCTACGGACAGCAGTGTCCCAAGGCTGCCGGCATCATTCATCTGGGAGCTACCTCCTGCTACGTGGGAGACAATACCGACATCATCGTGATGCGGGAGGCCCTTCGCCTGGTCCGCAGAAAGCTCCTGAACGTGATGAAGGAGCTGGCTGATTTTGCCGACAAGTACAAGGATCAGCCCACCCTGGCATTCACCCACTTCCAGCCCGCTCAGCCCACCACCGTGGGTAAGAGAGCAACCCTGTGGCTGCAGGAGTTCTGCCTGGATCTGGAGGATGTGGATCATGTGCTGAACGGTCTGAAGCTCCTTGGTTCCAAAGGAACCACCGGCACTCAGGCATCCTTCCTGGAGCTCTTCGCCGGAGACCATGAGACCATCGACAAGAGCGATCCCATGATCGCAAAGAAGATGGGCTTCGAGGAGTGCTACCCCGTATCCGGACAGACCTACTCCCGGAAGGTGGACACCCGTGTGGCAAACGTGCTGGCAGGCATTGCAGCCTCCGCACACAAGATGAGCAACGACATTCGCCTGCTTCAGCATCTGAAGGAGGTTGAAGAGCCTTTTGAGAAGAATCAGATCGGTTCTTCCGCAATGGCATATAAGCGTAATCCCATGAGAAGTGAGAGAATCGCTTCCCTGAGCCGTTACGTGATGGTGGACGCATTAAATCCCGCCATTACTTCGGCAACCCAGTGGTTCGAGAGAACCCTGGATGATTCTGCAAACAAGAGACTTTCCATTCCGGAAGGTTTCCTGGCAGTGGACGGAATCCTGGATCTGTGCATGAACGTGGTGGACGGCCTGGTGGTATATCCCAAGGTCATCGAGAAGCACTTCATGGCGGAGATCCCCTTCATGGCAACCGAGAACATCATGATGGATGCGGTGAAGAACGGAGGAAACCGTCAGGAGCTGCATGAGAAGATCCGTCAGCTCTCCATGGAGGCAGGCAAGACTGTCAAGGAAGAGGGCAAGGATAACAATCTGATGGAACTGATCGCCGCGGATCCCGCCTTCGGACTGAGCCTGGAGGAGCTGCAGAGCGCTCTGGAGCCCGCCCGCTATGTGGGCCGCGCACCCCGTCAGGTGGAAGTGTTCCTGCGGGATGTGGTCCGTCCGATCCTGGATGCGAATGCAGACGTATTGGGAATGACAGCAGAGATTACGGTTTAAACAGCATTTTTTTGGAGGATTCAAACATGGTAAAAGCAGTAGTAGGTGCCAACTGGGGCGATGAGGGTAAAGGAAAGATCACGGATACCCTTGCGGATTCCGCAGATGTGGTCATTCGTTTTCAAGGCGGAGCAAATGCCGGCCACACCATCGTAAACAATTACGGAAAGTTCGCACTTCACACCATGCCGTCGGGTGTTTTCCATCAGAACATCATGAACATCATCGGCAATGGCGTGGCATTCGATATCGACAAGTTCATGAAGGAGCTGGATGAGATCACATCCAAGGGAGTACCCGCTCCCCAGATCATGATCTCCGATCGCGTACAGGTCATGATGCCTTACCATGTGCTCTTCGATACTTTGGAGGAGGCAAGACTGGCAGGCAAGAGCTTCGGCTCCACCAAGTCCGGTATCGCTCCCTTCTATTCCGACAAGTATGCTAAGATCGGCTGGCAGATCAACGAGTTCTTCCAGGACGACGAGGCCATCAAGGAGAAGATCGCACGCATTGCTGAGATCAAGGATGTGATGCTGGTAAATCTGTATCACGCAGAGCCCATCGATCAGGCAGCTCTGTTCGATCAGATCGTTACCTGGAGAGAGCGCGTAAAGCCTTACATCGGCAATGTGGCACTCTATCTGGAGCAGGCCATCAAGGAAGGCAAGACCGTTCTGCTGGAGGGTCAGCTGGGCACCATGAAGGATCCCGATCACGGAATCTATCCCATGGTAACTTCTTCCTCTCCTCTGGCTGCATACGGTGCCATCGGAGCAGGTATCCCTCCTTATGAGATCAAGCAGATCATCACCGTATCCAAGGCTTATTCCTCCGCAGTGGGAGCCGGCGCATTCGTATCCGAGCTCTTCGGTGCAGAGGCTGAGGAACTGAGAAACCGCGGCGGTGACGGCGGTGAGTACGGCGCAACCACCGGAAGACCCAGAAGAGTCGGCTGGTATGACTGTGTTGCAAGTAAGTATGGCTGCAGACTGCAGGGCACAACGGATGTGGCATTCACCGTGCTGGATGTTCTGGGATATCTGGATGAGATCCCTGTCTGTGTGGGATATGACATCGATGGCGAAGTGACCACCGAGTTCCCTGTGACCCATCTTCTGGAGAAGGCAAAGCCCGTGTTCAAGACCCTTCCCGGTTGGAAGTGTGAGATCCGCGGCATCAAGAAGTACGAGGATCTTCCCGAGAATTGCCGGAAGTATGTGGAATTTATCGAGCAGCAGATCGGCTATCCCATCACCATGGTATCCAACGGCCCCAGCCGCACCGATATCATCTATCGGGAAAGCCCCCTGAAGAAGTAAGACACCAAGAGCTGCATCAGAAATCGATGCAGCTCTTGTTTTGTAGCACAAGCCCGGCAAGCGGATGCATGCTTGCATGCAAATCCATTTGCCGGGCGTAAGAACATGGAGCACGAAGTGCGGAATGTTCGCATGCGAAATCGAGTAGG
>JAEEGL016259416.1_pt1 | contig 12232 bp, 6 predicted proteins | sample 9134231 | NCBI WGS metagenome assembly JAEEGL01 (sample SAMN16246548, study PRJNA631951) | gut metagenome | biome: gut microbiome; feature: rumen; material: fiber-attached | host: Bos | place: Iran: Karaj | collected 2018-10
ATAACCAAGTGGATAATATATTCGAACTTTTATTTTTTTATTATTAACTGTTAATGTATCAGAACTAATATCATAAGTATACTTATCATCACCATTACTAATTAAATATGTTTTACCTTGAAGGATACCGATGCCACTAGAAGCTAATTTTTGAAAGAATGTTATATCCGCTAATACTGGTACTTTACTATTTAGAGATTTATATCCCCATAGATACTGGGAACCCGTATAACTACCATTTCTTGGCAATACATTTACTGTTACAATTTGTTTCTTTCCATTATCAAGAGAAAGAATAATATTAGCTGTTCCATTACTAATACCAGTAATAATACCATCATCTACTTTTACAACATTTGAATTACTAGTTCCATAGATAATTTTTTCACTACCATTAGATGGTTCGATATGAGCAAGAATATTAGTTTTTTCTCCCACCTTAATCGTTGTTTTTGGATAATTATCAATCTTAATTTCCGAATTTGATGGATTAACAACGACATTAATACTAGTTTCAATTACTCCATTTATCGTTAAATTAACAACTGTCTTACCTTGTTTATTAGCTTTAATTTCACCATTATTAACACTAACAATAGTCTCATCATAACTATACCATTTTACATCATATACATAAGAATCCATCGGACTTACTTCATATTGCAAAACCATACTAGTACCAATTTCCATTGATAAATCAGTACCATCTTTGATAATTACCTTTTCTGGGCTTTTAATTATTTGGTTATCGCTTACATCATTAGATACAATAACATCCATCATAATAAAGAAACTTGTATCTAAATTATCTTTATCTGATACCCATATTTTTAATGAAGTAGTCCCTTCACTCTTAGAAATAATACGATTATTATCAATAATAGCAATATTTTCATCCATTATTTTATATCTTACTAATGTTAAATATGCATCACTTGGTTCAATATTAAGTGGAATAGAAAATTCACTATTTGGTTTCATTACAATTGAACCATTAGTTATATCGACAGAAGATAACTTTTTATTGATATCTCCAGAATAAGCAGTTACTATACATGAATCCACTATTTTCTCTTCATCATTTATTGTCCCAGTAATAGTTGCTTGTCCATAACCATTAGCCGTTATTTCGCCATTACTATTAACAGTAATATTTTCATCACTACTTACCCACTCAATATCTCTATCACTATTCTTTAATTCATAATTAATTTTTTTTGTTTCATCAATTCTTAACTTTATATTTTGATCAATAATTTTAAATTCTATATCTTTATTAAATGGTTTATTTTGATAAAAAAGAATATAAAAAAGAAGCACAACTATTATTGCACTTATCGATATAATAACAATATTTAGTAACTTCTTATTCTTTTCCATCTTTTCTATTTTCCTATTTCATAACAATTATTTGTTGTAAAGAATACTTTATTATCAATACTTCTTAAATCCATTTTAATTGAACTATAGTCAACATCTTTAACAACTGCTAATAGCGCACTTTCTTTTTTAGCATCATCAATAATTATAGTATTAATTGCATACTTATCATATAAAACTTGTTTAATTACATTATTCTTCTTACTATGAATAACTATAACTTTATTATTAGGTAAACCTAATATAACTAAATTACAAATATAACTACTGATATAAAGAAGTACAATTGCATAAACAACCATATTAAATCCAAAGAAATATGCTCCCATTAATACAACAATTGTATTAACAATGAAATTTACAACACTAATTGATGTCTTAAAATATCGATTAAATATTGGAGCTATTACTCCAAGACCACCTGGTGAATAACCAAAACGATAAGCAATACCATTGGTTATACCAGATGCAATTCCTGATATAATACATATTAAAAACATATCATTATAGTTTAAACTAATTACATTAGTAATATTCTCGGTTAAATAAGTAAAACCAGGATATAAAATACTAGCTAACATAATACTCGCAATAGTCTTTTTTTCAAGAAATATTAAACTAAGGATTATTGTAATAACATATACAATAGCGATAACATGACTAGTTGATATATTAAATATTCTATCCATTACTAAAGCAACTCCACCACTACCACCACATACTATCTTAAGCGGTTTAAGTAGTAAATTAAAGTTTATTGCAGAAACTAAAATAGATAATACGAAAACGATAACATGAGTTTTATTCTTATATAACTCTTTCACTTTCCACCACCAACTTCATATGATGATGAAACAACAAAGAAAGCATTTTTATCTATTCTTTTAATTCCCTCTTTTAATTTATAATAATCTCTTTTAGGAATAGCCACAAATACAATATATTTATCATCATTAGAATAGGCTCCACGTCCTTTAATAATTGTAGCTCCATGTCCTAATTCTTCATTAACCATTTTCTTAATTCTATCTGCCTGTGTAGTTATTATATAAAATGACTTATTATCACCAATACCTACTCTAATTTTTTCAATCATTAATCGATAAATAAAGATAGATACCATGGAATAAACAAATGTTTCAAATCCAAATACTAAGCCACCTAAGATAATAACTATGATATCTGTTACTAAAGTAACAACACTATAATTTACTTTAAAATAGTATTGTATTATTCGATTAACAATATCAATACCACCTAAATAGTGATCTTCTCGATATACTAAACCTAAGCCAAAACCTAATGTAACACCACCAACAATACTTGTTAATAAATTATTATTAATACTTAAGTCTATTTTCATTGATAATACATATATTAAGTAAATAAACAAAGGAAATAATATTGTTCCTAAAACAGTTTTTTTAACTTCTTCTTTAGGTAAATATATAAAACCGATTATTAAAAACATCATTGATAATAAATCAATTGAAATAATTTCATGAAGTCCAAATAATTTACGAAATATTATTGATAATCCTGCAATACTACTTGGTACTATATTATATGGCATAAAGAAAACACTAAATGAAATAGAACATATTAATATACCCAATAATACAAAAAAATAACTCTTAAATTTCATATTCCCTCACATTCTTTTTACTACAATAACCTATCTTCTATTTAATTATATCATTTTTATTAAATATTATATAGTCTTTTTATAATAAAAAAGAACATATTTCTATGTTCAAATTTATTTTTTAACTACCAAATACTTTTTTTCTATACCATTCATAACTCTTAATACTTTGATTACTTTTATAGTTTTCAATATATAATTTCATTAACTGATAATATTTATCACCATGACCACCTTCCATTGGTTCAATATCTCTACTACATTCAACATTATAATTATCAGTTAATTCTACTTTTCCATCAACATTAAGAGCAATAGCTGTCCACTCATTCCACCAAGAAATAGTAACTACTTTAGGATGTGCTTTAAATGCATTTACCCATTGATCGTGGAATGTTTTACCTTTATTACGACACATAGCAGTTGGTTCACTCATATATGTTTTTTGAACTGCAACACTAACACCTATTTGTTCATTATTACCAGATGGAACATTATTTCTTTCAAGAAATGACCATGAATCATCAGAGCGACTTGATTCTAATCCCCACATCTTTCTCATTGTAAAATTATTGTTTTTTGGTGGTGTTTTTGCGGTTAAATATAATGGTTTCCCCTCATAATATAACCAAATATTTTTATATTTATTATTAGTATAAAATTCATTATATATCCTATTAATCACTTTTTCATCACTAGTAGACCACATTACTACTTTAGGAGTTTCTATTCCTTCTTTATTCATATCATAAATAGTATCTAATAAAGCTTTTTCACTTTTGGATATCATTTCTTCCCAATAACTTGTATTACTACTAGGTTTTCCAAACCATGTATATGTATTTACCCATTCTTCTCTTGCATTAGTATTATCAATAATTATAAAGTCTATTCCGGCTTTAGTTAATAAATCCATGTGATATCTAATAACTTCTTTATTATCACTACGATAAAATCCCTTAGCAGGTTTTCCCCAATAATAAATATAACCAGCATTTATTGGATTAACATCTACTACTAATGGTTTAACTGAAGAATCTATAACTGGATTAAACCATGTACTATAAATAATACCAACTGCATTATTAATTTTTTCTAGTTCTATTTTTTTATCTAATATAGAAACACCATTAACAATTCTTTTTCTAATCATCATATAATCTAATGATGATATTTTACCATCACTATTTACATCAGCTCTGGTTAATTTATCACCACTTAACTCGGGTGATGAAAGAATATGTTTTCTTAATAAAATATAGTCAGCAGTACTTATTTTTCCATCTCCATTAATATCTCCTAATGATAATGCTTGAACATTAATAGAAAAAAGAAATATTATTATAAAGAAAATACTATATATTAATCTCTTTTTCATATAATCACCTATACTATATAAAAATTATATCATAAAAAAACATATTTCTATGTTCTTTTTAAATATGAAGAAATAAACTCCTCAAGATCACCATCTAATACTTTAGAAACATTACTTGTTTCACAGTTTGTTCTATGGTCTTTAACCATTGAATATGGATGCATAACATAACTTCTTATTTGACTACCAAATGAAGTTATAGAATTATCTCCTTTGATATTATTCATTTCCTTTTCTTGTTTTTCTATTTCAAGTAATTTTAGTTTACCTTTTAAGACATTCATACATGTTTCTTTATTTTGAATTTGACTTCTTTCATTTTGACATGTAACTACTATTTTAGTAGGAAGATGGGTTATACGAACCGCCGATTCAGTACGATTAATATGTTGTCCACCTGCACCACTAGCACGATAAACATCTATCTTTAAATCTTTTTCATCAATTTTAATATCAATATTATTATCAAATTCTGGTGTAATATCCACACTAGCAAATGATGTATGACGTTTATGATTAGCATCAAATGGGCTAAGGCGAACAAGCCTATGAACACCTTTTTCTCCTTTTAAGTATCCATATGCATATAAACCATTTACCTTAATAGACGCACTTTTAAGTCCTACTTCATCACCATCTAAATATGATAATACTTCATATTTATAGCTGTTCTTCTCTAAGTATCTCAAATACATTCGAAATAACATATCAGCCCAATCACAAGCTTCTGTTCCACCCGCTCCTGAATGTATTTCTATTAGGCAATTATTCTTATCATATGGACCAGCTAGTAATAAAAATATCTCAGCCTTGTCCATTTTTTGACACAAGTTTTTAACATCATCTTCTAAATTATGTAACAATTCTTCATCATTACTATCCAATAATAGTTCACTAAGTTCTAAGTCATTTTCTACATCATTTTTTAAGTCTATTACTAGATTAACTATCTCTTTTAAAGAATTCATCTCATTAATTACTTTATTAGCTGACTCGGTATCATTCCAAAAGTCAGATTGCATCGTAATAGTTTCTAACTCTTTAATCTTATCTTGTTTTCCTAAAACGTCAAAGTGACCTCCATAAGTCATTTATTCTTTTTTTATAATCTGTTAACTCTTTTTTAATTTCATTTATATCCATAGAACCACTCCTTTTTAATTATATCTTATAATAAAAAAGATTTCCACAATTATTGTGGATATCTTTTATTCTATTACATATGGATCAAGTTCAGTACCTGTTCCTTTAGTTATTAATTGACCAGGTTTAAGAGATATTGAAGGTCTAACATTTAATTTATTATTTGCAGATAATGGCCCTATAGTATTCATAGAACCATCATATACTAGAAAATATGCAATATTAAATGCATTATATGCATAGTCACCAGGTGACATCGTCCAAAAATCTGATCCATCTAATACATATGACAAGCTGTTTACATTGAAAACACCGCCTGATAAAACCAATTCATCGGATGTTAATAAGGCAACTGGATATGTTAATTTACCATTTCCAATTGTATTGTTAACTGTGAATCTATCATTCTTGTTTATACATTCAAGACTCGGTTTATTCTTTTGTGGATTATTTTCCATAGTAGTATTGCTTCTTCTATATGCACCAAACAACATGTAGTTTTCTCCCCAATTCATACCATCTATTATTCCGGTTGGAGAATATCCACCAATATTAGAAAAAGAGCGATCATTACACCATATAGTATCTTCTAACTTATTTGTATAGTCTGTCATTTTACCCTCATACCATTCATCGACAGTTTGTTTGATATCAGAATCATTTGTGTTTTCAAACATTTTTTCCATTGCTTCTTCTATACCAACACCACCAGTAAGTGTTATATATTCATGTCCATTATCACCATAATAAGAGTGAACAAATCTAATTTGAGAGCAAGTTCCATGTTCAGTTGTTAAATTACAACTATAGTGATGTGTATTATCAGGAACAGTAACTGTGTCATCAATTAATGTATAATTTGTGCCATCCCATGTAAAACCACTACCAAATCTTGCATTTGCATTCCAATTATGATAGTCTCCTTCTTCATATACATTTCCATACATATAACCAATATATGCCATAGAATGTGCTTTTTCCTCGTCCGAACTGAAATTTCCATATTTTAACAATCCTGAAAAGTATTTATGTCTTTCATCACAGTCTTCTGTTTCATAATCGAATGTATCATTTCTTACTATTTCAAAAATAACATTATCTCTACCTTCATTAATTGATGCATTTTTATAATAGCTGACAACTATTTCATCAGATGGTGTTATTTGTCCTAAATTAATTGTCTTAACATGTTCACCAGATGTTATCTTAACTAAAGAATCATTAATATGAACATAAGCATAATCATATTTACTTTCACATGACACATCATAATTAATTGAATATGTACCAGTCTCTTTTACAGAGAATCTAAATCTACCTGTTTTTCTACTTATGCCAGCATTTCCGCTAGTCCACTTCTTTGTTGTTGAGTCATATGTATAAGGATATGTTGCATCATTCGTGTATGTAATATCAGTATCAGATAATACTGTATTGTTTTTATAATAAACAATTCTATCAGACATACCATTATAGATTAATTTAACTCCACCAGTTTCAGTTGTTCTTACTGTTTTCCAACATTGATGACCAAATAAAACATTATTATCATTAATATCTCCACGATAATACATAATTGGATAATCATCATTTTCTGTTCCACTTCTTATGTATACACCTTTTCCATTAGTATCACTTGATACTGCACCAAAATTAATACCTGTTGATGCACTTACATAAGTACTTGCTATATTATCCATTACCGCTGTTTTCTTCATTACCTCTTCAAGTGAACCATTTACCCATATACCTTCATTAGCTTCTACTTTGATTTTAAAACTAACATTTAAATTATTCCATTCACTAGTAGTAAAAATAGTTTTACCTTCTGCCCATTCATTAACTGATGATGGATTATTAGATTCATCCATATCATATGTATCACTAATACCTATTTTATTCTCATCAAAATAAGCTTTTATGGTTATACTACCATCAACCCCTTCAATATTACCTTGAGTAGTATTTGGTTTAATATAACCTACTAATAACATCCCATTACCTTGTATAGTATCTACTATTAATTTCTTATAAATAGATGTATCTTTAGATTCTCTTGCCGTAAAATAATTATTACTTGGACTACCTAGTCCAGTAACACTAATATCTAAACTAACTGGTACTAATTTACCATTTGAACTTGTTATATTTGCATCTACTACTGATACTAAATATTCAAGACCATTAATATAATCGGTATCACCTTCAATTTCTAATACCATTGTTCCTACTTTAGTATCATCATCCATAATACCATTCTCTTCTGGATCAATAGGAAACATATTAGTTAAATTAAAAGTTTCAGTTTGTCTTGAAATGAAGTTAATTCTTCCCACACTAAAATTATTAGCTCCACCAGTTCTTGTATAATTAAAAAATGAATAAGTTACACCAAATAGAATACTAACTATTCCGATAAATATTAAAGAAAACGTTAATTTTTTAACTTTATTCATAATATCACCTATTATTATAATTTTATTTTAACATATATTTTTTTTAATCACAAATAAAAAGATATCCACAATTATTGTGGATACCCTTATTATTTATATTTCTTAGTTAATCCTTCTAGATCACTATATGAACCTAATATCATAACAACACTAGGTAATTCTATTCTCTTAGCTTTCGCATATTTAATATGTTTTAATAAGTGTAACATTATTGTATCACCAGACTTACTTGACGAAGATGAACTACCTACAAAACGGAAATTAGCATGGAAATATATTTCAGAACCTAAATTACCATAATTACTATATGATTCTAGATTTCTAATATACATACCAATACCTTGATCATTAGAAGTATATAGTCCTGCATATCTAGCTCTTACTATTTTAATTTTATTTACAGAGTCATCAAAATTAGAATTTTGGTTAATTACTGTTTCATTACCATTAGTAATATCTTTATATTTCAAAACATTTAAATTGCCAGTAGTATAAATAACTGGTACTTCTGCATGAGGACATGTATGACCACTGCAATTATAAGAATCTGAATAATTATTTGAAAAATCAATATATGAATGAGTTAATTCAACTCTATTTTCTACTAATTTATATGTTTGATAAATATAACCTTCTGATAAATATCCAGAATATTCTTTAGAATGTTCAGTAATATAATCATAATTATTAACTGACCAAAGTAGTGGTCTTGAAACAATGGTAATAGTTTTCTTACTATTATCAATAGTAAAATTTACTATTTTACTACCATTATTAACTTCATTATTAGTATTACCACCTTGTACTGGATTATAATGACCAATTGGACCAAATGATTTTCCTTTATAAGTAGTGTTACCATATAAAGAATCTTGTATTTCACGTCCATCATCCCATGTGTTAACTACATTTTGATTAACTATACCATTACTAAATGTTTTACTAGAGCCAGATAAATAAGTAACTACTCCACCCCACTCTAATGATATACCCAACGTTATATAATCATTACTAATGAAGACTGTTTTACTATTATAATCACTTGCGCTATGCGTATATGTATTTAAATAATCTGGAGCAGAAGGAGCTAAATTTAATTTAATATCATTAACATTAACTGCTTTACCACTAAAATCTTCTATTTTAATTGATTTAATCCCTGTGGCTACACTTCCATCAACCCAATAATTAATAAAACTATCAAATTTGCCACTAGTAGCTGGCTCTAAGAAGAATGTTTCAGTAGTTTCACTCTCTTTATTTGATTTATAAACCATTGTTCCTTTTAATGGAACAGAAGACGAATAAGTTATACTATATTTATTCCAATATCTATTATTATATAAGGTACTTAAAGAAACCCAACCTGCATATAATGTTTCATTTGCTGATTTATTAAATACACTATCATATTTTCGATAACTACTGTTGCAAATTCTTCCTTCAGACATACCATAATCTAACCAGTGAATTAATAATTCTTGATAATTATCACCTAAAGCATTTTTTACATCTTTATTATGATCGCCATAATACTTAGAATCAAAACTATCATCTTTGGTAGTAAACCATCCAACAAAGACATAACCAGTTCTCGTTGGGATAGGCATTGAGCCATATTTATCTTTATTCTTTATTTCTTTGCTTTTAGTACTAACACTTCCACCATTTGCATTAAAAGTAATGGTATATTTAGTTTCAATTTGAACATCAACACCTAATATTATTTTTTTGATAATAATATAATCTTTAACATTAACTTTACCATCACTATTAACATCAGCTTTTTTTAATTTATCACCGGTTAATTTTGATATTCCAAGAATATGCTTTTTTATTAAGATATAATCAGATGCTTTAACTTTTCCATCTAAATTAACATCACCAATAACATTACTATCACCTAATATTATTTCTTGATTATCTGCTTTAAAAAGTACATTTTTTAATAATATCGTGAAAAACATTAATAATACAATTATAACTAAATATTTTGTTTTCATGTATCACCTACTATATAAAATTATAACATACATAATAAAAAAATATCCACAATTACTGTGGATATCTTTTATTTTTCTTTATGATCTTTTTTATTATAATACTTATCAACATTCTTTTTAACACTATCTATTAAAGGATCAAAATCTATTATTTTGTATTGAATATGTTCACATTTACTTTTCTCTATATTTAGTATTTTAATAATATCTTCCAATAGTTTGATAGCTTTCTTTTTATTTATTTCCTTATTCGAATACGCACTATCGATACTAGAAAGCATATCATCTAACTTTTTCCCAATTCCCTCTTGATTAAAGATAGTAGATACATAACGATTTAAACCATGAGCATTATTAAAATAACGAACTATAAATTTATTAAATAACTCGATGTTTAAACTATTCATAGCCTCATCTAAATATTCATTAACTATTAGGTTTTCCCTTGCAATAATATCAGCAGTTTTTATATACACTACTGGAATATTCAATTCCCAAGCAGCTTTTAAACTCTTATTATATTTTTCTGCATCAAAGAAATCATATATAATGACATAACTAGGCTTAATATTAATATTACGTTTATTTTTTCGTAATTCTCTTCTTTCAAGAACTAATTCATTATGACTATGTCTTGTTTCATCGATATAATCTTGTGGTATCATAAAACGACTTTTATGATAAGCATATAAATCAAATTCATCATTAGATGAGGCAATATCTGTACTATCTGCAAGTTGAATAGAAGTATCTGCAAAATCATCAAACCCAACTATTACATCATATATTGGTGCAGTCTGATAGATATTTTGATTTGATATTAATGAACAACAAATACCATGATTTTTAACATTTGCATTATTATTCCAAAAAGCATCATAATCATCAATATAATCATGACTACGATATGCAGAAAAACTATTTACCATTAAATAAAAGTCATTACTAGGTTCATATACTGGAATTTCATGTCCTTTGTATAAAAGATTTCTCCTTGGTTTATTATCTCTAATCTTATATAAAGAATCTCTAATACCCTTAGTAAACTGTTTCTTTAGATTTTCTTCGAATAATAGTCTTTCTTCTAAACTTAATACTTCTAAACTATTATAATATTCATTAATTTTATCGATATTCTTCTCTTCAATAATATTTTTAATTATTTTTACATAACCTATTTCTTTTTCCAATTTATCTATGGAAAAACCATATGTACTTACTATACTTTCAGCCATAGTAATACTAAAACCAAATATTTTATTAAATAATAAGTTTTTCTTTTCTTTTAAATCACTACTTGATTGATATAATTCATCAATTTTATTATTTCTTCTTTCTAAATAACTGTCTAAATTATTATTATCAATATCAACATCTATTATTAAATTATCATTTTGATTATTTATTAGTCGATATATTAATATAAGTTTTCTATCCTCAGTCAACTCTCCCATTACAATATCATTTAGATAACTACTTTTTCTTGAGTTTAGTACATTAATAAGGCGATTTATTAAATTATCATGATAAATATCATAACTATATAACTTCTTTATGAATAGTAATAATAAGTTTATAATATTAGGATTTTTATGATACAAATTAACTATATTTTGTGATATATCAGGAAACTTAGATAATTTGTTTAAGAAATAGCGATTCTTTTTTAAAGATGGTATTTCAAATAATTCAAAAAGAAAATAACTATAAAAGTTGGTATTCCCACCACTTAATTTATTACATAAATCTCTTTCTTCTTGAGTAAATGCATTGTTATTTAATAAATACTTTAAGAAATAGTCTTTATCAGTAAATGCAATTCCATTTAATATTCTTCTAATAGTTAGCTTATTTTGAACTTTTTTTAATAAATACTGAATAACTGATTCATAATTATGATATTCTTCAAGTAATTTTTCCATCATTATAGAAAAACCTTTAGCCGTAATATGACCTATATATTTATTTAAAAGTTCATCTCGAGATATTGTTATATTACGAAAGAATTGAGGAAATACCCATATCTCCGCAAGTATTTCACCATCATAATAATCAATATATTTATCAAGAAACTTAATACTATGTTTTTCATCAAGTTCCTCTAACATCGTTCTTAAATCACTATATTTAAACAAATCTTTATACTTATCAAATACTTCTATTCGTTTATCATTATTATTTATTTTAGTAATAATTCTCATGACTGAAGAAGAAGATAAAGAATTAC
>JAEEGL016592854.1_pt1 | contig 12232 bp, 12 predicted proteins | sample 9134231 | NCBI WGS metagenome assembly JAEEGL01 (sample SAMN16246548, study PRJNA631951) | gut metagenome | biome: gut microbiome; feature: rumen; material: fiber-attached | host: Bos | place: Iran: Karaj | collected 2018-10
GTCCGTGCGCATGGAACCCGTGATATTCGTGACCGTCGGCGCGCCGTTGACCGTGCGGCGGCAGATAAAGCACAGCGCATAATGCTCAGCCTTGCGAACTTCGCCGTCGACCGAACCGTTTGCGGCGTCGTCGATCAGATACACGCTTGCAATCTCGAACGGCTCGCCGATGAGATCGAACACCTCCTTGATCTTCGCGGCTGCATCCGCATAGGAGAGCCCTTCGGGCAGTTCGCTCGCAGCGTTGACCATAACGGCGTTTGCCATCGTGAAGTCGCTGCGCGATTCGTTGTAAAAATGCCGGTAATAGTGGAAGTTTGAGCCGTCACCGTCGGCTTTGAAATAGGATGTCGCGCCGATCGTGCGCTGATAGTTGTATGCCTCCAGATACAGACGTTCCGAATCGTACATGTTGCTTTTCAGAAGAATATACGTGCCGTCGGTGTTCAGATCCTTTTTGGGCGCCTCCTCCGGCGCGGCGCGATACTTCTTTTGCAATTCCTCAATTGCGGCGTTCCATTCCTCCTCGGTGAGGTCGGACTCCTTGTAGCTGCCGTCCTCCAGCTGATCGACCATGCCGCGAATGATTTCTTCGATCTCCGCCTTGGTTTGGACCGGATTCATGTCCGGTATTTGATAGGACTCGCCGTTGCCAAAGTATTCGAACAGGTGGTATAAGAGTTCCTGTGAGATTCCCTGCGAGCGCACCCAGACCATCGGCAGCGGCACGTCGGGCACGACGATCGGTGCGTCGGCATGGACTGTCCATGTGTCGTCGACAAGATCATAAACGAACCGTTCCGGTACTTCGGGCGGCGTATAGGGCTGTTCCGGCGCCTGTGTCGCTTCGCCCTTTTGGATCATCAGATCCTGATTTTTCGGCAGCACCGGCGGCTCCTCCGGCGTAGGCTGACAAGCGCAGAGCAGCAAAAGGGTTGCAAGCAGAAGGATGAAAACGTGTTTTTTCATACAATGCCTCCTTTGTTTTTCTGCGTTCAGCATACCGCGCGGACGAGTGAAAAACCGCACCAAAGTGTAATGAAACTGTAATCAAGTTGTGTTATTCCGGTAAAATCACAGAAACCGTCGTACCCTTGCCGGGTTCGCTGTCCACGGTGATCGTCGCGCCGTGCGCGTCGGCGATCGTTTTGACGAGCGCCAGTCCAAGCCCGCTGCCGCCCTGCTTTTTGCTGCGGCTTTTATCGACGCGATAGAACGGCTCGAAGATGCGGGTTTGCGCCTCCTTGGGAATGCCCCTGCCGCGATCGGAAACCGAGATGGCTTTGCCCTTGACGATCAGCGAAATCGGTTTTTCCGCCGTGTCGGCGTCGTAGGCGTTTGCGGCGTTGACGATGAGATTGGTGAGAAGCGACTGTAAAAGATCGGGATTGCACAGAAGCGTCTGCGTTTCGCACTGCACGGAAAGCGTTGCCCCGCGCGCGTCGAGCTTCGGCGCGACGCCCGCTTTGACTTGCTCCATCAACGCGGGCAGATCGACTTCGGTTTGTTCGATCGCCTCGTCGGAGGTAAAGAGCTTCAAAAGGTTCTGCGTCAGCCGTTCGAGCCATTGCGTCTGCGATTCGATATGCGCAAGCGACGCGTCGCGCTCCGCTTCGGAAAGGTTTGCACACCGCAGCAGCTCCGCATGCAGCAAAAGTCCGGTCATCGGCGTTTTGAACTCGTGCGTGACGCCGCCGATAAACAGCCGCTGCCGTTCGTTGCGCTCCTCGAGCTCGGAAATGGTTGTTTCGACCGCGTCCGCCATGCGGTTGAAGTCCGCGCCGAGCTGCCCGACTTCGTCCTTTGCGGTGACCTCCGCACGCTTTTCATATGCGCCGTCGGCAATCTCCCGCGCAATCCCCGAAAGCGCCGTGATCGGCTTTGTGCTGCGGCGGACCAGCAGCATGACGACCGCCGCGCCGACGCCGAGCGCAAGGATGCCGACGCCCGCGAAAATCAGCGCCATGCGGCGAATCCGCGTGTGCACGTCGGTGACGTCCTCCACGATATAGACCGTATACTGCTCGTTTCCGATGCTTGTCACGCCGCCCGCGATCAGCAGGTTTCGCCGATGCACCGTGCAGGCGACGGACTTCTTTTCCGTGTATTCCTCACCGTCAAACGGCAGATATGCGGACGGATCGACCGAAACGCCGGTATAGATCGGCTCGCCGTCGTGCATCAGCACGGCGGTCTGATCGGCGAAGCGCGAAAAGCAGTAGTCGATCAAAGAGGCGTGCACGACCTCGGAATCGTCCGCTTTCGCATAGTAGCGCGCCATCTCGGAAAAAGACTTGCGCAGCGTCTGTTCCTTGCGCTCGACCTGTTCGGTTGTCAGAGAAAGGAGCATTCGGCGCGAATACAACAATAGCGAGAGCGAAACGGCGAGGATGACTGCTGCCAGCACAATGGAAACAAGCAGCGTTATGCGTCGATACAGTTTCATTTACCGATCCTCCAGCCGATAACCGAGCTTGTGAATCGCACGGATCGCGTCCTCCAGATCGAGCTTTTTGCGCAGCGCGGAGATCTTGACGTCGACCATGCGCGTTTCGCCGAGATAGTCGAAGCCCCAGACCTCGTTCAATAGCCGTTCGCGTGAGACGGTCATGTTCTTGTGCCGCAAGAGCGCGACGAGCACATCGAATTCAAGCGGCTGCAGCTCGACCGGTTCCCCGCCCTTTGTGACCGAATGCGTTTCGGTGTTCACCACGATATCGCGCACGCGATAGACGGCGTTCCACTTGCCGATGCGCTTCAGGACCTTTTCGATGCGCACCATGAGCGTTAAGGGATCGAACGGCTTTACGATATAATCCTCCGCCCCGTCCCGAAGCCCTTTGATCTCGGATGCCGAATCCGTCTTTGCGGTCATATAGATGACCGGAATGCCGTAATGCTCCATCACGGAGAACAGCTCAAACCCGTCCATGCCCGGCAACATGATGTCCAAAAGTGCCAGATCGAACGCATGATCGTCCGCAAGCGCGTTTGCCGCGTCCCTGCCGTCCTCAAACGCGCGGGTATCGTAGCCCGCAAACTGCAGATTCAAAAGCACCGCGTCGCGGATCGCCGCGTCGTCCTCCACCACCAAAATCCTGTTTTTCATACAAACCTCCGCTTACCCCTACAGTTTACCATATTTCGCGCAGATTGCGGAGCCGCGGATGTAATGAAAATGTAATTTCTGTGAAAACAAAAACGAAAAAAAGCGCTTCCCCGAGGAAACGCTTTTTGATACGATTATGCTTTTTACGCCCCGACCAGAGGCATGAACTCCGCTTCACTGCGCGTCATGCTTGCGGCGAGCTCCGCAACCAGCACCTGCCGAGCGGTCAGATACATCTTGCGCTCACCCGCGGAAAGCCCGCGTTCGCGATCGCGCCGCATCAGGCACTTGACAACGTCCGCCACGACCATGATGTCGCCGCCGCGCAGCTTATCCAGATTGTCGCGGTAGCGTTGATTCCAGTTGTCGCTCTCCGCAGAGCAGGCGTCGGTCTTCAGAAAGTCGATGACCCTTTGACAGGTATCCGTATCGGCAAGCGCACGAAGCCCGACCTGCTCGGCTTTTTTGACGGGTACCATCGCGGTCATGCGTCCGAGTGTGAACCGCAGACGGTAATACTGCGCCGTCTCGTCGAGTATGGTCTGTTCCTCGATCGCCTCCACTACGCCGACACCGTGCATCGGGTAGCATACGAGATCGCCGATCTGAAACACGGAACTCCCTCCTTGCAAACATTTTCTTAAGTTTATTATAACGGAAAAGAAGGGCTCCTGTCAAATAAAAAATACAAATTTACCACAGAAATCTTTGTATGTCAAGTATTGTTTTGCCTTTACGGCTCCAAATTCGTGCTCTGCGGCGCTGCAGACGGCGTTGCGGTCGGCAAAACCGCCGGTGCGTAGGAGTATACCTTGCGCAGCCCCATCTTTTTGTCGTCGTGCTTATAGGTCACAAACTCCGACAGGCAGAAGTGCATGGCGTCGCTCGTCGTGCGGTAATAGTGCGCCCAAAGGAAGCCCGCGCGATAGAAGCCGAGCTCGTAGAGAAGATAGTTTACGCAGGTCTCCGGCACACCGTTCGGGTCGAGCTTGTACGTGCCGTCGTAGGTGAAGTCATAGTACGGAATGCCGTTTTCTTCGACGATACCGTTGTATTTCAAATGCCCCTTGACGTCGTCGTCGATCACCTTGGTGTTCTCGGCAATGTTTTTGTTCGGCTGCATCGACGCGTTCAGATCGACCGCCGTGCCGAAGGTGTGGTGGCTGATCGACTTGAGGCTCGAGGTGAAACGCGAGACGTAGCAGCCGTTGTACTCCGTGATCAGTGCGATTGCGGGAATCACGCCGGTATCGCCGTTCGCGCCGTGTACGCGCAGATAGCTCGTGTTCAGATAGTCAAACGCCTTCAGCATATACGGAACCGCATCCAGATGCAGTTTCCAGATCATGCCTTCGGGATAGCCAGCCATTTCGGTGATGTAGGTTTTTTCCCATTCGGGATCGGCAAGAATGTAGCGGCCGTTGACCCACTGGTAGCGATACAGAAACCGCTCGTCGCTGCCGAAGAACTTCTTTGCCTCCGGATAGGAATCGGGGAAATTCTCTTTGGTAATCTCAAGCCACTCGTCGCCGACAACGTAGAACGAGCAGCGGAACACCTCGATTGCACGCGAATCGCCGCATGATGCGGTCAGCCGCAACGTATGTACGCCAACCAGAAACTCTGAAAAATGCACAAGCTGCGAAAGGGACTTGCCGCTGTCGGTCTCCTGACTTGTCAGATCGTATGAACCGGCACCGATGTCCTTCAACGAAACGGTTTTCTTATACGGGTAGATCTGCTTGTTGTTGTGCGCACAGGTGACCGTCACATTCACGCTGCTGAGCGGAAGGTTTGCAAGGACCGTTCCGCCGATCTCGAATGAATCCCCGAGATGCAGCACCGCGCCTTCCTCCGGCATCGGATGATCGGGATCGGCACGGAATGTCAGCTGCGGATTGACCGTCGTCGTCCTGCCGGTGCGCTCCGAGACCCTGACGGAATCGACGGTGTCGTCGTATTCCACCGTATCGAACGGGTCCGGATCGTCATCGAATACAATCGTTTCCTCTGCGCCGTGCGGCAGTATTACAAGGATCAGAATCAGCGCGCCGAGCAGCGCTGTTCCCACGAGCACCGCAAGCAGAATCTTTTGTTTTTTCGTCCATTCCGGCAAACGCATGCCGTCCTCCAGTCGTTTATTCGGTTTATTATAGCACAACACGCCGCATGCGTCAAAGTCACGTCTCGGATTCACATAAAATTCACGATTGTTTGTCGAATTAGAAGGTATAATGAAAACATGAAACGGAGATTTTTGTCACTTTTTTTCATATTGCTGCTGGCAGGCTGTTCCGCCGCACCCGCGAAGGAACCGTCCGTTCCCGTGTTTTTGCCGGAAGTCGACGAACCGATCATCGTGGTGCAGGCCACATCCGAGTTGACGCCGATTCCGACACCATCCCCCTCTCCCACGCCGTCGCCGACACCCACGCCGGACCCGACGCTCGAGCCTGACCCGACGCCTGACCTGGACCCGACGCCCGAGCCCACGCCGACCAAGGACCCGAACCGAAAGATGGTCGCGCTGACCTTCGACGACGGACCGAACCCGGACTTCACACCGTTGGTGCTCGACGTATTGGAGACATTCGGTGTCAAGGGCACGTTCTTCGTGGTCGGCACGCGTCTCAACGAAGAATCCAAACCAATGCTGCAGCGCATGGCCGATCTCGGCTGCGACATCGGTATTCACGGGTTGACGCACAGCAAGATGACCTCATATTCGTATTCGGAAAACGTCAAGCGTTTTCAGAAAATGCGCGAAAAGATTTCAGACCAGATTCAAGGCGGTTACACTCCGCATTTGATGCGTCCGCCCTACGGCACGACGAGCAAGAGCGTACGCAGGGCATGTAAGGAAACCGAGCTTGCGAGCATCCGTTGGTCGGTCGATACGCTCGACTGGAAGACGAAGAACACGAACAAGATCATCAAGACCGTCAAATCCGAGGTCAAAAACGGTTCGATCATTCTCTTTCACGACCGGCTCGATGCGACGGTAGAAGCATTGAAAACGCTGATTCCCTGGCTCCTTGAGGAGGGATACGATATTGTGACCGTGACCGAACTTTTGGAGAGCGCCGGCCCGATTCAGTACGGAGCGGACTATCGCTGCAAGGAGATACCGTAACCGGATATGCAAAAAGGCTGTTCAAAAAACGTTTTCGCGTTTTGAACAGCCTCTTTATTTTTTTGAATTTCATTCCTCCGGCGATTCGCCGTAGTAACGCAGAAAGCGCTCGCTCTTCTTTGCGTAGAGCCGCGCGCCGAGATCATCCGCAACCGGGATCAGAATGCGCTCATGCTCGCACTGCACCGGCGCGACTTCATGCATGTGTCCGGTCAGACTGAAATTGAGACATGCGCAGTGGTGACGACAGCGGTCCGCAATCGCGCAGCCTTGACAGTCCGGTTCCGGACTGAGCGAAGCGAGATAGATCTGCTTCTGCTTCTCCGTGTCGATACCGTGTGCAACGTCACCCATGCGATAAGCTTCGAGATTCAGAAACTGATTGCACGGATAGATCGAACCGTCCGGCGCAATCGACGGCTGCCGCATGCCGAGCTTGCACTCAATACACGGACGGTCGTTCAGATATGCTGCAATCTTGGAGATGAAATTGAGATACAGAAGCGGGCGCTTCTCGTCGAATAAACGTTCCGAAAGGTCTGCGATTATTTGATACTGCTCCCTGAGAACCGCCATAGAAGCGTCGTCCCAGCCCGCGTTCTTTCGATAGTCGATCGCCGTGTTGATACGCGAAAACCCGCGCCGATACAGCCATTCGACCGATTTCGCCATCCGGTCGACCGTGGACGGCATGACCGTCTGCATCGCGACTGCGTTCGGCTGATACGCAAGCAGCAGATCGACGATCGGCTCCAGTCGTTCCCGCGTGGGGCACCCGTCGCGTGTGACGCGCTGCGCGTCCTGCAGAAGCCCGTCGTGCGAGAGCGCGATTGAGATGTTGTGTTCACGCGAAAAACGTAAAAACGGCTCGTCAAGCAGCGTGCCGTTGGTCGTCATCTTGTACTTGACGATTGTGCCGGTCGCGTCCGCCTTTTCCTTCGCATAGGTACAGATACGCTCAATCAGCGCGCGCTCGAGCAGCGGCTCACCGCCGAACAGCGAGAAGCCGACTTTCTGATGCCCGTAGGAAAAAGCGAGGTCGACCGCCCTGAGGGCAGTCTCCTCGCGCATATGGATGCTGCTGTGCGTTTCGTAACAGTAGCGACAGTTGAGATTGCAGTTTTCGGTGAGATGCAGCGTGAAATTCATAGGCTTACGGTTCATCAGCGACAAGCTTTCCCATCAGCGCCGGTTCGCCGTCGCGCGTGTGTGCCTGCGCCTCCGGCGTTTCCACCGGGAGCGGTTCACTGCCAAGCAGCAGATCGTCCGAAACATCCGTCCCATCGATTGCAACCTCGCCGTCCAATACAAGCTCCGGCGTTTCCGCGGGCATCGGTATGCCGCCCGTGCGCACATCGCATGCCGTTCCGCCGATCGCAAGCATTGCAGCTGCGGTCAGTGCTGCGCCCTTCAAAAGCTTTTTCGGATACTTCGGACGATACGTCCGTACTTTGGATTGCTTCATGTCATCCTCCCTTTTACTGTTCCTATGGCGCAACCATAACATCGCCGGACAGCATCAGCTTATCCCCTCCGGACTCCTGCGTATCCTCCGGAATCATGTAGCCTTCGATTTGCGGTTCTTCAGCCGGCTCGTCGATGGCGATCTCGCCGGCCAGCATGACCTCAGGCGTTTCGGTCGGCCCGTCGATGGCAACCGCGCCGCTCGTAGTTGTTTCAAACCGTGCAACGCACCCGAGTGAAGAACCGAGCGTCACCATTGCCGCAGCGGTCAGCACTGCGCCTCTTATGAGCTTTTTCGGATAGTTCGGACGGTATGTGTCCAGCTGCATTTGCTTCATGATCGTGTCCTCCCGCATATCTCTTTGTCTATAATACCGCGGGAATACGCAATCGGTTGCAAAAAGGGAGACGCTTTTACCGTCTCCCCTGAAAAAGCTCAGTCCTCCGAGGTTTCGAGGCTCATATCCATCAATCGCTTTAAGAAGCGATGATCGAACATCGTGCTCATCGGTGCGCGGTCATGGATCGTCTTGACCGCCTGCGCGAACATCGGCGCTGCGGAAATTGTCCGCAGCTTGGTGCTTTGATCCGCCCACGGACATTCGAGCGTGTCGGTCGAAACGAGCCATTCGTATGGGCTGTCCTCGATGCGGCGGATCGCCTTTTCGGTCATAACGTTGTGGGACAGTGCGCCGTAAACATGCGCCGCACCGTTGTCGCGGAGCGCCCTTGCGATATCCACGAGCGTACCGCCGGTGATCGAGAAGTCATCCACGACGAGGCAGTTCTTGTCCTTGACGTCGCCGATGATGTTCAATACCTTCGCATCGGATTTATGATCGTAACGTGTCTTATCGCCGATCGCGACACTCGCGCCGAGCGCCGTCGCAAACCCGTGCGCACGCTTTGCGCTGCCCGCATCCGGAGAGACGACGACGAGATCGTCGTTCACGATGCCCTGCCGCTTGACGTACTCGATGAGCAACGGTCTTGCGGACAGATGGTCGACCGGCTTCTTGAAGAAGCCCACGACCTGATCGGCATGCAGGTCCATGAACAGGACGCGGTCGACGCCGATTGCTTCGATGCAGTCCGCGCAGACTCTTGCACGGATCGAAACGCGAGGCTCGTCCTTCTTGTCGCCCTTGGCGTAGGAAAAATACGGGATGATCGCAGTGACGGAGTTCGCGCTCGAGCGCTTGAATGCGTCGATCCAAAAGAGCAGTTCGGTGAACTCGTCGTTCGGCTCGCGGCCGATCGGCTGGACGATATAGACATCCTTGTCACGGATCGATTCATTGATGCGGACAAAGATGTTGCCCTCGTCGAACATGATCGTCGTGGCGTCGCCCATCTGCGCGCCGAGATAGTCACACATGCGCTGTGCAAAGGGCCGTCCGGTCCTTCCCGCGAAAATCTTGATGATGCCGGAACCTGTATACATAGATATCCTTTACCCCTCCGAATCCGATTTTGCCCGATGGCAGGTACAGTATATCACAATCGTTTCAAAAGGGCAACCGTTGAAAAGCTATATTATCCTAACGGGCGTTCTGCGAAAACTAGCCGTCACCCGTCCGCTTCGAGCGCGGCGTGCATCTTTTCGATCGCCTTCTTTTCGATGCGCGAGACGTAGCTTCTGGAGATATTCAGCGCGTTTGCCACCTCACGCTGCGGCATCGGCATATTGCCGTTGAGCCCGAACCGCAGCGAAAGCACAACCTGTTCGCGCTTGGTGAGTACGCGTTGCATCGTTTCGGTGATGCGCTGCGCGTCCAGACGCCCCTGAACCTGCTCGAAGATCGAATCCGCCTCGGTGCAGACCAGATCGGAGAGCTTCATCTCGTTGCCCGCCTTATCGGTGCCGACCGGTTCCTCGATCGAGACGGTCTCAACGAGCTTTCGCTCGCGCCGCAGACTCATCAGAATTTCGTTCTCGATGCAGCGCGCGGCGTACGCGGAAAGTGCGCCTTTCGATTCGGAAAACGTCGACACTGCCTTGATCAGCCCGATTGTGCCGATCGAAATCAGATCCTCACGCTCGCTGCCGTTCTTCTGGTACTTCTTCGCGATGTGCGCAACCAGCCGCAGGTTGTGCAGAATCAGCGTTTCCCGCGCCTGCTCGTCGCCCGCAAGAAGCCGGTCGAGCCACATTCGCTCCTCCTCCTTGGAAAGCGGCTGCGGAAACGAGCTGCTCTTGATCGCGCCGATAAATGCGATCGCCTGCAGCAAGGTCCAAATAACAGAAAACATACCCCATCCTCCTGTGGATAGGGTATGTCGAATCCCGTCAAATCAGAACCGCAGCTTATTTCTCCTGTGCCTCTGCCTGTATCTTTGCTTCCTTGTTCTTGCGGGTAAAGAGCTTGCCTGTTACCTTGAACAGCATCGGATACACGCCGATGACCGCAAAGATGACGATTGCATAACGCAGCGTGCGGATCAGCTGCGAAACGAAGTTGCCCGCGTCTAAAACCTCCTTCGGGAACGGCATCTTGAGCACCGTATTGAGTCCGAAGTAGAGAAGGCCGCCGCCGATCGTACGCAGGATGCAGCGGAAGATGTTGGAGGTGTTCTCGAACTTGACAAACCGCTCCTCAAACGGTTCTGCGAGGATGAATCCGAGCAGCATGCCGAACGAGCTGAAATAGTCGTTGCTCTTGCAGTAGAAGAAGCCCGGCACGGAGGTCAGAAGCAGCACCGCGTAGAACAGCCAGCGGTTCTTGATCTTGCTGTGCAGCCACGGGATCAGCATCACGATGATTGCGCCCAGCAGCCATCCGCCGAGCACGTCCGTCGGGAAGTGCGCACCGACAAACACGCGCGAGAAGCCGACGAGCAGCGGCAGCACGATCGCAAGCACCCAGAAGATCTTCCGTTTCTTTTCGTGCGCGGCAAGCGAGCCGTATGCCGTCACGGCGTTGCAGGAATGCCCGCTCGGGAACGAATAGCCCTGTGCGGCGATGTCCATCGGGTCCGCGCTCTCGTCGATCAGCCGCAGCAGCTTGACGTTGTAGCCCGGCACAAAGTACGGACGCAAACGCAGGACGATGTTCTTGATCATCGGGTTCCAGACGTTCGCCATCAGCACGTTGAGTCCGACGTACTTGCCGAATTCCTTGTTTAGTCCCCAGTACAGAAAGCCCATAATCACCACAAGCAGCAGCTGTTCGCCGAGTGCGGACAGATTGGACAACAGCCAGAAGCCGAAGCCCTCGGTGCCGATGACCGCCTGCAGCCACTCCATGAGCCGCATTTCCCATTCAAACGCAAACAGAACGCCCGCCGTTTCCGCCATACATATGCCCCCTTTGATTCTTTGTTTTCCGTATTATATCGCTTTTTTGCGTGCTTTGCAATCCTATGCCGAAAACAGGATGCTGCGCCGTATTTTCCCTGCCGCTGTGCCGCATTCCTGCTTTCTCCGTTTTCAAGGCGATTTGCACCTTTTGATCGGAAACGAATGAATGGGTTGGAATACAAGAATCAAACGTGGTAAATTGCATCAATCGATGCGATTGCGTTATCATTTCAAGCTTGAAGATGCATAAGAAAGCACCTCAGACGAATCCGGGGTGTTTTATTATATCCAGATCCCCCGCCAAAGTAGCGGAGGTTCGGGATACAGACAGAGACAGCCGTCCTGCGCGGGCGGCTGTCGAACTCTTTGCCTTAATATCTGCATACCGGTCCGAATGCGACGCCGGACCGCTGCGTCGGTTATTTATGCCCCGATATGCGAACCGCTTCGGGGAAGACGCGGGAGATGACGGAATAGCAGCGGCCGATCAGGTAATAGGCCTCCTCCGCAAGCTCCTCGGACGGCAGGGCGACGGGGAACGGGTACGTGTATCTGTGGCAGAACTGCCGATCCGGACGAACGATCCCGAACACCCCGATCGGACTGTCGAGGTTCCAGTCCAACAAAGTCTCCTTCAACGTCTCATAGCCGGGTCCGATCTCCATGATGATGGCGGTGTAGATATGCAGCAGATGCATGTTCTCGTCGAACGGGGTCACCATCAGCTCCATCAGAACGCAGTCCCCTGCATCCGTCACCGGCAGCATCGCGCGCAGCGCGTCCCCGATCTGATCGTCTTCGCCTTTCAGACGCGCAGTCTCCACGTTCAGCGTTTTCAACCGCTGTTCCATATCCTCCCACGCGGTTTTTATCTGCTTCGCGTCCACGTTATGGTCCTCCCGTTATCCCAGTTTTTCTGTCAGGATATCCAATGCGCCCTCTGCGTAATCGCCGTCTTCAAGTGGTTTGACTCCCATTGCGTGTATGAATTCTCTTGCCATTCTCTGATCGCCGTCGCTGCCGTTTTTCGCCATCTTAAGCATATGCGCGGCACGTTTTCTTCGGATCTGCGCGTACAGCGCCTTCTCGTCCGAGTACCCTCTGCTTTGCAGGTAAATCTTCCATGCGCGGTCGTCGGTGATATGGGCTCTGGTCTGTTTTCCGACCGTCTGCTTCACGTCCGCCACCACATTTTTGAAATCAACGCCCAATTCTTCCGCCAATA
>JAEEGL017456942.1_pt1 | contig 12232 bp, 7 predicted proteins | sample 9134231 | NCBI WGS metagenome assembly JAEEGL01 (sample SAMN16246548, study PRJNA631951) | gut metagenome | biome: gut microbiome; feature: rumen; material: fiber-attached | host: Bos | place: Iran: Karaj | collected 2018-10
TAATCTGGTGAAATACCGCGACATCGAGAAAAGCAGAAAAATATCGGTAATCTTTATGGTCTGCTTATCCGCAATGATGTTTTTGATAACAATAACGGCTCTTCTTTTCGCCTATTCGGTCGCAATAAAGCCGACTCCGGTAATAGCCTTCGACAAGCAGGGGAAGCGCGTCGTCTTTTCAGGAAACGACATTCTCGACAACGAGACGAACCGCGTGCGGATACACCGGTTCCTGACGGAATTTATCGGAAAATTCGAGGGTGTCAGCCCCGATATCGAAAACAACCTCAAGGATGCCTACAACATGCTCACGCCGAAATTCAGACAGATCCTGCTCGACAAGTCCGTCCACAGCGAAAAGATAGACCTCTGGAAAAACAGAAACTTTGAAACGACCTTCGCCCTGACCAGGCTAAAGATCCTCAAAGGTGATTTCAAAGCCGGTTCCGCCCTGACAGTCGAAGGGATCGGCGAGATGGATTTTCACAACGCTGTCGACTATTCGGGGGACGGCGAGACAAGGCGCGACTATCTCTGGTTTTCTGCTCTGCTCATCGTGACGCCGATATCTCTCGAGCTCTCGCCGGACGGGCTCTTCGTCGAATTTTACGCCGGCAGGAACTTTCCCGATAAAAGGCAGCTGAGGGCTTTTCTTTCGGAAAACAAAAAAGATTATCTCCTAAACGATGGAAACGAGGTTTTTGAATGACAAAATATCCAATAATATCGCTATATTGTATTCTAGCCTTACACTTTTCCTGTCTCTATGCCGGTGATACTGCCGCCGACAAAAGCCCTCTCTCCAGCCCAATAACCGAAAAGGTCTCCGTCATAACGATAAAAAACAGCGATACAGTTATCTACCGGACGGTAAACATCGCCATCGGAGAGGTTTTTGTAATAGAATTTCCGCAGAATATCAGGCTTGCCGAGAATCCTACGATCGGCGATGCGGGACTTTTGCAGGTCGAGGTCGAGGAGAATCCTCTCAAGATGAAGATCTGGGGCCTGATCTTTCCGGACACTCCGGAAGAGGAGATGTACGGCCTCAATTCCAACGTCCAGTTCAAGATAAACTCCGGGCAGACCTTCATTTTCAATCTGATCCTCAGCGAACCAGCGAATGCGAGCAACCGGATCATCTTTTCATACCCAGACTGGGAAAACGCAAACAAAGAGCTCAACAAAGAACTGGAAACGATCAGAAAAGAGCTCGAAAAGGAGCACGAAAAGAGGCTTAAGGAGCTTTCGAACGAGGTTGAAAAGCAGATGGTCTCACTCTTTGCCAGAGCCTTCAGCGAATTTTTTCAGTGCAGCAGCTACTCGGCAAGAACAGAGAAAGAGCTGGTTTTCCTTCGAAGCGACCGCATCTGCAAAATCGGCAAAGACGGCCTTGTTGCCGTAAACTTTTCTGTGAAAAACCGTTACAGACAGCGCTTTCACATCGAATCGGTGAAGATCTATTCAATGAAGGGCGGAAAGACGGAGATCGACAACGCCCACTACCACGTTGACCGCTTTTCGATGCAGTTCGATGAGATCGTGAACGGCGGGATAGCCTTCAAAATAAAAGACGAGGACTACTCTCAGGAGTATCTGATCGAAGTTACCGAAAGCACCGGCAAAAAGAGAAAACTCGAACTCAAGGTGTCGTTCTGATGGAAGAAAAGAGAGATGAAAGATCGCTGCTCGAGCAGCTGGCGCAACCGGATCAGGAGCAAAAACCGCTCCCGCAGACTGGATCCGAGGCGCCTTCGCAACCGGAAAAAACTTCAAGACAAAAGCAGACCGTAATTGCACTTCTTGCCGTTTTTTCGGGACTGATTGCCATTTCACTGCTCGCAGAGCTCAAACCGTCCGAAAATCAGAAGGAAAATCATGCAGATACCGGCAGCAATGATCTCTTTGAAAGCTTTGCCCGTGAACGCCTGAGCGGAAGCCTCAGATCCGCAATGAACCAGGACAGAAGGCGCGAAATCAGCGAGCAGAGCGGGAAACAGGAGGAGACGAAACGCAAAAAAAGTCAGGTGTCGGGCGGCGGAAAAAACCAAAAAAAGGATGAGGAGATCCTTCTGAAATATGCAGAGATGAGCGATGCGGCGTCTGACTCTCCAGTTCAGAAAAACGAAGCTCAGCCGAGTGCGAGATCCGCCCGCAGAAGGTTTCTGCCTGGCAGCGGCAACGAGATGAAAAGGCACGGCGGGATCACGATAAAGGGCTCCGGAAACGCAGAGCCGAAGGAGAGGAACAAACTCGACATGCACGACACGAGAGTCAAGGTGAGACTTGATTTTTCAATACTTTCGACAGCGCCATCCACCGTAGTCGCGACCGTGATCGAAGAAAACGAAGCGATCCCCGCAAATTCAAAATTTTACGGCAAGGCAGTCAGATTCATCAACAAAAGGACGCAGATAAGTTTTTCGGAACTTCTGATCGGCAGCAAAAAGGTAAACGTAAAGGGCTTTGCCGTCTCAGGGAAAGATCCCGGAGTCGAATCCGAGATAACCGATATCGCATCCCAGAACATCAACCTCTCAGTAAGGCAGGGAGCCGCCAGGACTCTGGCAAACACCGCCTTGAATATCGCCTCCGCGATCGGAGGAGGGGTCGCAGACGCCGCCGGCAACACCGTCAACCCCGCGGCATCCGAACTCAACCGCCAGGAGGAGGCAAACAGAATGACTCAGGAATACAGAGTTCCTGCCGGTAAAACCTTTTTTGTCTATCTGGAGTAAAATGAGGCTCAAGCTTTTTATCCCGCTACTTCTCTTTTCCGCCGTCCTCTATGCCGAAGAGGGCGAATTCCAGACAGCGGTCGGAGCGGGAGGCTTCTTTCCCTTCTATTCGCCGTTGGACAAACCGGCAGTCGAACACGGCGCGAGCTGGAATGTAGCGCTGAACCTCTTTTTCGGCCTCACAGACAACCTTGATATCGGCATCCAGCCCTCATTCACGAGCCTTGCCGACAGCTATCAAAAAAAGGAGTTCAACAGTTTTTACGGCCGCGAATACTTTGACCTGAGACGGCTTCAGATCCTGCTTCTGCTGCGCTACAACCTCTACGGCGGAACATTTTTTTCTCCTCACCTGATTATCGGAGGCGGAATAAAAACCGAGATCTTTTCCAACCGTGAGTTCATCGCGGATATCGGAAAAATAGCAGGTTTCGACAACTCAAGCTACACAAAAGTCAGCCCCGCCGCGGCAGGCGGATTCGACCTTCAGTTCCGTGTCTGGGAGTGGATAACGCTCTCGCTCCAGCTGCTCTACAAGTGGTCTCCGCACGACCATTCATTTGACCTGTCCGGCTTTTTCGGAGCCTCATTTTTCATAAACTACTACCGCTAGCGGAGGACATCATGCGAAAATTACTGATTTCTTCTATCATTGCACTGGCTTTTGCCGCCTGTAACGGGAAAAGACCGGCTCAGTCGGATTTTAAGTTCGATATTGAGATCCGCTCTGTTTTATCAAACGCAAGGGTCGAACTTTACAGCGATGACAGACTGATCGGCGAAGGAGAGACAGACAAGCTGGGAACTGCGTCGATATCAGACATATCGGCCGTACAGAAACTCTCGGTCAAGGTCTGCGGCGGAGAGATGACCCTGCTGAACGACATAACCTGGTCGGGATGCATGGAAAAATCGTTTGACGCCGCATCAAAGGGCAGAAAGATCCTTGTTGTCGATTTTATCTCCACTATGGCATCGGTTTATCAGTCAGAAACAGCCTTGAACGAGTGGCTCGATTACCTTTTTGTCGAGACAGACACAGCTCCTGAGGCAAATACGACTCTGACTGATTCCGCAAAACGCTGGCTGTGGCATCTCGGTCTGGCAAAAATCGCCCAAGCCACATCAGATTCGCAGGAGACGACGCCGGAAACACGCTTTTCAACAGAGAAACTCTTCAATCTTCTTGTTTCCGATCTTGCAGACAACAACAAGATCGACGGCAGCACGGACGAGAGTTTCGGCCTTCTCAAAATCGATCAGGATATACTGAAAGGCGTCATTGCCGACATCCTGCCGTCTGTTTCAGAGAACTTCTCTTCCGCGGACCTCCACGAATGGACTGAACATCTGCGCACTTCCGATGCCGCCTTTTTCGGAAAAACAGATGGTGAAACCGATAATGCCGCTCCTGTGGTAACAATTGAAAAACCGGCCTCTGGAGAGCTCATCTTCGGCATCACAGAGATAAAGGCTTCAGCGAAAGACAACAATAAAATCATAGGTTTATCCTGTTCTGTTTTGGATAGCGGGATCTATCTTGAAGATGAAGACGAGGCTGGCGGACTCTTTTCGTCACGGCTTGACACCACCCTTCTTGACGACGGTGAAATAACCGTAAAATGCACCGCGACGGACGGTCTCAACGCCGGCTCGGCAGATGTGAAGGCGCGTATTTCCAACAAGAACAAGGTCGTTAAAAAACCTTTCGTTACAAACCCTGCGGCAAGCGCAAAGGCTGTGGAAGTTTACGATTTCGACGGCAGGCTGATAGACGAATTCAAGGACCTTGATATAGAAAACAACACGATTTCGCTTGCTCCCGGGAAATACAGGGTCGCCGTCAGAGATGCAAGCTACTCGCCTGTATTTATTGAAGATTCAGCTGTTTTAAGTTTTGACCTGGAGACGAGGGCTGAGATAAAGGCGGGCAGCGAGACCTCTGTTGTCGCGACCCCGCTCACTACACTCAGGGAGGCTCTTTACCGCGCTCTTTTGAAAAAGGGTTCAAGCGACAAGGAGGCTGAAACGAAGTCACTTGAGCTGATCTCGAATCACTTCGACCGGGATTTTCCTCTCTATATCGAGCCGAAATCAAAGAAAATGCTCTCCGAAAGTTCTAAATACTTTATCGTTCTCGCCTCGCTGGAAAGAGTCGCCGGGCTCATAGCCGAAGAGCAGGATCAGAATTTCGCGGCAGTCTCGATAAACGACGTCATGGCCGAGCTGACAAGCGATTTGGACGAGGATGAGGTCGCCGTTCTCGACGGCTTCGGAGAGATAGGCGGATTCAAATCCGACAGCTACCTCTTCAGATACTGGTATGCGATCGCGCTAAAGCTCTTTCTTGAGGATGAAAAAAATTCGACTGAACTTGAATTTTCAGACCTTCAGACTGTCATAAACAACATTTCGACAGATAGATCCGAGCTTTTCCCGGAGGATGCCGGACCAAAAAAAGTCACGGACCAGCCGCCGGTCATTGCCGACAAGCAGTTCAGGCACACGGAGAACGAAGAGTACCAAAACTATTCCGCCGACAATATTATCTACGCCAACAACGATCCGTTTTTTTTAAGGTTTTCCGCCGAACCGTGCGACCAGGGCGATCTTAGCCTGAGAAAAGTCTCCGTCTCCGGCGATGCGGAGGCTTCTCTTTTGCAGAAGGATGAGGAGAGCGGTCTCTTTTCAGCCGTTGTTTCGTTCCTGCCGGGAAGCGCTGACGGTGATCTCTCTGTAAATATCGAGGCTGAGGATGATGCGAGAAACAGAGGAACGGCGACCCTGATGGCAGTGAAGGATACTATTCCGCCAGTGATCGAGAAACCTGCGGAAAATCTGTCCGACATTGTTTACACGACGCTCCCCCACCTCGTTGCTTACAAGATTTCTGAAGAAAATCCGCATTTTACCGAGTTCAGCATCGCACCGAACGGCACCACTGGTCAAGTTATGCACGCGCTGAACGACCCTCTAAGCGGACAGATCGAAATAAAAAAAGAGGATATTCAGGAAGACAGGCTTTACGAGCTGAAAATCATATCAAGAGATCTTGCAAAAAATTTTTCGACGAGAAGCGTCTATATCTTTTTCGACACGAATCCGCCTGAACTCAACTACTCAGTAGATCCCGCACTGAATGAGTCGGGCTTCATAAAAACCGAAACGCTCGAGGTCACGCTCCTCTCAAGCGATGACAACACGGCTCCTGAAAATATACGCCACGAACATTTCAAAGATGGGGCATGGATCGCCGACGGAGAGGGCAACTATTCGAATATATTCACAATCACTCACTCCGACGGAGAGTACGACGAAAAATTCAGAGCCGTCGATTCGGCAGGGAACACCAACACTCTCACTATCCGCTATTTTGTCGATACGACACCGCCCGTGCTGACGATCCACAACAAGAGCTCCCTCTCAACGGACCATTTCCGATCCGGCAGCGAGGAGCTCAAGCTCTCTGTAACATGCGAGGATGCATACTTCGACAAAATCACCTATTCGATCGACAACGCCCTGCCGGTCGAAATTGCCGATCAGGCTGAAACCGCACCTCTCGATATCGAAGGCGACGGAATGCACTCCGTAAAGGTTTCCTGCCTCGACAAGGCCGGCAACGAGACGAGCGACACACTTTCAATATTTATCGACAACACTCCGCCGGAAATCGTATTCACGCCGCACAACATTCCGACATCCAGCCGCAGCAGTGCGGATGTCACATTTTCGGTAACGGAGGAGAATCTACAAAAACTGGAATATGCCTACATCTGGAACGACATCAGGTTTCCGAACAGCGGTTTTTATGAAATCGAAGGAAACAGTTCAGGCAACTACTCCCTCACGATCCCGGCGCCTGCTGATGCGGCAGGCATCGATCTTGAAGGAAAGGTCTCGGATTTCATTGTTGAAATAAAAGCTGCAGACAAGGCAAAAAACCAGAGCGGCAACGAAACCGGCTTCACGATCGACAAGGAGCCGGCAACGATCCTCGGCGGAGCAGCATGGATTTCGCAGAACGGAGTTTCGTCTCTGATGGTCTCCGCTTTTACAGACGGGAGCGTTACAGCCGTCGGGCAGTGTCCTGCTCTCAGGATCTACGCGCAAAAATACAACGGCGGAATAATCCAGGATATTACAACAAGAAAAACTGCCTCGAATTTCAACGAGCTTCCGCAGAGCGCAATGAAAATATGCAGCTATAATCTCGGTCCGGCCGAGATCAACACGACATATCTCGTTGCGCTGGCGCCGGAGGATGAATTTGAAAATTTCACAAGCGACATAAACCGGTGCAAGCCCCTCAACACGATCGAAGAGGCATACTGCTTCGCCGGTTTTTTCAACACCGATTCACCCTCTCTGAATCTGGAGATCACCGGAGAGAGCGGGCAGACGATAAACTATGCGATAACCACAAACGGCCTTGTCACGAGCTGTAAGATCTATGACACGGACAACAACGAAAAAAAGAGCTGCGGGACCGCCGTCTATCCCCTCTCCAACAAGCTCGTCACTTCGGATCTCGATAACGGGAGATACTATATCTCGGTAACAGTCCGGAACAGTTCGAACAACGTCCAGTACACGAAAAATCACTACTTTGCCGTGGACAGGGAACACAATAACTTTTCGTGCGACGTCTCGTTTACATACTCGGACCCGCAGAAAAAGTATGCCTCCGACCAGAATTCCCTGATCCTGAAGGTCCAGGCGGAGGCGCCGGGAGGCCTGCAGGAGGTCCAGGTCTATCTGGAAGGCAGAAGAGTCCACGTCACCCGCTCCTCCGGCGGGACCTCGTTAAGCTGCGAAAACGAACTGTGCTACGACAACTCCTACAGTAAAAAGATCCTCGACTGGAGCTGGAGGTTCACTCCGGTGCTTATAGAGTTTGCCAGGGCAAAATCGACGGTACTGCCTGCACTTCTGCCATGGAGCCTCTCAAGGCAGGCTGTAGATATCACGGGTTTTGCCGACGGCGCCTACGAGAAATACAAATGCGTAATAAAATCAAGAGATTACTGGAGAGACCCCGTAACCGTCACAAAGGATTTCTCTCCGGCGCTGAATATCGCAAGAAGTACTTTATCGCTGGTCACGGCAAGCGACATCCAATATGAAGGCAAAGACTTTTTCACCGTTAAATTCAGACCCTCAGTCTTATCCAAAATGAAAATCAACAACGAGATGCAGGGCGGTTTTGAGAACGACATAGCCATAAAAGTCTCGGACAGCCCGGAATTTCAGAATATCTGCTACAGCAAGAACGACTCGGAGTCGGCATATCTTTACAGAAGAAACGAGCTGGCAAGGCTGCGCGGGATAGGCCTGAACAAAATAAGCTACAGCAGCGATGAAAAACTATACACGGCGGAATTTTCTACAGTTGTCGCCCCTTATTCCTACCAGAAAGTCTGGTGCGGGACCTACGATGACTCAGGCATCGACCAGAAAATCGACTGTAAATCCCCCTTTTCCAAGGGATGCACCGCCCGTGAATGCGGGAAATGGGAGGATTCAGACGGCTGGATGAGCGAGAGCTACTGCGCCTCTCCCTATGTCTACTGCTCTCCGGACGAAACAGCGCACTATTTCGACAGCACGAAACTGGTTTCCCAAAAAATCTGCAAAGGCTCGTGGCTCAACGATATCTGTCAGGGAGGCTTTTTTCAGACATGCGAAGAGTATCTGAGAGTACACGGCGAGGCTATGGAGACCTGCACCCCGATGATCGATTTCCACTATGTGCCAGAAGGTACAAAAATCACTGTAAGCGATGATTTTTCCAAGGTTTCCGTCTCAACGGATCAAATCGCTTCACCTGCAGATTCCTGCAATTTGATGCATTCAAAATAACAATCGGATCAAAACTTCCGCTTTTAACTTGAAATTTTACCGTTTTAACAGACAATCATCCGGTTTTTTTGCTTAATTTAATTTGGAGGAAATTATGAAAAGAGCACTTATTTTTTCAGTTATTATTGCATTCTGCTTTGTTCTTACGGTTTCATGCGGCGGAAACGGCGATTCAAAAGACAAAAACGATAACGACAACAGCACGGTAACCGACGAAGATCAGGCTGACGGCGACAGCGAAACACCGGTTTCCGATGAAGAGACACCCGAAACAGACGATGACGTCGTTCCGACGGAAGACGATCCGTGTGCTGCTTTCACCTGCCCTGAAAATGCGACCTGCACCGCTGACGGCGACGAGTGCAAGATCGAGTGCAACGAAGGCTTCCATCCGAACGCAGGGACCTGCATCCCCGACACCGAACTCACCCAAATAGGTGAATTTACTGCCGAGTTCGACGGCGCGATCAACGCTGCGATCGCTCTTGACGGAACGATGCTTCCCGGCGAAGGCGAAGCGGTCTTCACATATTTCGATGACGAATTTACCTATCAGGCACAGCAGCTTCCTCAGGAGATCGTCGATGCATTGGGCATCAACCTCTCCTTCCCGACAACCGTTAAAGACGGCTTCATGGAGGGTATGCTGAGCGTTATCTGGGTCGACGAGATCGACTTCAACGCACTTATGACCGGCGCAAGCCTCCGCTTCATCGCCATCAATATCCCGACAGCTCTTGCAGCCGGCGAAGATTACGACTTTGTCGAAAACGAGATCTTTGCTTTCTACGGCGACCTCAACATCGACCTCTCGAACAACAAGATCGGAGCTAAATGCGTAAGAGCCGTCTCAGGAGTAGAATCGGCACTTACGATCAGCGACATCTCCGCAGAGTCGATCACCATTTCGGCGCACGGCGATCTTATCGATCCTCAATATGCGGTTGAAGAACTCGGAGTTGAGATCCCTGAGGTCTGCGCTGAATAATTTTTTTCGGTTTCTATACAACATTTCAAGGAGTTCCTTATGAAACAAACTTCTCTTTTTTGTTTTATCATACTTTGTCTTTTCAATGCCGGCGCTGCAAGCCTGATCACGACTGAAGAGATAGAGAAAGGTCCGACCTGTCCGAACGGCGGGATCCTGATCTCCATCATCGACGACGAAAACAACAACGGCACAGTTGACGAGGGCGAAACGGTAACCGACACCCAGATCCTCTGCAACGGAGAGGACGGCAGCAACGGCAGCGGGACCGCTGTAAAGATCGAAGAGGTCGATCAGGCAAGCTGTCCGAACGGAAAGGCGATCAAAATTTCCACAGGACCGGATGCCAACAACGACGGCGAGATCGACGGCTCCACCTACTACAACATCGTCTATCTCTGCGCAGGCAAAGACGGAACCGACGGTGCTGCAGGAGCTGACGGCGCAGACGGAGCTGACGGTGAAAACGGCCTCAACGCTCTTGTCAAGACCTCAAGCGACAGTGACGGCGTCTGCGAAAACGGCGGGATCAAAATCGAAGTCGGTCTCGACGAGAACAACAACGGTGTGCTTGACGCTGTAGAGGTCGATGACGAGCAGACCCAGTATGTCTGCAACGGAGCTGACGGCGCAGACGGCGAAAAGGGCGAAACAGGTGAAAAAGGCGACAAGGGCGCAAGCGGCACGAACGGGACCAACGGCGAAAAGGGCGACCAGGGCGCAAAGGGCGACACCGGCGACAAGGGCGCAACAGGAATGCCGGGCGAAACAGGTGAAAAAGGCGATGCCGGCGAAGACGGAAAAGACGGCCAGAACGGCATGACCACGCTTGTTTCCGTCAGCGACGAAGCTGCCGGGGAAAACTGCGCAGCCGGCGGTAAAAAGATCGAGTACGGTCTTGACGCGAACTCCAACAACAAGCTTGATCCGGAGGAGATCCTGCCGGAAAGCGCATACTATGTCTGCAACGGAAACAACGCCGAAGAGGCAGGTCTGGTTTCAAGCTCGACAGGCTGCTCGACAACAGCAGTCGAATCCTGCCCGCTCACACTGACAGCTCTTCTGGCTTCAGTTTTTGCTTTTTTCACACTGCTTTTCGTAAAAAAATCTGAAAACAGCGGGAAGTAGCCATGAAGAGACTCTTTTTTACTTTAACATTTTTCATTTTTCTTCCGGCGCTGATCACGGCAGAAGAATACTGTGCCCAGAAAGAGACGCTGGGTGAGTTCGAGGTCTGCGGACTGGATCAGTACAACAACCCTGTTTCAGCCGTAAAATACACCTACTTTATCTGTTCGGATCCCAACAAGACAGAGCAATATTCCGTAGTCATCTGCGAAACTACAGGCGGCACCCAGGGCGCCGACAGCCTGATAGATGTCGTCAACGCCGACAGCGAGTGCCCCAACGGCAGAGGCTTCAGGATCAAGATCGGACTGGACAGGAACGACAACGGAACGCTTCAGACAGGCGAAATCACCTCAAACACCCTGATCTGCCAGCCGAACGGCCAGAACGGCCAGCCGGGAGCAAACGGTCAGCCGGGTGCAAACGGCAGCGACGGAGATGACGCTCCGCTTCTGATTTCCGAAATAAACAACGAAAATCCCGGAACGAACTGCGAAAACGGCGGAAGAAAGATCGAATTCGGTCTCGATTGGAACAAAAACGGAGTTATCGATCCGGAAAACGAGCTTCTTGATATGCTCACGGTCTATGTCTGCAACGGCATAGACGGCGAAAAGGGCGAAACCGGCGAAAAAGGCGAAACCGGCGATCCGGGCAAAGACGGCCAGGACGGTCTGAAGGGTGAACCCGGCGACAAAGGCGAAAAGGGCGACAAGGGCGAACCCGGAGACAGAGGCGAACAAGGCGAAAAGGGTGAAACCGGCGAAAACGGCAAAGACGGAAAAGACGCCTTCGACTCCCTTGTCTCAGTCACTCCCGAAGAGGCAGGAAACAACTGCGAATTCGGCGGTGTCAAGGTTTCAAGCGGCATAGACACCAACAGGAACGGCGAACTTGACGAAGACGAGATCAACGCAAGATCGACCTACTACATCTGCAACGGTGAGAATGCCGTCGAAGCAAGCGAAACAGTTGAAGAGAGCGGCTGCTCGGCAACAGTCTTATGAAATATGTAATCGCCGGAGCCGGTTCTGTAGGCTACGACATCGCCAAGCACCTCATCAAGGAGGGCAAGGATGTGCTTCTCATCGAGAGGGAGACCTACAAGGCGAAGCTCATCGAGACTGATCTTGACTGCATGGTGCTTAACCGTGAAATCACAAGCGCCCAGACGATCCAGGAGATCTCGCTTTCGGACGGAGACTATTTCATTGCCGTCACGGAGAGCGACGAAATAAACCTCATCGCCTGCGCGATCGTAAACTCCGTGACCTCCGATTCGCGTATCCATGTCAAAAAGATCGCACGCATCAGGAACCTCGAATATTCTCACGCCGAGATCCAGGGTCTCCCCTTTCTTGGTGCAGACTACATCATTTCACCCGAAATCGAGGCGGCGAACCAGATCGTCGAAACGATCAAGCAGGGTGCGATAAGCGACGTTCTTGCATTTGACAGCGGCGACATCAGCGTCAGAAACGAGATCGTCACGCCGGGATCCATTTTTAAAAACAAA
>JAEEGL014001137.1_pt1 | contig 12231 bp, 9 predicted proteins | sample 9134231 | NCBI WGS metagenome assembly JAEEGL01 (sample SAMN16246548, study PRJNA631951) | gut metagenome | biome: gut microbiome; feature: rumen; material: fiber-attached | host: Bos | place: Iran: Karaj | collected 2018-10
GTGGCGACCCGGACCCGGTGCTTCCGGCTCAGGTCGTAGGTGGCCTTCTCGATGAACATATCCGCCGTCTCCGCTTCCTTCGTATACACCACGTCCAGGCCGCCCAGGCGCTCCACGCTTCCGGGATTCCCCTTCACCTTGTAGGCGTCGAAGACCAGGATCACCGGGGACTGTTTGAAGCCCTGATAGTTCCGCAGGGTCTCGATGAGCTTATTTCTGGCGGCGTCCAGGTTCTCCTCCGCCAGCTCCCGGAGGCTGGGCCAGGCGTGGATGATGTTGTACCCGTCCACCAGCAGGTACTCCGGCCCCTCCGGGGAGGGGGCGCTCTTCCAGGGCCTGTCCGAAGAAGGGCGGGGCGGCGGGGCCATGGCCCGCCCCCGGTCCCGCCGGATGGGACCGTAGGTCCGCTCGAAGATGGAGGCCAGCTCCTCGTCCAGGGCGACGCGGGCGGTGAAGCGGGCCGCCTGCTCCCGCAGCTCCATGGCCGGGGTGGGCGGATGGAGGACGCTGGGGAGGTGCATGTGGGAGAAGACCTCCTCCCAGGGCACCACATAGCCCGCGCCGTGGGAGCAGAACACGCTGTGGGGCGGGTTCTCCACGTCCCCGGCGGGGTCGTAGCCTGCTTCCGAGGCGATCCGCTCCTGCTCCTTACAGGGGGCGTATCCGTCGGGCGTGAGGGCGATGCTCCCCAGGCCGTGGGTGAAGGCGCTGAGCTCGGATGGATAGTCCCGCAGGGCGGCCACCGGCGCTCTGCCGCTGAGAACGCTGGTCTCCCCCGCCGTCTCCGGCGGCTCCAGCTCCGCTCCCATTCTCGTCAGGTCGCTCATGGCCCGGCCCAGGGAGGCCGTGGGAAGCTCGATCCGGCAGCGGTACCAGGGCTCCAGAAGGACCGTCTGGGCCTGCATGAGGCCCTGCCGGATGGCCCGGTAGGTGGCCTGGCGGAAGTCGCCCCCCTCGGTGTGCTTCAGGTGGGCCCTGCCGGAGACCAGGGTGACCACCACGTCCGTGAGCGGCGCGCCGATGAGGACGCCCCGGTGCCGTTTCTCCAGCACGTGGGTGAGGATGAGGCGCTGCCAGTTCCGGTCCAGCTCGTCCTCGGAGCAGCGGGACTCCGCCCGGATGCCGCTCCCCCGCTCCCCCGGCGAGAGGAGCAGATGGACCTCGGCGTAGTGCCGCAGGGGTTCGTAGTGGCCCACGCCCTCCACCGTGTCGGCGATGGTCTCCCGGTAGAGGACCTGGGGCGGACCGAAGGCGGCGTCCAGCCCGAAGCGGCTGAGGAGCAGCTCATGGAGGACCTCAAGCTGCACCGGTCCCATGACCTGGACCTGCAGCTCCCCCGTTCCCTCCTCCCAGCGGACCCGGAGCTGGGGTTCCTCCTCCTCCAGCTGTCTCAGCTGCGCCAGCGCCCGGTGGGGATCGGCTCCGGCGGGAAGCAGGACCCGGCAGGCCAGGACCGGCGCCAGGGCGGGGGCCTCGCCCCCCTTCTCCGCCCCCAGGCCCATGCCGGGGCGGGTGAAGCTCAGCCCGGCGGCGGCCACCACGTCCCCGGGAAGGGCCTCCTCCACCTGCTCGAACCTCGCGCCGTTGTAGACCCGGAGCTGACTCACCTTCTCCGGCCCCTCGGTTCCCGGGACGCTGTCCCGGACCCGGAGGACGCCGCCGGTGACCTTCAGATAGCTGAGCCGGGTCCCCTCCTCCCGGGCGATCTTGAAGACCCGGGCGCCGAATTCGCTCCCGGCGGGAGACTCCGGAGCCAGAGCGCGCAGGTCCTCCAGAAACTCCGCCGTCCCCATGAGGCGGAGGGCGGCCCCGAAGCGGCAGGGGGTGAGGGCGCAGGCGCGGACGGCCCGCCGAAGGCTCTCCCGCCCCAGGGTACCGGTGGAGAGGTATTCCTCCAGGAGGCTCTCCTCCGCGAGGGACATGTTCTCCTGGTCCGGGGCCTCCAGATCGTAGATCCCCTCCCCCAGTTGGGCCCGGAGGGAGCTGAGCAGGGCCTCCTTCCCGGCCCAGGGCAGGTCCGTCTTGTTCACGAAGAGGAAGGTGGGGATGCGCCGCTGCCGCAGGAGCCGCCAGAGGGTGCGGGTGTGGCTCTGCACCCCGTCGGCGGCGCTGATCACCAGGACGGCGCAGTCCAGCACGTCCAGGGTCCGCTCCGCCTCCGGGGAGAAGTCCACGTGGCCCGGGGTGTCCAGAAGGGCGGCCTGCCAGCCGGGAAGGCGGAGCATGGCCTGCTTGGAGAAGATGGTGATCCCCCGCTGCCGCTCCAGGGCGAAGGTGTCCAGATGGGCGTCCCCGTGGTCCACCCGGCCCAGGCTGCGGATGGCGCCGGACTCATAGAGCAGGGCCTCCGACAGGGTCGTCTTCCCCGCGTCTACGTGGGCCAGGATCCCGATGACCGTCCGGCTCATACCCTTCCTCCTATATTCGATCAAGTTAATACCCAAAAAGTCTCTCGCAGAATTCGTCCCGGAGGGGCAAAGCTGCGTCATTTCGCTGCTTCTCCTCTTCAAAATGGAAGTGATCGCTTCCATTTTGAGAAGGACGTTTTGCCGGGATCTGAGAGCATTGCCGCTCCTGCGGCGATGCGAACCATCCCGGCAAATAAGGACGCGCGCAGCGGGTCCGATTTGAAGGCGAAGCCTACGGCATTTTCCCCGCCGCGCCCTCCAGGCCCAGGGCGGCGGTCTCGGGAGTCCCGCCGGCCAGGAGGGAGGGCGGGATCTCGAAGACGTGCTCGGCGGAGGTGTAGTCGGAGTAGCCCATCCTGGCCAGGGGCCGGATCTTCTCCATGTCGATCTTCCCGTCGGGAAGGAGCACGTCGTCGTGGACGTTCACGCCCACCACCTTGCCGATGATGATGTCCACGGTGCCGGAATTGGAGTTGCCGGGCAGCACGATGGTCTGGACGTAGGTGCATTCCAGGTTGATGGGGGACTCCGCCACCCGCCAGGGCTTCACCATGCTGCTGGGAGCCTTGTGGAGCCCGGCGGCCTCGAATTCGTCCACCTCCGGCGGGAAGGGGGCGGCAGTAATGTTCATGGCCTCCCGCAGGGAGTAGGGCACGATGTTGTAGACGAATTCCCCGGTGGTCTCGATGTTCTCGGCGGTGTCCTTCCGCTTCCGGGAGGGGGTGCGGTTGATGGAGACCAGGACGTAGGGCGGGTCGAAGGTCAGGTTCGTGAACTGGCTGTAGGGGGCCAAGTTGTCCACACTCTCGGCGCTGCGGGTGCTCAGCCAGCCGATGGCCCGGGGGACCACGCAGGATTTGAAGGGCGGGCGGGCCAGGCCGTGGTCGTTCTTCTCGGTTTCGTAAAACATGCTCGGGACCTCCTGTTCATTCATTTTTTCTTGATTTCCATTATATTCGCATGTCCGGAGGAACACAAGAAGAATCTGTTCCTGCGGGCCGATCCCCGCCGGGGCTATCGGAATATCCGCAGACGCAGAAATGGAGCAGTCCTCGGAAAACCGGGACTGCTCCAAAGACCGTCATAACCGAAAAAAATGGGATCAGCGTCACAGAAGTCTTGCATTTCTCAGCGTGCAATACGTATAACCGCCCTCCAGGTACGTGTCGAATACGCCTACGACGCAGATCTCATCTTCGACCTGGGGATAGTCCTCCGGGTAGGAATATTCTTCGGTCAGTACAAATTCGATCCCCTGCGCACAGCAGGCGGTGGCGTCCTGAATAATGCAGGCATAATAGTAATTGTCCGTTGCTTCGTCGTGATAATACGCAAACAGGCCGTCCATTTTTACCGTCTTGCCGATATACCGTTCCGGTTCTGCCATCATACTGTAGACCTCGGAGTAGACCATAGTGCTGGAAAGCGCGGTCAGATCCACGTCGATCCCTTCGGCGCTGACGGCGGCTGCCTCGGACTCGTTTGCGGGTTCAGGGGCAGGCGCATCCGCATTTATGCCGCTTTGCCTGTCACCTGTACGGTTATCAGCGGAAGGATCCGCGATCTGGCCGCTGTCGGCAGCGGCTATGCCCGCCGCAAGAACGTCGTTTACCCCGGCGGAGGGACTGCCCGTCCGACCGGATGAACTGTTGCTCCCGCACCCTGCCAACATGAAAAGGATCCCAAGGCAGAGCAGCAGAGCGATCTTCATTTTCATTGATGAACACCTCCTGTTATCATTCCTGCCGCACAGCAGATCGCGAATGCGGCCACGTCCACGGCAACGATGGTCGAGCCCACCGGCGTACCGGCCAGGATTGACAGGACGATCCCCAAAAACGCGCAGATCACGGACAGCACCGCAGAACATACCGTCACACTTTTGAAGCTGCGGAACAGCCGCATGGCGGATAAGGCGGGGAAGATGACCAGCGCAGAGATCAGCAGGGAACCGACGAGGTTCATGGCGAGAACGATAATGACGGCAACGACGATCGCGATCAGCAGGTTATAGCGGTCCGCCCTGACCCCGGCCGTCTGAGAGAATTCCTCATCAAAGGTCACGGCAAATATCTTGTTGTAAAGGAGGACAAAAAGGATAACGACGCCGACCGACAGCACGGCGCACAGCCAAACCTCTTCCCGCTTCAGCGTCAGGATGGAGGTGGAGCCGAACAGGGTGCTGCAAACGTCCCCGGAGAGGTTGGACGAGGTGGAAAAGAGATTCATGAGCAGATAGCCAAACGCCAGAGCGCCTACGGAGATCATCGCGATCGCCGCGTCGCCCCTGATCCTTGCCTTCCGTCCTGTTCTGAGCAGAAGAACGGCGCTGAGGACCGTGATCGGCAGCACCAGCAGCATCTCATTGGTCAGATGCAAAACAGCGGCGATCGCCATTGCCCCGAAGGCGACGTGGGACAGCCCGTCCCCGATGAAGGAAAACCGCTTCAGGACAAGCGTGACCCCCAGAAGAGACGAGCAGAGCGCAATCAGGACGCCCACGATCAGCGCATAGCGCACAAAGGGATACTGCAGATACAGGCCAAGCTTGCCGGGCATTATGCCTCACCGCCTTTCTGCCGCGTCAAAAAAAGCTTTCCGGCCTCGCTATCCAGGTATTCCTCCTTTGTCCCATAAAACACAGCCGTGCCTAGGTGCAGGATATGGCTGGCGTATCGGACGGCAGCGGCGATATCATGGGAGATCATGATGATCGTGACCCCGTCGCCGTTTAATGCCCGGATCAGGCCGTACATCTCAGCCGTGACCTTCGGATCCAGTCCCGATACCGGCTCATCCAGCAGCAGGATCTTCCGCGCCGCACACAATGCTCTGGCAAGGAGGACACGCTGCTGCTGCCCCCCGGAGAGCTCCCGGTAGCAGCGGCCGGCCATCGGCAGGATCCCCATTCGCTTCATGTTTTCTTCGGCGAGCCGCTTTTCCTCTTTGCTGTAGAATGGCCTGCGCCCGCAGCGCCCCTGGCATCCGGAGAGGACGATCTCTCGCACCGAGGCCGGGAAATCCTTCTGGACGACGGTCTGCTGCGGAAGATAGCCGATCTCGTTTTTCTTCAGCCCGTCACCAAACAGGATCCGACCGCCCAGCGGCTCCTGAAGGTGAAGCAGCGTTTTCATCAGCGTGGTCTTCCCGGAGCCGTTTTCTCCCACGATGCAGAGATAGTCGCCCGCGTTCACAGTAAACCGCAAGCTTTCTGCAATGATACGGGAATCATAGCCCAGCGTCAGATCCTGAATGGTAAGCAAAGCCATAAGTCCGACTCCTACTTCAATGCATCCTTCAGCACGGAGAGATTGCTTTCCATGATGGAGAGATACGTCGTGCCGTTCTGCACGTCCTTCGCCGTGACAGACTGCATGGAATCCATGGTCAGGATCCGCTGGTCCTTTGTTCCGGTATTCTGTACGACCGTCTCCGCGATGCGATGATCCGTCCCTTCGATCGTCAGGACCGCGGAAAGACCCAGTTCCTCCGCCTTATGGGCGAGGAAGGTGATGGTCTCAAAGCTGGCCTCCGTCTCTGCGGAACAGCCCGCGAACGCAGCGTAGTAGCTCAGCCCGTAATCATCCGCCAGATAGCGGAACGGGAAACGGTCTCCGAAAAGGAGCGTCGTCACGTTGGCTTCCGCTGCGGCAGTCCGGTACTCCGCGTCCAGCGCGCTCAGTTTTTCAAGATACGCCGCGGTATTCTTCCGATAGGCATCCGCATGGCCGGGATCCAGCTTCTCTATGGCCTCGGAGATGCTTCGGACCAAAGCGGAGGCGTTTCTCAGGGAGAGCCAGACGTGCTCGTCATACTCGACTTCCTCGTCCTCATGCCCGTCCTCGTCCTCTCCGTGATCATGTTCTTCTTCCTGCATCCCCTCGACGATCTCTTCCTCCTTGACGGAGTCTCCGAGAACATCCAGCAGCCTGATCACGACCATATCCTTGTTCGCTGCCTCCCGCAGGGCATCGTCCACCCATTCGTCGGATTCCCCTCCCACATAGATAAACAGGTCACAGGCGGAGATCTTCAGGACGTCCTCAGCCGTCGGCTGGAAGCTGTGCAGATCGACGCCGGTATCCAGAAGCATCGTCACATCGGCTCTCGCGGGATCGGAGCCCAGAACGTTCATCACCCAATCGTACTCGGGAAAGATCGTAGCAACGATCTGGAGCTTGTCATTGCCGGCGGCATTCTGCCGGTCATCCGCGCTGCACGCGGACAGGCAGCCAAGTGCCAGAATGGCGGCAATGACGAGAATAAGCATCCGTTTCATAAAGACAAACCTCCGTTTTCATATTTGGGCGTAAAAAGGCAAGGGCAGACCGATCGCCCAAATGGGTATAGTCTGCCCTTGCCGGAGGTCTCTTTAATCGTTCAGTCTGACTTTTCCGGATACCGGCGTTTTCAGAGGAACGGCACCGGCCAGAGGCGCCGCGGCCGTGAAGAAAAGAAGAAGCGGGACCGCGGCAGTGAGCAGGACCGGTACGACGCTCCCGAATCTGCGGAACGTGCTTTCGCACAGGCGGATGCAGGCGCAGATCGCACAGTCCTCTCCCGCGCAGTCGTGGTCGGCCTCAAAGGCCGGATAGGAAACGGAAAACAGGACGATCACAAGCAGCAGGAGGCACAGGATGCCCGCCGCGATCCTTTTTTCCCCGGACGTGCGCAAATGTCGCATCGCAGCCGCCTCCTTTCCCGAAATTCCCGCTCTTCTGATCCAGCGGATCGATCACCCGTCTTTTATACCCTCGCGGTCCCGATTTGTCAATCATTTTTGAGAATGAATCTCAAATTCATGCGGTGCTTTCCGGTCCGGCGGAAGAGACGGCACCCGAAAACCATTGACGGCCATCCCCCTTTCGTTATATAATTTTATGTTTTTATCGGGCGGCGGAGGCCGCCCAGGAAGAGATGGCTGGTGATACCTTGAAGAAATGGCTGATACCCCTGACTGCGCTGGGCCTTTCGGCGCTGCTCAGCGGCTGCTTCCTCCTGCCCAGGGAGGCGGACGCCCCCGCCCTGCCCCTGGTGACCCCCTTCGCCGGGGCGGAGTACTCCACCGCCGCCGTGACCCGGGGCGACGTCGCCCTGGAGGTGAAGGTCGGCTTTACCTACAGCCCCACCCGGCGGGAGGACCTGCGCTTCGGCGTGCCGGACAGGCCCTACGGCGCCGTCTACGTCTCCGCGGGGGACGAGGTCAGGGCCGGTGACCTGCTGGCGGAGCTGGATACGACGGCGGAGGAGGCGGCGGTAAAAGCTACGGAGGCGGAGCTGGAGCGCCTGCGCATCCGCCTGGCCGCCGCGCAGCGGGGGCTGGAGATCGCCCTGGAGGAGGAAGCCCTGCTGGGCGGCTACTCCACCGTGAGCTCCGACGCCCGTCGCTCCGACGTGGATTACTGCACCTCGGCCATCGCCATCCGGGAAAGACAGCTGGCGGAACAGAACGAGGCCCTGGAGAGCCTGCGGCTCTGCGCCCCCATGGACGGGACGGTCACCTACGCCAAGGCCATCAGCGAGTCCAGCCGCTCCGGCCGCTCGGAGACGGTGGTCACCGTTACGGACGCCTCCTCCGCCGTCTTCGTGGCGAGGACAGCGGACTGGGCCCTCTTCCCGGAGGGGGAGAGCTTCCTGGTGGAGACCCAGGACGGGGAATTCCTCTGCGTCGCCCGGGACCCGGCCCTCTTCGGACTCAGCGCCGAGCTGCTGAGCGGGGACCAGAAAAACGTCTGCCTGGAGCTTTTGGACGAGGAGGTCCCGGAGGGCACCGTCCGGGGCGAGGTGCGCCTCACCCTGGACCGGAGGGAGGACGTGCTGCTCCTGCCGGAGCGGGCGGTCTTCACCGTGGGAGACCGGAGCTACGTCTATCACGAGGACGCCACCGGCCTGAAATCGGCCCTGGAGGTCCAATGCGGGCTCCGGGACGGCAGCTTCGTCGAGATCGTCTCGGGACTGGAGGAGGGAGAATATGTCATCGTGGGTTAAGCCCCGGCGGCTTTGGGCCGGGCTGGCGCTCCTGGGTCTCCTGCTCCTGCCCGCCTGTGAGAAGAAGCGAGTGACGGAGGCCCCGGCCCTGCTGGAGCCCAAGGGGGTCTCCATGGACGTCGTGGAGGTAAAGCGGGACACCATCTGGGTCACGGAGACCTACGAGGGGCTGGTGCTCCCCCGGGTCCGGGAGCTGAGCTTCCCCGCCGCCGGTCTCATGACCGGGGTGAACGTCTGCCCCGGCAGCCACGTGAAGGCGGGGGACGAGCTGGCCAGCCTGGACGTGAGCTACGCCGCCGCCGCCCTGGAAAACCAGCGGAGCTACCTGAGCTACCGGGAGGAGACGGAGGCCATCTCCCAGCGCCAGCTGGAGATCCAGATCGAACTAAAGAAGCTGGAGCTGGAGAGCCTTCGCTCTTCCGGGGCCGGGAGCAGCGCCGTCCGGCTGGCGGAGCTCCAGGCGGAGGAGCTGGAAAACGACCTGCAGGAAGCCAGAGCCCTCTGGGAGCTGGACCGGGCCGACGCCCTGGAGAGCCTGGAGGCCCTGGAGGACACGGTGGGGAAAAGCAGCCTCCTGGCCCCCTGCGACGGAACGGTGGTCTCCTGCGCCGCTGCGGACGGGCTTTACGCCATGGAAAACGCCGGGGTGATCTGGCTGGCGGAGGACGGGGAAACCTACCTCTCCGTCGCCCCCGTCTCCGCCGCGGCGCTGGACCGGGCGGACGAGGTCTACGCCACGGTGGAGGGCCGGAGGGTAGAGGTGGAGCTTCTGAGCGCGGAGGAAGCCGGGGGCTGCCGCGCCGGGATGAGCTCCTTCCGGGTGACGGAGGACCTGGGGAACCCCGTGGAGAGCGGGATGACCGCCGTTCTCTTCGTGATCTCCGGCCGGACGGAGGACGCGCTGATCGTCCCCTCCTCCGCCCTGCACCGGGACGACAGCTATTTCGTCTACAAGGTCGTGGACGGCGTCCAGGTGCGGCAGAACGTGCGCTGCGGCGTCATGAACGACGCCCAGGTCCAGATCCTCTCCGGTCTGGAGGAAGGAGATCAGGTGTATGCGGGTGCTTAAACGTCTCTTGCCTCTGCTCCTGGCTTCCTGCCTGCTCCTGGCCTGCGGCTGCGGCGAAAAAACCGCCTCCGCGAGCCGGGAGGCACAGATCCTGGACAGCGGGAGCCTGGGGAAATCCACCACCTACCGCCTGAAGGAGATCGGGCCGGAACCCCTGGGACACAGCGCCAGCCTCACCGTCAGCGAGAGCTGGCAGTTCGTGAAGAGCATCCGCACCGGCGCGGACGAGCTCCGACTGAAGGAAGTGTGCGTCAGCCGGGGTCAGCACGTCTCCGCCGGGGACCCCATCGCCGTCCTGGAGGGCCTGGGCAGCCAGGCGGACATGGAGCTGATGCGCCTGGAGATCAGCTCCGCCGAGGCGGATCAGAAGGAAATGCTCTCCTACTATGAGGGCGCGCTCCAGGCCGCCGGGAGCATGTCCACCTCGGCTTCGGAGCGCGCGCTCCGGGTGGAATACGCCCAGCTGGAGCTGGATAAGTACAAGCTCCAGTCGGACTACTATCTTTCCTCCCTCTACAGCCGGCTTTCCGACCTGGAGGCCGCCGCTGCCCAGGTGGTCCTCACCGCTCCGGCGGACGGGAGCGTCCGCGGCCTGAACACCCGCCTCAGCCCCGGCGACCTCGTCCCGGCGGGGACGGAGATATGCTCCGTCTACGCCGACGCGGGGCTTCGCTTCTACGGCAGCAGCAGCAGCGGCAGCTTCGTCTATGGCAGGAGCGTGAGCATCCGCATCTCCAAGGGCAGCCGGAGCCAGACCGTCACCGGGCATGTGGTGAGCTCTCCCGAGGTCGTCTCCGGCATCTTCCCCACCAACGTGGTCCTGCTGGAGCTGGACGAGCCCGCAGAGGAGCTTCTCTCCACCGAAGGGGAGGCCAAGGTGAGCTATACCCTGCTGGACGGAGTCTATACCGTGCCCTCCGGCGCGGTGAAAAACCGGGACGGGGTGAGCTACGTGGAGCTCCTGGAGGGGGACACGGTGCGCAGCCGGAACGTGGTCCGGGGCCCCGCCGCGGGCGGAAACGTGACCATTCTCCACGGACTTCGGGAGGGCGACCGGGTGGTCGTCAGCTCCTACAACAGCTGAGAGGAGGGCCGGAACGATGCTTCGCTTTGTACTGCGGAAGATGCTCCACAAGAAGTGGCTCATGGCGGCCCTGCTCATCGGCAACGTCTTCCTCATCGCCATCGCCGCCGGAGGCCCCATGTACACGGACGCCGCCCTGCAGCGGATGCTGACGGACACCATGGCCGACAGCGTGGCCGCCACCGGGCGCTATCCCACCACCGCCTACCTTCTCAGCACCCTGAACCCCGGGGCCAAGGCGGACGGCGCCCCCATCGCCGCCTTCCGGGAGGAGGACGCCCTGGCCGGGAGGCTGCCGGAGGAGCTGGGGCTCTCCGGCCTGTGGCTCATACGCAACGTGTTCCTGCAGGACGTGGTCATCCGCCCGGAGGTAAGCCGCTCCAATTTCCGCAGCGAGACGGTGCGTCTGGGCTTCCTCTCCGGCCTGGAGGAGCATCTGAAGCTCCTCTCCGGGAAGCTGCCGGAGAGCCGGGAGGACGGCGTGATCGAAGCCCTGGTGAGTCAAAAGGCCCTCATCAGCCTGAACCTGATGGAGGGCGAGATCTTCACCCTGGACGAGCTTCGCTTCCCCGACGGGACACCCGTCCGGGTGCTCATCGCGGGCGTCTTCGACGCCGCGGACGAGAACGACCACTACTGGTACAAGTCCCCCAGCGCCTACGCCGACCAGCTCCTCATCCGGGAGGCGGACTTTGACCGCGTCGCCGGGGACCTGAGCGGCCTTCCCTGCAAGGTCATGGGCCTCTGGTTCGTCATCATGGACTACCGGGATCTCTCCATCGACCAGGTCCCGGCGCTGTACGAGGCCTCCCAGACCCTGCGGGAGCAGCACCGGCAGGTGAACGGGATCAGCTATACCGACTACTTCTCCCCTCTCCTGGAAGAATACAGGAAGGCGGAGACGAAGATCACCGTCACCCTGCGCATCCTCCAGGTGCCCATCTACGCGCTGCTGGTGGCCTTCATCTTCATGGTCTCCGGCCAGATCCTGGGCATGGAGCAGAGCGAGATCAGCGTCATCAAGAGCCGGGGCGCCCGCCGGGGCCAGATCCTTTTGATCTACCTTTTGCAGAGCCTGGTGGTGGCCGCCCTGAGCCTGGCCGTCGGCCTGCCCCTGGCGGCCCTGGTGTGCCAGATCCTGGGCTCCTCCAGCGCCTTCCTGGAATTTGTCTCCCGGCGGGCCCTCAGCGTCCGCTATACGGGCACGGTCCTCCTCTTCGCCCTGGCTTCGGCTCTCCTCAGCGTCTGCGCCATGGTGCTCCCGGCCCTCCGGGCCTCCCGCCTCACCATCGTGGCCCAGAAGCAGAAGAAGCGGAAAAGCGACGCCCCCTGGTTCCAGCGCTTTTTCGTGGACTTCCTGCTCCTGGCCGTCTCCCTCTACGGTCTCTACAGCTTCAACGCCCAGAAGGCCCTTCTGGCCCAGAAGGTGCTGGAGGGGCAGGGGCTGGCCCCGCTCCTCTTCCTCTCCCCCTCCCTCTTCATCGCGAGTCTGGGCCTCATCAGCCTGCGCATCGTCCCGGCCGTCAGCTGGCTGGTATACACCGTCGGGAAGAAGCGCTGGAGCCCTGCCCTCTACTCCTCCTTCCTGTGGGTCCTTCGCACCCGCTCCAGGCAGGGCTACATCGTGGCCTTCCTGGTCATCACCCTGGCCATCGGCATCTTCAACGCCCGCACGGCCCGCA
>JAEEGL014410529.1_pt1 | contig 12231 bp, 11 predicted proteins | sample 9134231 | NCBI WGS metagenome assembly JAEEGL01 (sample SAMN16246548, study PRJNA631951) | gut metagenome | biome: gut microbiome; feature: rumen; material: fiber-attached | host: Bos | place: Iran: Karaj | collected 2018-10
CCCCATACTTTTCTAATAATCCAAAATAGATATTTCTTGTTTTAACAACAGCACCTATCATATCGTTTTTCTTAAAGTGGAGCTGACCTATAACAACTGTATTCTTCAACCAATTCCCTCACTATTAATCAACTCGTCATTCTTAGTCAGTATACTCTCCAATCGAAGAGCTTCATGATCAATATCAAAATCCGAGTCTTTCAATTTTTCACTCATTAATTCTCTGTTTGTATTATTATTATTCAGTTTGTCAATAATAACTTTGCTCCATATACTTGCATCATTAATTGGTAAAAAGGTAACATTTCCACTTATATCAGATTCCGATGTAATAACATCAGAAACAATACTAGGAAGACCGGATACCTGTGCCTCTACCATTACAATCGGTAAACCTTCAAATAAAGACGGAAGAATAAATACATCCATTGCATGATAGTATCTATATATATCAGCATGATCTCCAAGAAACAAAAAATGATTTTGCAAGTTATATTGTTTTACTTTTTCTAATAATTGTATTTTCAAATTTCCTTCACCAAGGACGATCATAACAACATCAACATCACTATGTTTTACTACACTATTAAGAATATCCGGAAGAAACAAAACATTCTTCTGATCAACTAACCTTCCTACAAAACCGATTATTTTTGTTTTATCAGGAATCATCAATTCACTTCGGACTTGCAACTGCTCGTTACGATTGAATTTAAACGCATCAATATCAACTGCATTATGAATAAATTGAACATCATTTTTCGGAGTATACATAAACTCAGTAGCTTTTTTTGAGCAAGACAACCTTGTTAAATTGAAGCGAGACAATCTGGACTTGTTAATTTTATATATAATTCGATGTTTTGCATCATTAACTAACAGTCTTGAATTATGCGAATGGGTAACTACATGGTAGCCCAAAGAAATAGCAATCTTAATTGGTTCAATCCAGCCTAATGTAGATAGATTAAAATATACTGTATCGTAAGTATTTCTTAAGTCTTTTAATATCTTTCTATTCTCGTTAATATTCTTAATTGGATTCTTTGTTCTATTTGAAATGTAATATATCTTACCGCCTGCGGCCTCGATCCTATCCTGAATAGAACATTCAGAACCTTCAATAACGTAATCAAATACTGTATTACCAGACATATGGCGATTCATTTCAGTCAGAAAAGAACCTATACCACCAAAGGTTTTAGAAGCAACTAAACCGTATACAAGGATCCTTTTAATACAATTGCTCATTTATCTGCTCCAACACTGTAGGTTTTCTGAATATATAACTTCTGATCATCACTGAGTTCATCGGTTGCGCCAAGTTCTATTTCAAAACCATCACCTGTATGTACTCTATCTTTAATCTGATTTGGATAAGAAATACTACTGCAGTTTCCCAAAAATCTAGCCCATAAAGAAAAAGAAGAACCAGATGAAATCATTACCGGAGACCTGGATAAACCAACAATATCTCCAATACTATTTCCAAAAGTTATACGATTAACTTCAGGAAGACAGATCAAGTCAGCCAACTCTTCATCTGTTCCATCAGAGAATACATTAACCGGAACATTCCAACCAGCAGCATCGCGTAACTTTTTTACAACGTTTACGTACCAATCGATGCAAATTCTCATATTGTTTTTGCCTTTGTCAAGATCCTTTGTTGTCTTGTCAAAATCACCTAGTCTGACGTGTACGCTAATAGTGTTTTCTGCGTTATAAGCTAAAGCTCTTTGGCCTTTTTTACCTAGGTTGTTAATAATGATATCGACTATCTTATCTCTATATTCCCTTGTGCCATTAAAATTCATTTGAAAAACACCAGGAGCTAACTTAAAATCGTCATACACAACTATGTCATTCTTACCCAGATTATCCCAATCAATTTCATCCAGCTTTTTGGTGTGAATCTTCTTACCAAAGCAAAGCTTCATATATTTCTTGAAACCACTGCACATTTTAGATTTATTAGAAAATAATCCAATATAAGTACGCTTATCTTTTTCATGTCTGATCCATGTTCCGACTTTTATAGACGGCCATGTTGGCCAAATAAGTGTTGCATTATGTTTTTCAGAAGCAGCTATTACTCTTGACCATGTAAATAATAAATTTCCAAGGCCTGCACCGCCTAATCTGACACCAACTAATTCATGCTTTGAAAACTTGGGATAAATATATGCCATTTATTTCTCCTTGTAATGCTGTATTACTTCGATCGCTTATTTTTCTTGACAAAACCTTGAACAATAACGCCTGCAAGATTTTTCTTACTATATAATCCATAGAGAAAATATAGAACGCCATATGTAAATATACCGATGAATATATCAAGAATAAGATACGACACGGTAACAGCATGAAATTGTTGTACAGATTTAATTACACAATACATCACCAATCCTATTAGCCATAATAAAAGATTATTCTTAAAATATGACTTGAGAGGAAGTTGTTTTTTTACAGAGAAAGTATAAAAAAGAGCTACCGTTAGTTGCGCTGCAATTGTTCCAAAGGCAGCACCGACAGATTGGAACTTTGGTATGAAAATAAAATTCAAAATCAAATTAATTGCAGCTCCAGCAAAGGTGGATTTGATATAAATCATATCTAAATTATTAGGAATAATATATTGCATTCTAATAACATTAGCCCAACCATACATAATAATAGTAGGCACAAGAGTTATCATAATTGGTCCGCTCTTAATAAAATTTTCGCCGTAATAAATGAGAACCAATTCATCGGCTATAGCTAAAACACCGAACATGCACGAAGTGCTTATGAAAAAAGTAAGATCCATTGAAGAGCTTATAGTTTTTGTCGCTTTCTCTGCTTCGTTATGATAAACATAAGACATTTTTGACAACATTACGGCTCCAATTGCAGTAAAGATAAGCCCTGGAATTTGAATAATCTTATCAGCATATTCGTAATATGCTAATTCAGCTTCTCCTGCAATCGAACCAATCATTATTTTATCCATTGTTTGATATACACTGACTGCAATAGCCGGAATAAACAACAGAATTGTTGGTTTTAAATGTATCTTTATATCTTTCCATTTGCAAAATTTGAATTTGATCTGCTTAAACACACTCGGCCATAATAGCAATTCGGAGATCAAATACAAAGCAGACATAATAACACAATAAATTACAACATCATTTTCATTGCGGACAAATACAAAAACCGATACCAGGTTAACTGTCCTTATTATTAAGGCTCTCACTGCCAAGGTAGAAAATTCTGCCATTCCTTCAAGAAACCAGCCAACTGAAAATATCGATGTCAAAACATAAAGGCCAACAATAATAGCCAACAATTTGTGAACATTACAAAACAATATCAAATAAACAATGTATGCTACACATGCAATTCCGCCTGTAAGAAGCTGAAGCGAAAACAATTGTGAAAAAGCGTTACTTCTTTCTTCATTCTTGTCTCTAACCCGGGCAATGGTTCTGTTTCCATAATTACGCATACCCAAAAGTCCAAACATAACAAAATAAGCAGCTATAGAATGGACATACGTATAGGTGCCTACATTATTCGCTCCGAGTATTCTGCCTAAATATGGAGCAGTAATAAAAGGAACAATCATCGTTAGAAGATTGTATCCAATACTCATTATTAGATTTTTACCAAGTTTTCTATCCATTATTAAGCGTGTCCTGCTACATTTTGATCGTCTGTATCTGAATCAATATCTGAAACAAGATATTCCTTTGTCTCTTGATGAATCCAAAGGGTTTTTGCAAGAATAAATGATAATCCCCACCAAAGAGGAATCTGAGTCAAATAGTAACCACTGAACATGGAAAGAATAAATCCGCATAGGAAGAAATATACCCATATAAGATCCGAATTATCAAGTCTAACTAATCTTATAGATGAAACAAAACTAAAGATAAGAATAATTAGGATGATAAGCGCAAGAATCATACCGCCTTCAACAAGAATATCAGTGAAAAAGTTATGCGTATACTGTCCTAATTCCCAATAAACAGAGCCAAATCCATGTCCGAGAATCGGTTTCTGAGAAAACAAATCAAGTGCCGTTTCTACTTTTTCAAATCTTCTGGTATCGCCTGCTCCTGTTATTAATGAAAGAATACGTCCATACCCAGATGTGGCAAGTTTCGAATTAGTAACATACCAAAAACCGACATAAGCACCGATTACTGCTATTAGACCAACAATGAAAACACGAAGAACTTTATTATTGTGATAATGACCAAATCGGAACGCCAAGAATATGCTGATCGCAAAGAATATAACAAACGCTACAAATCCACCACGACCACCGGAAAACAAGGTTACAAGCAAGTCCGAAAATATGACTATACCACTAACAATCGTTCCAAGTTTATTTCTGAAAAACAAGAATTTTAAATCTTGATTTCTTATAAGCAGATAGTATTCCATCAAAGCAGCAGAATATGCCGCCATATATGAAACACGTTGATATCCAAGACCATTCTCGTTATCCATAAGGCCATTAGAAGTAACCAACGACGGACGCAATGTGCAAATAAGAGCTATTACAGCAAAAAGAGATCCAACAATCGGAGCAAGTCTCTTAACTTTTTCCTGTAGTTTTTCATCTTCAGCAACAAAGCAGGCAAACAAACCATTGGGTAGAATCTGTCCGGCGAGACAAAGTAAGCTGCCTGTGTGATTTCCTATAGGATTAGTAGAATATATTGCAGGTGTCAACAAAGCATATAATCCAATTACGATTGCGTAAACTACAAAAATCACGCCAAATGTTAAAGGGACTTTACCTTTTCTTCGTAATATAAAAACCAATATTGATAATGCTGTAAGAGCAACAAGAATGACAACATATGTCTTATATCGAAAGAACTGAGGCAGGAAAAATAATATTATCGCATGAGTTATCGATGCAAATATTTGAAGATATATCAAGATATCCAAATCAATTCCTCCACTTTTTTCACAACCAATAATTTCACAAACATCTATCTTCCCTCATTCCTGTGATAATTTCGAGAGCAATAATTCCGGTGAAGTAAAGAATTCACCATACTTTTCAAGTTTATCTTCAGGCCAGTCCCACCATTTCAGTTCAAGAAGTTTTTGAATTGTATCTTCATCAAAACGTTTTCTAATCTCTTTTACAGGCACACCGGCAACGATAGAATAAGGTTCAACATCATGAGTAACAACGGAATGAGCACCAATAATTGCGCCGTTCCCTATGTGAACACCTGCTTTAATATATACGCCAACACCAATCCAGACATCATTTCCAATAACAACTGTTTTAGATGCTGTAAACGGAATCTGAGCAAAATTACGTCCTGAAGTGCTCTTTCCGGAAAGAAAACTAGGCGACGTAGATACCATGTCCGTTGGATGCAATCCACCACCAATCTGGCCATAACCGCCAATTGAACAAAACTGACCGATCTGAACATTGCTTACAACACTACTCTGACCAATATAGGAATATCGCTCCATAGTAACATTATATAATTGGCATTTCTCCGCTACCTTTGAATGCTTACTAATTTTGCAATTCTTCTTAGATGTTAGATTGAGCTTGCTAAATATTTTTGCAATGTAAAACGATATGTTTGCCATAGGTTAATACTCCACGTTTTTGAGCCATTCAATAAGCTTTGATTTCTCCGAATTCAAATACTCTAAATCAATCTTAACCGGATGATCATATATACCATCAGCTCCAACTCTGGTCAAAAGCTCACTTCTTCCGGTTTTTGCAAATAAATAAGCCGAGTTTCCGTAAGCTAAGGACAAAGCACATGCATGTACCCGGTCTGATATCGTCAAATCTGCATTAGCATAGATATTAGCATAAGTATGAGGAATATCTGCGCAGAAAGAATTCGGATATCTATAAACTTTCCTTATGAACAGAGGATTATAACGATGATCCGGACGAATAATAGTATATTCTCCGAGTTTATCAGGTCTCTTGCCCCTTGGAAGAGGACTCATTGCGTATACTAGGGCATCTGTAAAACGATCAGTACGCAAACCTATTTTTGAAAAGTTCTTAAACTGCATGCCAAAGTGGTGGCCATCAAAACCAAACTCAACCTTGCTTTTTAAATTTGGCTCATCAATATGTATATAAGGTTCATCAATTTTATCAAAATTAATTGCGATTGTTTTTCCGAAATCGGTTTCAACAGGTTTATAGTAATTCGGAACAAAGAAAGCAAAACACACTCCGTCATAAATGTTTCGAACACTATCTTTAAATGTATCGTACATTGTTCTATCGCGTGTAGTTATTAAAAACGGCGGATTCTCTTTGAAATATGCTTTTGTCTCGGCAATATCATCATCTGTATACTTCATCATACCGGCGCTGAGAATCATATAACGTATTCCACGCTGTTTTAAGGAATCTAATGTATCTTTCCACACAGGAAGGAACTGTTTGCCAAGTATAGGACCTAGGAGGACAACATAATCAACATTTAGATGTATCCAATAATTAATTGAATACGGTATATTCCCTTTACTGGCTTTCCACAAAGGTGCAAAAGCTGAATGATCAGCAACCATAAATACATTTTCATCTCCAAAAATCTGTTTGAGCACATAATCCGCTCCAAGGTTGAAAAATGCATTACCAATATTTGTAGACCAACAGCCGCCTATGTACGCGACCTTTTTATTGATCATTATCACTATTTCCTTTCATAATTTCAGATTCTCAGTCTGAGATAATATCCTGTAAGTATTTCTCAGCAACTTTACTGTCAGTATACGATTTGACAGTTAATAAGGCATTTTCTCTAATTCTCTCAACATCGTTAAATGAAAGCGAACAAATAGTATTTAAAAGCTCTCCAAGCTTATCGCTGTTACCCTGTTCAGAAAGATAGCCGTTCTTTCCGGATTCAATTATTCCATCAATTCCTCCACCAATTGACGCGATTGTGATACAGCCTGCTGCCATTGCTTCCAGATAAGCAAGACCATAAACCTCGTTCTCGCTGATCATAACAAAACAGTCAGATTCACGAAGTTTTTTCTGCACTGCATCTCGTGAGATGCGACCGTGAAAGACAATTCGTTCAGAAACACCTAATGCACTAGCAAGTTGCATAAGGTTTTCTTTCTCTTCTCCCTCGCCAATAATATCAAATCTATAGTCAACATTCTTCATATTTAAAGCAAGAGCTTGTATAACAGCATCAATACGCTTATATCTTACCAGTCGACCTACATATATGATCTTGAATATTCCATCTGCCTTCCAGTCTTTGCGTGTTTCGATTGATCCAACATATTCATCAGGTATGCCGGAATAGCACACACGAACCTTCGCTGGCATGAACAACTTTTGCTGACTAGTCATAGTCTTGTCCTTAACCGGTTGTGAACGAAGGAAGAAGCAATTGAGACATTTTATGTATTCTTGATATTTTTCACTAATATTCTCAGGAAGCATACCGTGTATAACAAAACCCGTTCTTGCATTATAAATTAAACCAAGTTCATGAATCAATTTAAGCTGAGGTTCCAACCAATGTCCGGTAATTACGTCGGGTTTGAAATCTATTTCTTTTAAGTAATCCTGAATATTCTTAATTTGATTTATATATTGTGACTCTCTATATGAAGAATGTGGTATCAGTTTAAGCATAGGAATACGATAAATTGAAACTCCATCCTGCTCTCTTTTCAAATGTTTCCTTGAAGAAATTGAAGGAAAAGAGGAAAACCTTCCTCCCACTATTTTTGAAGCAAGGGACTTCGGAACCCAATAGTAGAATAGAGGAAATTTCGTCTCACTATGAATGATAACTACACGATGACCGGCTTTAACCCATTCCTTTGCAAAAAAGAAAACCACATCAGTTTTCGAAGAATAGGTATCATCAGGTTGTTTCATTGAATTGGTCAATAGCAGGATGTTCATAAATCACCAACGTTACTTCTTAATCCTGTAATAGAAATATCGAGCGATTTCCATTCCCAAACACTCAAATACATAGAGTCGACTATATCCGTTCTGCCTGTAACAAGCATATTTGTCTTTAAAGAATCTCTTCGTATCTTTCATGCCATGAGGGTGACTGGCTCCACCTAATCGGAAAACAGCAAGAGTCTCATCAAGGATGGCTCTTTTCTTCCCGGCTTTTCTAATACGCAGATACAAATCAAAATCATCAAAAAGATTTCCTTCGTTTCTGAATGCTCCAAGCTCATCATAGGTTGCTTTTGTGATAAAAGTTGTCGGATGATTCCAATGGCGGCTGGTAACTATAATGTCATCTCTACACTTTTTCTGATGATGGAACTCTCCATTTTCATTTATATTAGCCGTTTGTGCATAAAACATATCAAAATGTTCTTTCTCATAAGTTTCAGCAACTCTCTGAAGCGTATTGGGTTTATAGTAATCATCAGAATTTATGATACCGATTATCTCCCCCGTTGCCATTCTTATTCCCTTATTCATAGCATCATAGATGCCCTTATCTGGTTCGCTGACTATAATATATTTAAATCCGCGCTCCTCAAAGCGAGGACGATATGATTCTGCCACCTCTACTGTCCGGTCTTTTGATGCTCCATCAATAATAATGTACTCGACTTCATTATGTGTTTGAGCAAGCATAGCCTCGATTGTATCTTTTATCGTTTCCTCGCTGTTATAACATGCGGTTACAACACTAATCAGCATTTGATGAACCTCCGGTTATTCTTAATCGAATTCTTAATGATTAATATAAGTTTTACAGTTATAACAGTAATAGCTGTAGATATTATGAAAGTTACCATACTCCAACCAAAACTATATGAAATAGCACTGTCAGAAAAACATAAAACTCTTCTAAGTATTGCAACAACAAAACCTTTAATTGGATTTTCTATGAGCATAAAATATAGGCTGTTTAGTCCAATCAATTTGATAAAAGAAAACGCTTTTATGGAGAAAAGTTTCTCTGTTAAAAATGCGAAAATCAGTACGCATAACGAACCCAAAAAACCATTTAAATAGAACAAAAGCCTATTATTGTATTGTTCATGCCCCATAGTAATATGTCCATTTAATAATGCTAAATAATAAAGAGCCGCAGTCATAAATATAAGGATTACCCAACTTATAACTATCTTATTATTGCAGAACTCTTTAACACGTGAAAAAAAATTGTGCTTCATAAGGAGATTGCCTGCAGCATAAAAGATAATCGCAGCGAATACTACTCCAATGCTCCATGGCAAGAGCGTAAAATCAAATATCGGCAAGCATAATTCCATAACATATGAAGCAATGGCAAAAATAACACAAATTAAAACTATTAAGAAATCATTCTTTATTTTACTAATGAAATAGTATAAGAATTCGATCAACAACAGACAGGAAACAAACCAAAGTGGAACATTATGAACAAGATAACCTCCTGAACCCTGAGCAATAAATGTTTGTAACAATGGCATAAAATAACTGTCTACAGCAGAATGAAATACAATTGTATAGACAACCCAAACTAGCCAAGTCAGGAAAGAAAAAATAAGATAAGGGATAACAAGAGTCTTTACTTTTCTAATGAAAAACGCTTTAAATGATTGATACCTGTTACTGTTAAATACAATTCCGGAAAGAAAGAAAAATAACGGCATGTGGAAAGAATACACCAGGACAAACGTGGAGCCGCTATTAATATGACCCCAAATAACCATCAGCATTCCTAATCCTTTTGCTATATCTACATAATCTAACCGTTTCAAATTATCCATATAAAGGCCTCAACAAACAAAACGTATCAACTCACGTATTACGCTTTGCGTTTCTTCAGTTCTTTTTTCAGTTTAAAGAGAGAACCCACCGAAAAGGCAAAATAAGGAAGTGGATCTTTCCATGAAAAAACCTGCTCATAGGTATTTTTCATGCTAAACCAGGAAGGTTTAGTTTTAAATCTGTTCTTTGACTTTAAGAACCACAAAAAATCTGTATACAGGCAACGGAGTCGTATGCCTTCTTTATAATCACTAAATCCAGTAACCTCTTCTCCCCTTGCCATTTGAAGCATCTCTAAAGCAAGATTTACACCGGATAAAATAACTATCTTTCCACTTCCTGAGATTCTCGGATTGATTTCCATTATCTTGGCAACACCGTCTCTTGGATCACGGATTAGATCTATATCGCAACAACCTCGCCAATTAATTAGCCGCATTAACTTACTGCAGTCTTCAACTATGGTAGAATCCTTTACAGCAGTATTTAATGTGCTTGATCCGCCATGAACCGGAAACCAACGGTTTTTTTCAAAAACCATTGCAGATTTAACTACATTATTTTCATCGACGAATATAGAACATTCATATTGAAGATCCGTCTGAGGTATATACTCCTGAATGACAAAATGTTCAATCTCATTGAAATGAGATTCCAGATGAGCTCTTAAGTCTTCTGCATTGTCAAACTTATGAAAACCGATTGCTCCATAACTTGAACGCGGCTTAACAATAAGAGGATAAACAAGTTGCCTGCTCATAACATCATCAACAGTTTTGCAGTCAAAGAAAGTACGTGGACAAGGAATGTTATTATCCATGCATATCTTCATAGTATTCAACTTATCGTATGCAAGATAAAAACGCTCCTTATCTACCACAGCTGTCTTACAGTACTTTTCTATTCTCTCCTTATTTAAAACAATTTGTTCAACAGTGACGTCGGAGAAGGAAACAACCAGTGTATAACCGCCTTTAGATACCTCTCGGATAATACATTCAACTCTAAGGTCCGGACGGTCGTGAATGGATGAATCTTTTACAACACAGTCTACATATCGGGATTTTGAGCAAACATCCAAGCCCGATTCACAAATGGCAGTTACTGAACAACCTAATTCTTTAAATGCACGTGCCAGCGCCAGAGCTTGACGAGCATGACCATCAGCAAGAAGTATTTTATCGTTATAGTGATTCACTTTGGCTTTCCCAATCGATATTACTTAACTGCTCAAAAGTAACAAATTCATAACCGGCATCTTCGAGCATCTTAATAACTGCCTTAAATCTTCTGACCATATCTCTACGACCAATATGTGTTCTAAGATATCGATCAAAACTTATACCTTCTACCTTCGGCATCGGTTTAGGAGACAGATCTATAGGGTGAATATACATAACATATGGCTGTCCGGTTTTAAGGTAGCGTGATGTCATGCTTTTCATGAAGAACCATGGAAGCATACGAATGTAACCACCACCAAGAAGCATATTCATTGAACCAATCTTTTGTGTTGAAACCTCAAATTCCATAAAACTTCCGTTCTTATGAATACAAGGAAAAACTTCTTTAAAACCGTCTAAATGCAAATCTCCATATTTTGAACTTTTCTGAGGCTTAATTTTACTGGAATCATATTTGAAGTTTTCAATAACAACAGCAAAATGGTCATCATCTATACCAAAAGACGGAGCACGATAACCAGAAACCGGATGATCCAGTATAGATTCAAGCTTATGTTTTGATTTTAATAACTGTTCTTTAAAATCATCAATGGTAAATATAATTGGTCTAAGATGGACCCAATTATGGCATGCAATATCATGACCATTCTTGTCCATCTGTCGGATTTTGTCGGCAAGCATATCAGCAATCTCGCCTACAACAAAGAAACTACCCTTAATACCCTTCTGATCCATAATATCTAGAGCTACATCAAGACCATCAAGAAGACTCTGACTTCTATCAACATCCATTTCAGGAAAATAAGTATGGTACCAGTCTTCAACGTCCATTGTTATAACCGCATACTTTTTCAAAACAAAACCTCTAATCTAAAAATATTATTTGTTTGAATTAGCATTATCTTCAGAATTAACTGAACCTTTACTATCCATAGCTGTTGTTCTGCCTGCAACAACACCTTCAGTACTCTCTGAAGAGAACAATATCTTAAACGTTGCAAAGCAAATCCTGATATCCTCAGCAAAGCTTGGATGAGCTATATACATCAGATCCATCTGAAGTTTGTCGTAAGGAGTTGTATTGTATTTACCGTAAACCTGGGCATAACCTGTAAGGCCGGCCTTAGCCTGAAGTCTGAGCTGGAATTCAGGGATCTCTTTCATATACTCTTCAGCAATTTCAGGTCTTTCGGGACGAGGACCTACAACTGAAAGGTTACCAGAAAGAATATCAATAAGCTGAGGAAGTTCATCAATCCTGAATTTTCTGATAAAGCGGCCAACAGG
>JAEEGL014698187.1_pt1 | contig 12231 bp, 11 predicted proteins | sample 9134231 | NCBI WGS metagenome assembly JAEEGL01 (sample SAMN16246548, study PRJNA631951) | gut metagenome | biome: gut microbiome; feature: rumen; material: fiber-attached | host: Bos | place: Iran: Karaj | collected 2018-10
CGCCCGGGCGGGAACGCGTCCGAAATACTGATAAGGCGGCTCCACATAGCCCAGCATGGAATCCATCGTGTTGATCGCCTTGTAGAGAAAGCCCAGGGGCGCCCCGCCGACGGCGAGAAACAGCAGCGGCGCCACGACGCCGTCTGAACTGTTCTCCGCCACGGTCTCCACGGCGGCGCGGGTAACCCCGGCGTCGTCCAGGCGATCCGTATCCCGGCCCACGATCCGGGAGACCGCCCGTCGGGAGGCGGCAAGGTCCCCCGTCTCCAGGGCGTCATAGACCGCCATGCTCTCGTCCCGTAGGGACTTGACCGCCAAGAGCTGCCAGCACATGACGGACTCCGCCGCCAGCCGCAGCCAGGGGGAGATCCGTCCGCAGACCCACAGAATCAGCCAGGGCAGGGCAGTGGAAACGACAATGACCACTATCCACAGCACCGTCCCGGCAATGATCTCGCCCCGCGGTGTCTTCGGAAACAGGCGGCGGAGCAGCCGCTCCAGCCCCGCGATCAGCTTTCCGATCCAGACCACCGGATGCGGAAAGCCGTGAGGGTCGCCGATAAGCAGGTCCAGCGCGAACCCGATGGGCAGAGCAAGCCAGCTCATGTCCCGTCTCCCGCCCGGAACGTGAAGACCGTCACCGGATTCTGGCCCGTCATCAGGTGATAAGGCCCGGCCTTTCTCTCCCGCGCCACGGTCAGGGAGACAACCTCCGCCTCCGCGAAGGGCAGCTCCTTTCGGCAGGCGGTCAGCACCGCTGCGGATTCCAGCGTCACCGCCGTGGCCACGATACGGACGGCAGGATTTTTTCGACATGCCAGCTCGATGATCTCTCGCAGCGCCCCGCCGCTGCCGCCCAGAAACACATGGGTGGGGGAGGGCAGATCCTCACAGACCGCCGGGGCGGCGCCGCAGACGATAGAGAGGTTTTCCACTCTATGGCGTGCCTTGTTCTCTTTCAGCAGCTCGATCGCCGCCGGATCGCGCTCGATGGCATAGACCGACCCCCGCTTCGCCAACCGCGCCATCTCGACGGACACCGAGCCGGTCCCGGCCCCCACGTCCCAACAGACCGAGCGCTCCGTCAGGCACAGCTTGGACAGGCACACCGCCCGGACCTCACTCTTCGTCATGGGCACGCCATCGGCTCGGACAAATGCCTCGTCCGGCAGACCGGGGGTCACCACCGCGTCCGGGGCGGGATTTTCGATCAGCACCGCACTGAGCGGCGCATAGCTTCCGCCCGCCAGCTCCGCCGCCGTGCCGGTGGTGAGCCGCTCGTCCGGATAACTCAACCGCTCGCCCACGTGCAGCGTCACCTGTCCCAGACCGGCCTCCGCAAGCCGCTCACAGAGGGTGCCGACGCCGTCCGCGCCGCCGGTCAGTACAAACACACGCGCATTCGCCCGGACGTCCGGGACAATATCGTGTTCCCGTCCGTGGAGGCTGACGCAGACCACGTCCTCATAGTCGGTCCGCAGCCGCGCACAGAGACAGGCCAGCGAGCTTATACCGGGCAGCACCTCCGTATCGCAGCCCGTCAGCAGGGGAAGGAGCCGCCGCGCGCCGCTGAAAAAGCCCGTGTCGCCCGAGAGGAGGACGACAAAATGCCGGTATTCCCTGTGATCTGTGATAAAATTCCGGATCGCCTCCGGCGCAACGGCCTCAAAGCAGGTCTGACCCGGACGGGCGAGGGTGAGCATACGACCGGCACCGATCACGCAATCCGCCTCATCCAACGCGGCGCGGACCTCCTCTGTCAGACCCGCCGGCGCGCCGGGACCGATACCGGCCACCGTTACCCGGGGCCGCCATTCCAGCCCGAAACGCTCACAGAGCAGCGCAACGGCCTCGGAAAAGCCGACGCCCTCCCGCTGGGGCGGCCGCCCGATCACGACCAGCGCCGTGCCGGTCTCAGCGGCGGCGGCGGCCTTCTCCCGGAATCCGCCGGCGCTCCCGCCGTCCTTCGTGACGAGGATGGCCGCCCGGACCGCGCGCAGCAGCGCCGCATTCAGCTCTTCCGTATAGGGACCCTGCATCGCAAGGATGCGGGCAGGCGGAAGCCCGGCGTCGCGGCAGGCGCGCAGGGACTCCTCCGTCGGCAGCACCCGGGCATAGACGCGCTCGGAAAAGCCGCGGATCGAAGCAAAGTCCGCCAGGTCCTTACTCCCCGTAGTCAGCAGGATATTCCCCTCCCGCTCATTGAGCACCGTCACGGCGGCGGAGACATCGGGAACGAAAACCGCGCTCTCCGGCAGGTCGGACCCCTCCCGCAACACGCGCAGATAGTCCGTGCCCATGGCCGCACAGGCCGCCGCGATGTGATCCGTCACCTCGGAGGCATAGGGGTGCGTCGCGTCGATCACCAGATCGAAGGGCGTCTGAGCGAAGAGCCGACGCATCTCCTCCTCGCTCAGACGCTCCGAGGAGACGGTAAGGTTGTCCGACGGAGCCAGCAGGGCTTTCCCGTACTCCGTCGCCACGCAGGCGGTAACGGCCACGCCCCGATCCGTCAAAAATTCCGCCAGCTCCCGGCCCTCCGTCGTCCCGGCAAATAAGCAGATCTTATACATGGTACCCCCTCGGCGTTACCAGCCTGCCCCCGACGAGCTTCGTCGTGCTGTTCCCGATAAACACGGTGCAGAACATGTCCGCCGGCGCGTCCCGCAGCTCATAAAGCGTGAGGATCTCGCTGCGCTCTCCCGCTCGGGCAACATTCTGCGCGATGCCGCAGAGGCGGTCCCGCGGCAGCTGCCGCAGCAGCACCTCACAGGCGCGGCGCAGATGATCCGGACGGCCCCGACTGGCGGGATTGTACAGCACGATGACATAATCCGCCACGGCCGCCGCCGCCAGACGGCGCTCGATCGTCTCCCATGGCGTCAACCGGTCGCTGAGACTGATGACGGCAAAGTCGTGGGTGAGCGGCGCGCCCAGGAGTGCCGCGCCGCTGCACGCCGCCGTCAGGCCGGGGATCAGCTCGATCTCCGGCCCATCGGCCTCGCCCCGCAGCTCACAGACCAGGGCTGCCATCCCGTAGATGCCGCTGTCGCCGGAGCAGATAAGAGCGGCGGTCTTGCCCTCCCGCGCCTCGTCCAACGCCATGCGGCAGCGTTCCGCCTCCTGCGTCATGGGCGTGGTCCGGAACTCCTTGTCCGGATAGAGCGCCCGCACCAGGTCCACGTAGACCTGATAACCCAGGATGACATCCGCCTCCCGCAGCGCCCGATCCGCCCGCAGCGTCATATTGTCCCGATCTCCGGGGCCGATTCCAACGACATACAGCTTACTCAAAGCGCACCTCCCTGTGCTCCGCCGCCAGGGCCACAGTCACGCCGTTCTTCGCGGTCTTTTGCACGATCAGCCGCTCCGCGCCCCGCAGCGCCGCCCGCTCGCAGACATTGTCCACACCGGCAACGCTCTCCACAAAGGCCGACGGCGTGAAAGTACCGGGGACGGCCCGCAGCTCCGCCGCACTGTAAAAGAAGAGCGGCCAGCCCATCTCGGTACAGTACGCCGCGAGGCCCGGCTCCTCCGTTTTCAAATCGATCGACGCGGCGCATCGAATCGCACGGCTGTCGATGTCGTGTTCCGCCAAGACCGCTTCCACCGCATCCCGCAGCGCGGCGGCAGAGGTCCCGCGCCGGCAGCCGAGGCCCAGATGCAGCACAGTCGGGATGAGCCGGAGCGTCTGATCGAAGAGGTTCCGCTTCTTCCAGCCGATATAGATGCCTAGGGCCCCCGTCTCTCCCGGCACGATGCCGGGCGGGCAGGCGGTGGTGATGGGGAGGGCGCTGCAAAGGGACACGTCCCTATCCAGAATCGCCGCCGAGACCGCCTTTGCCGCAGCCATGTCGTCGATCACGAAGCCCTGCTCTGCCGCCCAGGCATCCACGGAGAAGCGGCCGCTGACATCCGTCGCCGTGGTGACGACTGCCGTCGCCCCCAGGGATGCCGCCAGCCGCCGCGCCAGGTCGTTCGCCCCGCCGATGTGTCCGCTCAAAAGTGAAATGACATACTGCCCCCGCTCATCCGCGCAGAGGACCGCCGGGTCCGTCCGCTTGTCCCGGATGTGGGGCGCGATGGCGCGGACCGCGATGCCTGCCGCGCTGACAAAGAGCAGCGCGTCCGATTCCCGGAACTGCGCCCCGTAGAAAGGCTCCGAGGGCTGCGGGATAGGGAAGAAGCCGGCCCCGGCAAGCCGCTCCGGCGCAAAAGCCTCACACGCCGCCTCCGGCAGCGCGTCCATGATAGCCCGAGCCGTCTCCACCCCCCGGCGGCTATAAGCAAAGACCGTGCATTTCATGTCGTCGCCTCCCGGAACTCCGTGGAGAAGGACGGATCGTACAGGCGGGAACGGGCGCGGCTCTCGCCCAGGCAGTCTCCGACGAGCAGGAGCGCCGTCTTCGTCAGCTCATTGGCCGTCACGGTCTCATGGAGCGTGCCGACGGTACAGGGAAAGACCTTCTCCTCCGGCCAGGTGGCCTTGTAGACCACGGCGGCCGGCGTCTCCGGCGGATAGCCGCCCGCCAGCAGCTCATCCTGCAAGGCGGCGCTCAGGCCCGTACTCAAAAACAACACCATCGTCGCCCGGTGGGACGCAAGAGAACGGATCGACTCCCGCTCCGGCACCGGCGTCCGCCCCGCCGCGCGGGTGAGGATGACGGTCTGGCTCACCTCCGGCAGCGTATACTCCGCCCGGAGCGCCGCCGCCGCGCCGCAGAAGGAGCTCACGCCGGGGCAGACGTCGTAGGGGATGCCCAGCGCGTCCAGCGCGTCAAACTGCTCCCGCACCGCGCCGTAGATGCTGCTGTCTCCGGTGTGGAGGCGCACGGTGGTTTTTCCCGCGGCCTCCGCGTCCCGGATCAGGGCGATGACATCCTCCAGGGTCAGGCGCGCGCTGTCGTGAATCTCGCAGCCCGGCTTTGTCCCTTCCAGCAGGGCGGGATTGACCAGGGAACCGGCATAGATCACCATGTCCGCCTCCCGCAGCAGCCGCGCGCCGCGCACGGTGATCAGATCAGCCGCGCCGCAGCCCGCGCCGACAAAATGCACCATTTCCAGGCCTCCTTCTTACAGCTTTCCCAGCAGCTTCCGGGCGTTCTCCGTCTCGGACAGGAGACCGTAGGTCCTGGAAAACAGGATCGCCCCGATCTCCATGCCCTCGGCTTTGCGCGTAAGCTCCCGGGCGATCTTGTCCGTCAGGCTCCGCAGGGTCGCCTCGCGCAGCTCGGCCTCGTCCAGGATGCGGATCGCCTCGTCCGTCGTCACGCTTTCCAGCAGCGCCGCGATATGCGCAGCGTCCAGTCCCGCCGCTCCGGCGTGGGCGGCCAGGATCTCCATCCGGCAGTCGCCGTAGCGGGAATGGGTGTTCCACATCCCGCCCGCAAGCTTCACCAGCTTGCCGGTGTGCCCCACCAGCAGCACGCCCCGAAACCCCAGCGCCCGGCAGAAATCCAGTGCGTCGCCGATGAAATTGCTCGTCAGCACAGCCTTCTCCGGCGGGAGGCCGAGCACGTCCCGCGTAAACTCCGCGCCGTAGTTTCCCGGCGTCAGCAGGAGATAGTCCGCCCCCAGTGCCCGGCGCTGGCGCAGAGCCACGTGAAGAGCCTCCGTCATGGCCCGCTCGCTCATGGGCTCCACGATGCCGGTGGTGCCGAGGATGGAGATACCGCCCACGATACCGAGACGCGGATTGAAGGTCTTTTTCGCCAGATCCTCACCGCCGGGAACGGAAATGACGACGGAGAGGCCGCCCTCATAGTCCAGTGCCCGGCAGACCTCCTCGACATTCTCCCGGATCATCCGCCGGGGCACGGAGTTGATGGCCGCTGCGCCGATCGGCTGGTCCAGACCCGGCTTCGTCACGCGGCCCACGCCGGCACCGCCGTCGATGATGACGCCCGGCGCGTCCGTAAGAGAGACTGCGGCGAAAATGAGCGTCCCCGTGGTCACGTCCGGGTCGTCTCCGCCGTCTTTCTCTACGGCGCAGGAGACGGCGTCCGGCCCGAGGACGATCTCCCGCACCGGGAGCGTCAGAGAGATCCCCTTCGGCGTGGTAAGGACGATCTCTTCTTTCCGCCGCCCGGTCAGCAGCATGATTGCAGCCGCCTTCGCCGCCGCCGCCGCGCAGGAACCGGTGGTGTGGCCGAAGCGAAGGTGCTTTCCGTCTTTAATGATATACTCGTCCATTATCGTGTAATCTGATACAGCAGCGCGTTGCAGATGGCCGCGGCGACGTTGCTGCCGCCCTTGCGGCCCCGCGCCACGATATGCGCAACGGCAGAGTTTATGATCGCTTCCTTGCTCTCCACCACATTCACGAAGCCCACGGGAACGCCGATGACGAGAGCAGGGGAGACCGCGCCGCCGTCGATGAGCTCCCGCAGGCGCAGCAGCGCCGTGGGGGCGTTGCCAACAGCAAAGATACAGGGCTTCTCCAAAAGCGCCGCCCGTTCCATAGAGACAACGGCCCGGGTCACCCCTCGGGCGGCCGCCTCCTCCGCCACGTCCGGGTCCGACATGAAGCAGCGGACTTCGCCGCCGAGGCGCTCCAGGGCACGCTTGTTGATGCCGGCGCGGACCATCTGGGTGTCCGTTACGATGTCGCAGCCGTTTTTCAGCGCCGCGACACCTTTTTGAACCGCATGCTCCGAAAACGTGAGCGTGTCCGCGTACTCGAAATCGGCGGTGGTGTGGATGACTCGCTTGATGACCGGCTCGCACTCCGGGTCCAAGCTCCGGTCTCCCAGCAGCTCCGTAATAATGGCAAAGCTGCGTGATTCGATCTCATCCGGTCGGATGTAGTCAGCCATGGCGGTGCTTCTCCTTCAGACAGGCTTCGTAATAGCGAACCGCGAAGCGCGGTTCCGCGTAAAAGTGGAAATGCGGGAACCCGGCATAGAACGTGTCTGCTGCAACGGCGCAATCCCAGCGCCGCCCGTTGGGCTTTTCCGCCGTGAAACAGGCGCCGGGCTCGTCGCAGTCCCAGCGGTGGAACTCATGGGCCGGTATTGCCTCACCGGCGCGGCAGAGCAGGTTGTCCCTCTTAGCCCACAGCGTGATATACCCGAAGCGGGAGAGCCCTCCCGTGTCCCGGCAGGTCCCCGACAGAAACCCTGCCATGGGAAATTCCCCGATCCGCTCCGTGAGATACAGAAAGCCGCCGCACTCCGCGATACAGGGCAGCCCGCGCTCCAGTGCGGCGCGGACCGAGGCACGCATCGTCCCGTTTTCCGAGAGTTCCCGGGCATACAGCTCCGGATACCCGCCGCCTAAGATCAGACCGTCGATTTCCGGCGGCAACGCTTCATCGGACAGCGGACTGAACGGAACCAGTGCCGCCCCCATGGCCTCCAGCACCCCGAGGCTGTCCTCATAGTAGAAGCAAAAGGCTCTGTCCCTCGCCACCGCGATACGGACGCCTTCCGCAAAGCGCGGCAGCGCGACCGGCTCGCAGACAATAGGCTCCGCCGCACGCGCCAGACTAAGCAGCCCGGCCAGATCGAGAGACTTCTCCGCAGAGGCGGCCAGGGCATCCAGCTTTCGGTCCAGGTCCGCCACCTCCGCGGCGGTGACGAGACCGAGATGGCGGCTCTCCAGCGTGCCGTCCGGCAACACCGGCAGATATCCCAGGGGCCGCACAGCGGGGAAGCGGCGGCGCAGCTCCTCCGCAAGCATCGGATAGAGTCCGGCGGAGCAGCGGTTGAAGATCACGCCGCGGATCGGGGCGTCCGGGACAAAATCGAGAAAGCCCTGTACCTCCGCCAGAGCGGAGAGCGCCACGCCGTTCGCGCCCACGATCAGCACGACGGGGCTTCCCGTCAGCCGCGCTGTCTCATAGGTGCTTGCCCTTGCCGTCATGCCGATGCCGTCATAGAGCCCCATGACACCCTCGAGGACGGCGATATCGCGCCCCTCGGCGTGTTTCGCCAAGAGGTAACGGAGCGTGTTCGGATCGAAGAAAAACGGGTCCAGGTTCGCGCCGTTCCCCGTGATGTGACGATGGAACATCGGGTCGATGTAGTCCGGCCCGCATTTGAACGCGGCAACGGTACGGCCCCGAGTCGTCAGCGCCCGCAGGATCGCACAGGTGACGGTGGTCTTGCCGCAGCCGCTCCGCGTTCCGGCCAGAACGATGCGGGGGATCGGATGCTCCATGTCGTATCCCTCCCGGTCAGCAGGAATGGGTGTCGTACAGCGCCCGATAGCTCCCGGGCTCCATACCGTAGAGGATGTCGATGTAATCGCCCCGGAAGATCTCCTCCGGCGACCCGGTGCGGTCCACAGTGCCGTCCTTGATGCAGAGGAGGCGGTCGGAAAAGCGCCGGGCCAGCTCCAGCTCATGCAGGGACAGCACGACCGCGACGGAGCGTTCCCGCGCCAAGGCCCTGAGCAGGGTCAAAAAGTCCAGCTTGTGCTTGACGTCCAGAAACGACGTCGGCTCGTCCAGAATGAGGACCTTCGGCTCCTGACAGATCGCGCGGGCCAGCATCACGCGCTGGCGCTGGCCGTCGCTGATCCGGTCGAAATCCCGGTCGTACAGCTCCCAGACGCGGACCAGCTCCATCGTCTCCCGCACCACTGCCCGGTCGGCGTCGGATAGGATGCCCAACCGGCCGGTGTAGGGATAACGCCCGGAGGCCACCACGTCCCCGCAGGTCATCAGCTCCGGCCTGGGACGGCCCGTCAGAACGGCGGACAGGGAGCGGGCGATCTCCCGTTCATTCAGACCGGCCATATCCCGGCCCATCAGATACACGGCGCCGGCAATAGGGGGGAGCTGGCCGATCAGCGTTTTCAGCAGCGTCGACTTACCGGCGCCATTGGGCCCGATCAGGGCCAAAAGCGCCCCCGCCTCCGCCGTGAAGTCGATGCCCCGGACGACAGTCACGTCGCCGTAGCCCACGGAGAGGCCCTCGGCGCGCAGCATCGCTCCGTTCATCCCTCCGCCCCCTTTCGCTTCTGCCGCGCCAGGAGCATCCAGATCACCACCGGCACGCCGAAGACCGCCGTTACGGAACTGATGCTCAGCTCCGTGGGGGCGAAGAGCGTACGGGCGATCAGGTCGCAGAGCAGACAGAACACCCCGCCGCCGAGGAAGCAGGCGGGGACCATCAGGATCGGCCTTGCCGTGCGGAACAGACTCTTCGCCAGATGCGGCACGGCAACGCCCACGAAGGAGATGGGCCCGGCAAAGGCCGTCACGCAGGCGGAGAGAACGCTCGAGAGCAAAATCAGCTCGATGCGGAATCGCTTCACGTTCACCCCGACGCTCCGGGCGTATTGTTCACCCAGCTGGAATGCGCCCATGGGCTTGGAGAGCAGGAACGCGCACACCAGGGCCAGCAGCACCACGATGGCGGCGGCGCGGACGTCTCCCCAGTCCATGCCGGAAAAGCTGCCCATGGACCAGTTGTGCAGGTTCACGATGTTGCTGTCGCTGGCGAAGGTGACGATGATGTCCGTCACGGCGGAGCAGATATAGCCGATCATGACGCCGCAGACGATCAGCAGCGCCATGCTGCGCAGCTTCCCGGAGACCGCTAAGATCGCGCACATCACCAGCAGCGCGCCGACGAAGGCCGCGCCGATCATCATGGCGGAGCCGACGAAGACGCCCCGGGCCAGGGCGGCGATCATTGTCAGCGCAACGATCAGCTTCGCGCCGGAGGAGATGCCCAGCACGAAGGGACCGGCGATGGGATTGCCGAAAAAGGTCTGCAGCAGAAAGCCGGACACGGCCAGTCCGCCGCCCAGCAGCATCGCCATCAGCAGCCGCGGCATCCGGATGCTCCAGACGACGGCGGCGTCGCCGCCCTCGCCGGTAAAGAGGATACGCAGCACCTCGCCCGGCGTCAGATGGGCGGAGCCCACCATGACGTTGAGGACCAGCAACGCGACCAGAAGCACCGCTAAGATGACGTAGCAGGTGACATATCGGGTTTTTCTTGCTTTTTCCATGTAATTATTTTATTTCAGTCGGTGGAAAAATTCAAGCGTGTCCTCGTCCGTGCCGCTCAGAATGGCGTTCAGGTCCGCTGTCATCCCGGCCGCAGCAGTGCTCTTCTGGAACATGTCATGCTCCGTGCACCAGACGTTCCCGTTCTGTACGGCCTTGAAGTCCGCCAGCAGGCTGCTCTTCTGCAGCAGCTGGTCGAGCGTCTCCAGCTCACCGTCGATGGTGCTGTTGTAGATTAGCACGTCAGCGTCCCTGGCGCCGGTGTAGAAGGCCTCCATCTGCATCGTCAGGGTGGACATGGTGCCGTCGCTGCTGTCCTCCAACTCGGAGAACACATAGCGCCCGCCGGCCAGCTCGATCAATTTTGTGACATAGTCCCCCGGACGGCGCACCACGGCGGCACCCACGGTGTTGATATGGAAAAACGCCACCGTCTGCCCCTCCGCGGGCAGGGTATCCAGCTCCTCCAGCAGGCGGACCTGCTCGTCGAAGAACGCCTCGGCCTCGGCCTCTCGCCCGATCAGCAGCCCGTAGAGCTTGATCCACTCCACTCGACCCAAGGGATGGGACTCGTAGCTGCTGCGCTCCACCAGTACGGGGATACCCAGCGATTCCAGCATCTCCTGGGTCTCCGGGCTGTGGTAGATCATCGTCGATTCCACGGTGAGGCCGCACCCCTCGGAAAGCAGCACCTCAAAGTCCGGGGCGCTGTACTTGCCGACGTAAATGATCGACTCGTCCTCCATGGCGGTGCGGACCTCCGGCAGCCCCCAATTCGTCAGCATCGTGCTGGTAAAGCACACCTGGTCCAACGCGTCCAGCTGGATGAAATGATCCATCGCCGAGGATGCGGCCAGGTAGAGCCCCCGGATCGGCCGGTGAATGAGCACGATATCCGCGTCCAGTCCCTCCGGTGGCTCAGAACCCTCGGAAACGAGGAAATACCGGTCCGTTCCCCCGATGGTGATGAGGGCTCCGTCATCGTAATAGTCCACGGTGAACTGCTCCGCGTAGCGCAGCTCCATATGGGACGGCTCTGCCGTCCCGTATGGAGTGGAAGCCTCCGGCGCTCCTGTCGGTCCGCAGCCGGTCAGAAGACAGACGACAGCCGTCAGGAGGGCCAGAGCTCCTATGAACTTTTTCCCGATCCTCATGCGTCCGCCGCCTGGAGGGAGGCGGAGTCGAAGACCAGACGATAGGCGATCTCATGAGGCTCGCTCATGGCCGTGGTGTCGGCGAAAACCGGCATAGGCCGGTCGAACCAGGCCACCGGGATCACGAAGACGGAGTTGCCCTCCGTGTTTACGGGCAGATAGCGGTCCTCGCCGATGCGCATATAGTCATAGTTCGGGCTGCTCCATTCGATCACCGCCTCGGGCACGCCGCCGGTGACGGTCAGCTCCGCCGGGCTCGTCACGGACGCCCGTCCGGTGCCGCCGTATAGAGTGACCTCGACGGAATAGACCCCGTTCGTGAGGCCCAGGCTCTCTGCCGTGGTGAAGAAGCCGTCCGCGAAGGCGTCCGTGGGCAGACTGTCCGCCCGGAAGAGCAGCGTGCGGTCATACCAGAGCTGCTTGCGCTCGCTAAAAGCGGCGTAGCTCTCGCCGCTGTCCAGCGCCGCCAGGGGCAGGGTGAAGGTACCGTCTGTCAGCGGGATCCACGTCGGCTGGTCCGCAGCCACGGCCTCGGCAGCCGTTCCCGCGTACATCCAGGGATAGGCCTCGCTGCTCATGTACAGCACGACCTGCATCGCGCCGTCCTCCACGACCAGCTCGCACCGGTCGGCCTTGAACATGGAGGAGCTGGATTCCATCACGACCGGATAGACGCCGGGCTTGAGGCTCTCGGCATAGACGGGCGTCATGCCCTCCTCGACGACGTCCTGCACCTCGGTCATATCCGCCGCGGTGGCGACGCCGCCGCTCTCGGCGGTCTCCGCGGTCTCCTGCTCCGCGGCAGTTTCCTGCTCTGCGGTGGGCTCAGCAGGCACATCGGTCCCGCCGCAGCCGGCGAGCAGCGCCAGCAGCAGCATGGCGGCCAGCAGCAGAGCCAATATCTTCTGTTTCATCCTTATTTACCACCCTTTGTGCCGGGCGGCCCGGCAAAAACCGAGCCGCCCTTGATTTGAGACAGATATACCGTTAGCCAGCCGCATCGATCGCCGCTTGAGTGTGGGCGATGAGCAGTTGCTGAATGGCGGGGAAGGAGCCGAGACCGCGCAGAACGGGAACGACCTCGTACCCGGCGTCGCGGAAGATCGTATCCCAGGA
>JAEEGL015152929.1_pt1 | contig 12231 bp, 13 predicted proteins | sample 9134231 | NCBI WGS metagenome assembly JAEEGL01 (sample SAMN16246548, study PRJNA631951) | gut metagenome | biome: gut microbiome; feature: rumen; material: fiber-attached | host: Bos | place: Iran: Karaj | collected 2018-10
ATCCTCTGCCGGACCCTGACGAGGGATCCGGATTAAGAGCGCGGAAGATCTTCAAAACAGCGCCCGCGAATGCCCGCGCGGCCAGGACGCGATATCATGGAACGCCCCGGGATAGCCTCCAGGGCCCCGCATAATAAAGTAAAGCAGCTGTTACGCAACAGCTGCTTTTTAACGTAATTTACTTAAGATCTCAAGCTTTTAGGGGATCCGCCCGCCGGCGCGCATGACAGACAGGTCTCCGCCCGGCAGGGATCATATCGCCCGGCGCCTGCCGCCGTCCCTGTCCTACCTATCCTTACTCCCCCTGAGCCTGGGCAGCCACCAGTCCCTGCCGTAGAGGACGATCTCGGCGAAGAGGCTGACCGGAAGGGCCGTCAGCACGTCGACCGCCGAGTGCTGCTTGACGAAGCAGACCGCGGCGCAGACCATGAGCACGAAGAAGACCAGCAGTACCTTCGCCCATCTGGGCAGGGTCCTGTCCTTAAGGCCCACCGACATGATGCCCATCGAATAGGCGACGTGCAGCGAGGGGCTGACCCCGGTGTTGGTGTCGAAGGAATAGATGAAGGCGATGAGGCGGGTGAGGAGATTGTCGCGGGGGAAGAACTCGGGCCTCAGATCCTGCCTCGTGGGCCAGACGATGTAGAAGAACATGGCGACCGCCTGGGTGATCATGATGAAGGTCTGCACCTTCCTGAAGCTCTCGACGTCGTAAAAGGCGGTGCGCAGCAGGGCGATCACGCAGAGGACGTACCAGCCCACGTAGAATATGACGAAGAACTCGTTGAAGGGGATGATATCGTCGAGGGCGCAGTGCACCGGATGGCACTTCTCGGCCGGGATCAGGTTCTCGGTGATGAAATAGAGAGCGAAATAGACCAGCCAGCCGCCCAAGAGCTTGAGATGGGAGAAGCGGGGATCGTTCAGTTTTCGCAGCGAAAAGCCGGAATAATCAACGGGTGTCTTGAACATGGGATTGAGTTTCCTCGGAATAGTACCTGACGGGCAGGCTTTTTGGGTAATCCCGCTTGGGGATGTTGGGATAAGGGACCACGGTGTGCTCGGGGAGGGAAGCGGCCAGCTCTGTCACGCTCCGCGAAAGATACGAGATCACGCGCTGCCTTTCTTCTTCTATGGGCGCCTGGGGGTCGAAGTATACCGGCTTTCCGTAGACCATCTTCCTGAGCCTCGGGGAGATGTACAGGGGGATGAAGGGAAGCTTCTCTCCGGTCCTGCGGCTGTACATCCTGGCGACGTCTATGAATCTGTCCCGGAAATGGTAGATGATATTGTTGCAGAGGCCGTAATCCTCGGGGAAGATCACCACCCGGCAGCCCTCCGTGAGCCTCTTCACGCTCTCTTTAAAGGTCGAGATCACCCTCACGTCGTGGCGCACGCCGATGGTGTGGGCGTTGTTGAAGAGCAGGACCGCGAGCGGCACGATGGCGTAGCTGAGGAGCCAGTAGGACCAGCGGATGTACAGGGGCTTCTTCGACCAGAAATCGCTGAAGGCGTAGGCCTGCACCTCGTCCTTTTCCATCATCTCGGCCTCGCACCAGGTGTAGTGCGGCCCGGGGACATAGAACTCGGCGGCGATGGGGCCGTACATCTGGCAGTGGTTGCCCACGATGACGCCGGGCCCTTCGGGGATGTTCTCCAGCCCCTCGTACTCGTATTTGGGGGAGAACAGCCTGATGAACCATATCAGTATGCGGTATGTGAGGGGAGTCTTCTTTTCTTCCATTGCCTCGGGATCGGTATCTTACAGTAAACGGACGGACAAAACTGCCCGCCCGCTTTGTCTTTATTTATTATACTGTAAGTAAACTGATATCGCAAGTGGCCTGACGCCTCAGATCCGCGGCGCCCTATCTCACCTTGGCCCTCTTCGATCTGGAGGTCACGAAGCTCCAGACGAAGTCCATGTCCTTGTTCGCGACCAGCAGCTCGTTCTTGGAGAAGGTCTCCTTGACCGTGATCTGGTGGCGCGACCTCATGGCCTTGACGCTCTTCACCTTGTCGAAGGACGTCTTCTTTATATTCTGGGTGGCCGAGAGGAAGCCCTGGCCCGACACCGTGGTGTCGCCCTGGGCCAGGCCCACCATGGCCTTTATCCACTGCTCGGCCTTCTCCCTGCTCACGCCTTTTTCCTGGGGAGCGTTGATGAAGCCCTTCTCGTCCATCTCGAAGATGAAGACTCTGCTCCAGCCCTCCCGGGCGGCCCTTAAGATGTGCATCAGCACGGGGATGACGATCAGGGCGGCGAGGATGTAGAGCCCCAGCTTCCAGGGGGCGAAGAGGGCCGAAAGGGCCTTCTTGCCGATGACGCCCATCACGATGTAGGCGATGAGGGCGGCCGCTCCCAGTCCCAGGCAGAGCTTGAGCCACTTGAGCAGGTACTCGAAGTCCAGAAGCATCTTTTCTTCATAGACCCAGCGGTATTTGCCGTCCGCTGTATGTATTATGTCGCTGTCGGCGGCCAGCGTCGGCGTTACCGGCGCCGCCTCTTCGGGCGCTTCCGCGGGAGGGACTTCTTCCTCGGCAGGGCCCGGGGCTCCGCCCGCCGCCCCGCTCCCCGTCACGGGGACGGGCGCGGTCTCAACGACCTCCTCGGTGTACTTGGCTTCTATAGGCTCTGTGCCGGCGTCAAGGGACGCTCCGCATTCGGTGCAGAACTGGGTCTCATCGGGCATCTCGGCGCCGCAGGCAGGACAGGTCTTCATTTTTCGATCCTCCTCTACAGGAAAAGCACTTATACATAGTGATTTTATCACAAGAAAAGGCGCTCTGGAATAGCCGGCGCTTAATTTATCGCCGCGCCTCTTCCTTACCGATCTCGCTCAGGACCTCCGCGGTGCAGTGTATGCCCTGATAGAACTTCTCGAGCGTGAAGTTCTCGTTGGGAGCGTGCTGGCTCTCGTCGGCGTTGCAGTAGGGGACGCAGATGGAGGGCAGGCCCGCGATCTTCGTGAAGACGTACTCGGGATTGGTCGCGCCGGTGAGGGGCTGGATCACAGGCTTTACGCCGTAGACCGTCTCCACCGCCCTCATCACCGCCCGGCAGGCCGGGATCTGGGGATCGGTGCGGGAAGGCCAGACGGCGGAACCGACGGTGAGCTTCACGTCCGGGTCGTATTTGGCGATGTGCGCCCTGATCTTCTCGATTATATCCTGCGGATCCTGGTCCTTGACGAGGCGGAAGTCCATCTTCGCCACCGCGTGGCCGGGGACTATGGTCCTGTAGCCCGCTCCGGTGTAGCCGCTGCCCAGGCCGTTGATGTTGAAGGTGGGGCGGAACATGCGGTTCATGTAGAAATCTTCCTTGCTGAGCTCCGTGGGCCTCACCGCGCCGGTGACTCTCTGTACGTCCAGAGGATCGAGCTCCAGAGCCTCTATCATGCCCTTCTCGTACGCGGTGGGCGGGATCACGTCGTCGTAGAAGCCTTCGATCGCGCATCTCCCGTCCTCATCCACGAGCGTCGAGAGGAACTTCACCATCTTCCAGGCCGCGTTGGGGACGTTGTTCCCGTGGTGGCCGGAATGATTGTCCTTCGCCGCCGTCTCGATCTCGAAGGTGCAGTCGACCATGCCCCTGGTGCCGAAATGCATGGAGGGCCTCCCGTCGGGCTCCTGCCCGCCGTCGGCGTCGTAGACGAGATCGCAGGCGAGAAGATCCTTGTGGGGGATGATGAAATCGAGTATGTTGGCGCTGCCGTTCTCCTCTTCTCCCTCAAGGAAGAACTTGATATTGACCGGCAGCTGCGTGCCCGTGGCGACATATGAGCGCAGGGCGAGTATGTGGGCGAGGAACTGGCCCTTGTTGTCGCCGACCCCGCGGCCGTAGATGCGGCCGTCCCTCACCTCGGGCTCGAAGGGATCGCTATCCCACTTGTCGAGGGGCTCGGGGGGCTGCACGTCGTAGTGGCCGTAGAACATGACGGTCTTGGCGCCCGGCTTGTCGGTCTCTATATGGCCGAAGATCACGGGAGCGCCGCCCGTGGGATAGGCTTCGGCGCTGACCCCTAGGCTCCTGAGCAGGCCCAGTATATACGAGCAAGCCTCCTCGATGCCCTGGCCGCGGCTGGCGATGCTGGGGATGCGCACCAGTTCCTTCAGGGTCTCAAGATCCTTTTCTCTGTTCCTGTCGATGTGTTCGTGGACGTCTTTTACGCTCATTTTTATCCTCCCGCTATATCTTTTCGATTATAAGCTCCGCGGAGCCGTCCTCAAGGGAATTGTACTGATCGAGATGGATGTGGGATCCCGGCTCCTCTTCCGCCAGAGCCTCCAGTACGCGGGCCAAAGAGAGCAGCCCGCCCCTGTCGGCGGATATCAGGACGCCGCCCTTATCCGGGCTCACTTTGATACTATACGCGTCTTCCCAGACTATGTTCATGAAGCTCCTCCGCGCCGAAACGCGCCGCGCCCTCAGGCCAGCACGCCGGCCTGCCTTAAGCAGAATATCCAGATGAAGATCGTGAAAAGGGCAAAGAAAGAACTCATGGTCACCACCTCGGCTGCCAGCTCGCCGTCGCAGCCGTAGCTCTCGCAGGTGGAGACGCTGACCACGGCGGAGGGAGCCCCGAAGGCGGCGATGAGGGCCGCGAGGCTCGCCCTGTCCCAGCCGGCGGCGACGGGCACGATCATGACGAGAGCCGGGATGATCACGAGCTTTAAGAAGACCTGGCGCAGGGCCAGGCGGCTGTTGGCCTTCATGTGGGCGAGGTCCAGGCGGGCCCCCATGGCGATGAAGGCCAAAGGCACCACGCAGCCGGCGATGCCCGCGACGACCTTCTCTCCCAGAGAAGGCATGGGGATGCCGAGGAGCGACCATACCGCGCCCAAAAGCACGGCGTCGACCAGAGGCACCCTGAGGAGCCTGATCAGAAGCTCGCCGAAGGAGGTCTTTTTCCCCGCGCCCTCCTCCCCTTTATATGCCCTGATCCTGCCCGCGTAATGCTCCATCAGGGGAACGGAGGTGAAGTTGACGGTGATCAGCAGGGCGGTCAGTATCATCAGCACCTGGGGGGCGCTTCCCGTCATGCTCTGGGCGATCGGCAGGCTGAACATCATGAAATTGCCCTGATATACCGTATGTACCAGGGCTCCCTGCTGCGCCGGATCCGGCGACATCTTCTTCGAGAGGGCGGTCATGGCGAACATGATGACGAAGGTCGCGATCATGGCGTAGGACGCCGCGGGCGTGCCGAAGATGCTCCTGATGTCGGAGGTATACATGCTCCTGAAGAAATTGACCGGCAGGAAGAGCCTGAATATGAGGCCGTTTATGGCAGCCGAAAACTCGTCGTCCAGTATGCCCGCCCGCCTTAAGAACATGCCGAGCAGCAGATAGACGAAGAAGGGCGCTATGAGGAGCGCGGTGGAGATGAGATTCTCTAGCATATGGCGGCCTGCTTTCGGGCCCGGACGCTCCTCAGCCTATGATCCCCAGCTGCTTGAAGCAGAAGATCCAGAGGAAGAGGGTGAAGAGGGCCAGGGTGGAGCTGATGGTCACGATCTCGGCCGCCAGCTCGCCGTCGCAGCCGTAATTCTCGCACATGGTGTAGCTGACGATGGCGGAAGGAGAGCCGAAGGCCGTGATGATGGCGACGATGCTGCGCTCGCTCCAGCCCGCGAGCAGGGGCAGGGCGATGAAGACCGCGGGCGAGACCACGAGCTTGATGAGGACCACCGTGAGGGCGATCCTGCTGTTGGCCCTGATCTTGGAAAGGTCGAGCCTGGCGCCCATGGTGATGAAGGCCATGGGGATCACGCAGCCGGCCATCCCCTTGATCACGGTGTCCCCGAGCTGGGGCATCGGCAGCCTCAGGATGGCCCAGATGAAGCCTATGACCACCGCGTCGAGGATGGGGACCTTGAAGAGCCGGACCAGAAGATCTTTAAAGCCCGTCTTTTCGACGTCCTCACCGCCTTCCGCGATCCTGATCTGCCTCGCGTAGTGCTCCATCATCGGCACGGCGGAGAAATTGTTGACGATCATGACCACGGTGAGGATGATGAGTATCTCGGAAACGTCCTCGCCGAAGACGCCCTGGGCGATGGGCAGGGCGAAGAGCATCACGTTGGCTCTGTAGCCCGCGTGCACTATGGCCGCCCGGGTCCCGGGCTCTTTGGAGAGCTTTTGGGAGATCCACATCATAAAGAACAGCATGGCCAGGGTCCCGAAAAGGGCATAAGGAGCTACGGGATCGCTGAAGATCCCGCTGATGTCAGCCTTGTACATGCTGTTGAATATGTTTACCGGGAAAAAGACCTTGAAAAGCAGGCCGTTTAAGCGGGAGGCCAGCTCATCGCTGATGACGCCCCGCTTTCTGAGCATCATGCCGATGGCCATGTATGCCAGAAAGGGGGCGACTATAGACGCTGAGGCCCGGAGGTTCTCAAGCATTACTCGAAGCTCGCGCAGGCGAAGGCCGCCATGAGCTTCGCGCAGTCCTCGACGTCGGAGATGGAGACCATCTCATTGGGACTGTGGGTGTATCTGCAGGCCATGGAGACTCCTCCCGCGGGGACGCCGTCCAAAGACAGCTGGGCCGCTCCGGCGTCGGTGCCGCCGGCCTTGATGACGTCCATGGCGTACTTGATCTTCTTTTCTTTGGCGAGTTCGACCAGCCTCGCCACAACCTCGGGATGGCAGATGACGCTGCGGTCCATGACCTTGATGGCGGCGCCGTCTCCGGCCTTGCAGCTGCCCACGTGGGGAGCCTTGGGCATGTCGTCGCTGTGGGTGACGTCGCAGGCCAGCATGTAGTCGGGATCGATGGCGAAAGTCGCGACCTTGGCGCCCCTCAGGCCCAGCTCCTCCTGGGTGCTGAAGACGAACCACAGGTCGTTATCGCTCTCCTTGATCATCTCCATCGCCAGGAGTTGGGCCACGCAGCCCGCCCTGTCGTCGAGATAGGCGCCCACGGCCATATTGCCCTTCTCGAGCTTTCTGATCGGGGAATCATATACCGCGACGTCGCCTACGCCCACCAGGGCCATGGCTTCCTCTTTGGTCTTCACGCCCAGGTCGATGTAGAGCTTCTCGATGGTGAGATCCTTGAAATCGCAGTCGCCGTCCTTTTCGACGGTGCCGCAGACGCCGCCGGGGAACTTTACCGAGGCCGCCAGCAGCCTGAAGGGGTTGATGCCGCCGATGCAGCCGAAGCGCACCTGGCCGCCGTCCTCAAAATAGGTGACGATGAGGCCCAGGGAATCCATATGGGCGGCGAACATGAGTTTGGCGCCCTTTCCTGCCTTGTGGCAGATGAGATTGCCCAGGGCGTCGGTGCTGCACTTGTAACCAAGAGGCTTGACCAGCTTCTCTATGTTCTTTCTGATCTCGGCTTCGCGGCCCGAGGGACCGTAGCTTTCGCAGACCTTCTTCAAAAGTTCAAAGGTATTCATTATTTCCTGGCCTTTCCGCCGGCAACGGCTTCAACAAAGAGCTTAACGAGTCTGAACGCGTCGTCGGCGTCCTTCTCGGAGATGACAAGGGATGCGGTGTGGGCGTAGCGGCAGCAGACGGAGATATTGGCGACCCTCACTCCGCCCCTGCTGGTCTGTATCGCTCCGGCGTCGGTGCCGCCGGCGATCTTGGTCTTGACCTGCCAGGGGATGCCGTTCTCGTCGGCGAGGGAGGTCAGCAGCCTGAAGAGGCCCTCGTCATAGATGGCGCCGCTGTCCATCATGCTGATCACGGGACCCAGGCCCGCGGAGGTGACCCTGGTGTTCTTCGGCTGGGCCGGGACGTCGGCGGAGCTCGCGCCCTCGATTATAAGGGCGATGTCGGGCTGCTCGGCGTAGGCGGCGCCGTAGGCTCCTCTTAAGCCCACCTCCTCCTGCACGGTGAAGGCGCAGGTGAGATCCATGGGCAGGTCTTCCTCGAGCAGATCGAGCATGAGGGCGCAGCCGAAGCGGTCGTCTATGGCCTTGGCCTTGATCATGCCGTTGCCGAAGCGCACGAAATCGCTGTGGAAGACGATCTGATCGCCCAAAGAGACCAGCTTTTCGGCCTGCTCCCTGTTCCTCGCGCCGATGTCGATGTACATCTCGACGTAGTCGGGAGCATGCTTTTCTTCTTCCTTGCTCACCATGTGGAAGGCCTTGAGGCCTATCACGCCGGGGACCATGTCAGGCCCGATGTAGACCTTGTGGCCCAAAACGACGCGCTTGTCGATGCCTCCTACCGGCACGAAGCGTATATATCCGTTGTCTTCGATCTTCTTGACCATGAAGCCGACCTCGTCCATGTGGGCGGCGAGCATCAGCCTGGGGAGCTTCTTTCCCGCGGGGGCCTTGCCCTTCTTGGTCACGATGAGGTTGCCCATCACGTCCTTCCTCACGGTGTCGACGTGGCACTTGTTGACGGCGATGTCGAGGATGACGTCGCAGACCTCATCCTCATAGCCCGAGATGCCGGGCATCATGCAAAGCTCTTCCATATATTTCAGCATGAGAGCACCTCCTCTCCGGGATCGACGGCGAATTCGGCGAGTATCTCGCCGAGGAGCTCCATGTCTCTTATGCTGCCCAGCTCAAGCGGGGTGTGCATGTAGCGCAGGGGCAGGGACACGGTCTCGACGGCGACTCCGTCTCTGATGATCTGGATGCCCGCGGCGTCGGTGCCGCCGGCTCTGGGCTGCACGGCCATCTGGAAGGGTATGCGGTGTTCCTTGCCTACCCTTCTGAGGCTCCTGGTGACGGCGGGGCAGGCTCCGGGGCCCATGGTGATGACGGGGCCTTCAGCCAGCTCGCTGACGTTGTTCTGCGGCTTCACGTCCGGGGTCCAGGCGTGGCAGACGTCGACGGCGATGCAGACGTCGGGGTCGATGCCGTAGGCCGCGGGGATCGCTCCTCTGTAGCCCAGCTCCTCGCAGGCGCTGCCCACGATGTAGACGTCCCAGGGGAGCTTCCTGTCCTTGAGCAGCTCGGCGGTGAGGCAGAGGCTCACGAAGCAGGCACGGTCATCCATTGACTTGCTGACCACGGTGTCGTCGCCCATGGTGAAAAGAGAGGTCCTGAAGCTTACCGGAGTCCCGACGGGGACCATTTCCACGGCCTGCTCCTGGGTGAGGCCCACGTCTATGCGCAGATCCTCCATGGGGATGGATTCGTTTCTCTGGGCTTCGGTGAGCACGTGGGGGGCTACCGTCCCCACCACACCGAAGAGAGGAGGATCGGTCAGCACGGTGAGCTCCCTGGAGGGAAGCATGCGCCTGTCGACTCCCCCGACGTTGGTGAAGCGAAGCTGACCTTCGTCGTAGCCGGTGACCATAAGACCGATCTCGTCTATGTGGGCGACCAGCATGAGCTTCTTCGCGTTCTTTTTGCCGCAGCGGATGACGCCTATCGCGTTGTTCATGTGATTGACGTAGACCTCATCCACGTAGGGCTCGAGTATCTGCGCCGCCTTGTCGGCGACCCTGTGCTCGAAGCCCGACGGCGCTGTCGATTCGCAGAGCAGCCTGAGACTTTCGATTATGTCCATCATAATCTCCCTTCTTTAAATGATCTATTGCCAGAGCTTTTCGGGGTATATCCCCTGCTCCTTCTTAGCCGCCATGGCCCTGGTGACCAGGTCCCTGTCCTCCCTGTAGGTGACGCCGAACCACTTGTCGTGCGCGGGCAGGACCCTGACTACGGCCTTGCCCTCGCTCACCAGGTCGCTGGTCACGAGGGGGATGTAGAACTCGCCCTTCACGGGGTTCGTCTCGATGATGTTCTCAAGAGCCTTGGGGAAGCGCTCCTTGAGCTCGGTGATTATCGAGGGGGTGAAGCCGAAGAAGTTCATGGAGACCGGGGTGCCGAAGGGCAGCTTGGTAAAGGTGGCGCCTCCGTCCTCGGAGAAGGCGGGAAGGCCCTCGTACCAGGCCACGCAGGTGCGCTCGTCTATCTTGACCAGGCGGTCGTACTCGTCCTTTACGCATATGCCCCTGGCCACACTGCCGTTCTCGCTGAGGGTGTTCTCTATCATGTAGCCCGCCATGCAGTACTGATACTTGTCGGTGTCCTCGAGGCCGTCCAGATAGTCGTACATGACCTTGAAGACCCCGGGCCCGTAGTAGTCGTCGGCGTTGATGACGGCGAAGGGGCTGTCGATGAGGTCGCGGGCCGCCAGTATGGCGTGGCCGGTGCCCCAGGGCTTTACCCTGCCCTCGGGGATCCTGAAGCCCTCGGGGATGTCGTTCATGTCCTGATAGGCGTAGAGGATGTTCATGCCCTTAGCGGCTCCTCTGTCCATGATGGCCTTGAAATCTTCTTCGATCTCGTGCTTTATGATGCAGATCGCGGTCTCAAAGCCCGCTCTTTTCGCGTCGTAGAGGGAAAAATCGATTATGAGCTCCCCTCCGGGCCCGATGGGGTCCATCTGCTTGAGTCCCCCGTAGCGGCTGCCCATGCCGGCGGCCATAACTACAAGTACCGGTTTATTTTTCATTTTTTTCGGCCTCCTGTCTGACCTTATCCTGAAGCGCCCTGGACTGGGCGAAGAGACACTTGAAGAGCTCTTCGGCGTAGGGGGCGAGCTCCCCCGCCTGCGCCCTTCTCTTTTCGAGGATCTGCTCTTCCCTGCGCGGATCCCGCGTGGGAAGGCCTTCCCGTTCCTTCAGCCGCGCTATCTCAAGGCTTATCTCCATGCGCCTTTTGAATAGTGACAGCAGCTGTCCGTCGACTTCGTCGATCTCTTTTCTGCGATCGTTAAGATCCATGTTTCTTTATTTTTTCGCTTTCGCGTTCTGTCCTGTGTACGTGAGCTCTCATATGGCCGGCCCTACAGCGGCAGGTTCTCGAGTATGGCTTTGCAGGCCGCCTCGACGTAGCTCCTCGAGGTCGCCAGGTTCATCCTCACGAAGCGGGCGTACTGATCTCCGCCGAACCAGGCGCCGTAGTCGAAGGCGATGCCGCACTTGTTCTCGCAGAAATCGCGGACCTCCTCCTGGGTCTTGAAGTAAGCGCCCAGGTCTATCCACAGCAGGTAGGTGCCCTCGAGCTCGGCGGTCTTGACCTTGGGAGCCCTCTTGGCGAAGGTGTCTCTCACGTAGAGGTAATTGCCCCAGATGACGTCGCGGACCTCGTCGAACCACTCGCGTCCCTGCCCGAAGGCCGCGGCGCTGGCGACGTAGCCGAGTATATTGCCGCCGGTGGTGTGCAGGCGCTGCTGGAAGTCCTTGTAGCGGGCCCTCAGCTCGTCGTCGGGGATGATGATGTAGGAGTTCTGCAGGCCGGCGAGGTTGAAGCTCTTGCTGGCCGCGCACATGGTGATGAGTATGTCGTCGTAGTCGCCGAGGGTGGCGGTGGGGATGTGCTTGTGGCCTTCCCACTCGAAGTCGGCGTGGATCTCGTCGGATACCACGTAGACGCCGTGCTTTTTGCAGACGTCCATCATGCCGCGTAGCTCGTCCGCGGTCCAGATCTTGCCCACCGGGTTGTGGGGGGAGCTCATGAGGAAGAGCTTCACGTCGTTGTCCGAGATGGTCTTCTCGAACTTCTCAAGGTCGAGGGTGTAGGTCATGCCATCCCTGTCCATGTCGCACATGACGAGCTTTCTGTCGTTGGTGGTGGCGGCGTCCTGCATGGGATAATAGCAGGGAGTCACGGTCATGACCGCGTCGCCGGGCCTGGTGAGCATCAGGACGACCATGTTGAAGGCCGCTACGATGCCGCAGCCGAAGCATATCCAGTCTCTTTTGACCTCATAGCCGTGGTACTTCTTCTCCCACGCGATGAAGTTCTCGTAATATTCTTCGGGCGGGATGGAATATCCCAGGGGATACTTGTCGATATGGGCCTTGAGAGCCTCCTTTATGGGCTCCGCCAGCTCGAAATCCATGTCGGCTATCCACATGGCGATCAGGTCGTCGCTGCCGAAGCGCGACCACATGCCGTCCCACTTTCTGCTTCCCGTTCCTTTTCTCTCAACGTATTTTACGCTCATTGATTCCTCCTTTATTTCCACCGGCCCCGTGCCGGATCGTGTTCCTGACTTTCGCGGACTGCCCGGCGCGCGGGCGGGCATCTTTCGCGGGCGGGCTGCCATAAACGCCTGTGTCTTCCGCCGCCCCGCCTTATCCGCGGCCGGGCGCGGACACGGCGATGGTCCCTGCGCGCGATTTCATAATATTTTATCAAAACAGCCCTGAATTATCAAGTGAAGAGGGCTTCACATAAGGGCCGGGAAGGCAGGAGGAGGAAGCTAAACACGCATACGCGCAGGAGATCCTCAAGTGA
>JAEEGL010594373.1_pt1 | contig 12230 bp, 10 predicted proteins | sample 9134231 | NCBI WGS metagenome assembly JAEEGL01 (sample SAMN16246548, study PRJNA631951) | gut metagenome | biome: gut microbiome; feature: rumen; material: fiber-attached | host: Bos | place: Iran: Karaj | collected 2018-10
CGCCTAGTTCACAGAAGGTTCCGCAAAAAGAACCTTTTTTTGGCCCATTCGACTAGCGGTTAGGTCGTAAGTTTCTCACACTTAAAACAGCGGTTCGATTCCGCTATGGGCTACGGATTTTCCACACATAACCCAACTGATAATCAATCAGTTGGGTTTTTTATTTCCCCTACCGTGTCAACCGCGTGTCAACCAAATTCATTATTGTTGTCATTTCAGCTGATAATAATTGAGCAATTTTTCCATTTTTTTCATCACCGTTGACACGTATAAACAGGCGTTCGATTCCCGAAAAAATCATCACGATGGTATTTATTGTCTATAATTATTCAACTTAGTAAAACCCGTTTTTATGGCAATTGCGCCACCAAAAAAGACTTCGTCCAATAAAAGAACGCCTCCGGATTCATTTTCTTAAGCCTGTTCGATTTATTGAGCCACACTCCAATACTCGACATGTTTATTGTATTAACAGGTTTCCCTAATTTCGGCAATAAACACACTTTTTTGCCAAAAATATACAAAATATCGCTCCTAAAACAATATGAGTCTTCCAAAACCGCTTGCAATTTAGAATAAAAACCCTACTTTTGCATCCGATAAAACTGTCACATGTGACACAAAAACCGAATAAATGGAAATCAAACGAGACTTATATTTGCAGAAACTGATTGACCGGCGGCACAATGGATTGATTAAAGTCGTGACTGGTGTCCGCCGATGCGGAAAATCATACCTCGTGTTCAACCTGTTCGCCAAATACTTGAAATCAATCGGCGTGAACGACGATCATATTATCAAGGTGAATCTTGAGAACCGCAGAAACAAGAAGCTCCGCAATCCTGACGCACTCCTTGAATATCTTGACGGAAAGTTTGTCGACGAGCAGATGCACTACATCCTGCTTGACGAGGTGCAGATGGTGGATGAGTTCGAAGATGTGTTGAATAGTTATCTCGATGTTCCCAATGCAGACGTATACGTGACCGGCTCAAATGCCCGATTCCTATCAAAGGATGTCATCACCGAGTTCCGTGGCCGAGGCGACGAGGTGAAGATATATCCTCTCTCGTTTGCTGAGTTCATGACCGCATACAACGGAAGCACACAATTGGGCCTGGACGAATACATGACATTCGGAGGCCTTCCCCTGATACTCACCTATAAGACGGAAGAGCAGAAATCAGCTTATCTGAAGAACCTGTTTGTAGAGACCTATATCAAGGACATCAAGGAACGTTATCAGATTAGGCACGAAGATGAGTTTGAAGAACTGCTCAACATCATTTCTTCGTCCATCGGAAGCCTCACCAACCCCACCAAGCTGTCCAAAACCTTCAAAAGCGTGAAGCAAGTGACCATCGACCCCGAAACCATCAAGAACTATCTCGAATACCTTTGCGACTCGTTTCTTGTGTCGAAGGCCATGCGCTATGATGTCAAAGGCAAGAAGTATATCGACACCCCGTCAAAGTATTATTTCTCCGACATGGGATTGCGCAACGCCCGCATCAATTTCCGTCAGGACGAAAAGACCCACATAATGGAAAACGTCATCTACAATGAGCTGTTGATTCGTGGCTTCAACGTTGATGTGGGAGTCGTCCCCGTGGTCATCCGTGATGAGAACGGCAAGCAAAAGCGTTCCCAACTGGAGATTGACTTTGTATGCAACCAAGGCAGCAAACGCTATTATATCCAATCGGCCTTCCGCATGAACAGCGAGAGCAAGGAGCAACAAGAGCAAGCCTCTTTGACCAAGGTGAACGATTCTTTCAAAAAGATCATCATCACAGGCGAGGAAAGCCTCGTCCATCGCAACGAGCAAGGCATCACCACAATGAGCATCTACGACTTCCTACTCAACCCCAATGCCTTGGAGTTATAAAATCTAAGCCCCATCCGTCCTATCAGTCTCATCAGTTCTAAATTGATAATTGCAAACTCTCACCGCCCCAAACGTCCAAGGTGTTCCTCACCCCTCAGAAGTCTTGCTCTTGTGCCTGGCAGTGCCACAACCGCTTGAACTTCTAATCGCGAATCTGTTTGTCCAGCTCTTCTTCTGTCGGTCGAGGAATACTATTCTCATTGATTAGGTCGATAGCACGTTGCCAATCTTGATCAGCAGCTGCATATAAATACCAGGCTCCAATAATTGGATTCCTATCAACGCCTCGACCTTCAAAATAGCAGATTCCTAATTGTGTTTGCGCATCAGGTTCCTCTTGTTCGGCAGCTTTTTCAAACCAACTTACCGCTTCCGCATATTCCTCCCGTTTGTAAAACTGCATCCCATAGCAGAATTGGCCATCTGGGTTTCCGGCTTCAGCCGCCATCTTATAATATTGCTCGGCCTTATCCATGTTTTTCTCAAACTCATATATCACACCCATGTTCAACAAGGCATTGTCATTTCCAGCATCGATGGCTTTCTGATAACATTCCTTGGCTTTTTCAAGGTTCATTTCCACCCCTTCGCCTCGCCGATAACAAAGGCCTAAATCGAAATAAGCGTCTACCAGTCCAGATTCTGCGGCTTTTTGGTATAACTCGAAACCTTCTCAAAGCTTTGCTCGACACCAAGCCCTTCCGAATAGCAGGCTCCTAGTGTGCGAAGTGATTCCGCATGTCCTTTTTGGGCAGCAAATTCAAGATATATGATGGCCAATGAAACATTTTGGTTAAGCCCATCACCATACAGATATTTCATAGCCAATTCATGCAATTCATCAAAGCTATTTACATTAGGAATGGTATTTTTGTCCTTGTTTTTTGCTCCAAAAAGGGAGCTGATGTTTGAAAGGATACTCATAACAGTAGAATAGTTGGTTTGTTTTTAGTTTTATTTCCTCATCGGTGCAAAGCTTGTTTTCTATCTCCTTTCAATCATCTGCGGATTCATTTCCCGCTGGAACCATTGCTTGTGGTTCACCCAAACGAAGCCTTCCGACTTGGAGATGACGGCCACATCGACAGGGCCGCCTACCGATTCTTCCGAAGACGAGAAATGACGTTGCAAATTGGTGACAGATACAAGACTCTCTGCCATGGTAATCATATCCTCGATGTTAAATGAATCAACGGCGTCAACAATGCCCTTAATAAAAGTGTCGAAGATATAATCCCTTAGATTCTCTGCGTAAGCATCAGAAAGAATTTGTAAATCAACTTCTCCAGCCTTCTCCAGTTGTTCTTCTGTCGCACCAGCATTTTTCATGGATTCCAGCATCTCTTGCTTGACAGCCTTCACTGTCTCTTCATGCTTTTCAAGAACCGTGTCGAACATCTGCGGGTGGATGCCTTTCATCAGCGAATACATGGTATCTGCTTGAGCAAACGGGCAAACACAAGCCGAATTGTCATTGGAGATAATCTCCGTCCTGTCTTCAGCAATGTAATACCGTATTTTGCCATCGAAACGCCCCGCAATTTCAATTGGAATTAATGTTGGATAAATGTCATCCTCACCATAGCCTACAAACACGATGCCCGTATTGGAACCGAGAAACAACCTTGATCTGACATAGTGAAAAATATGCTTTTCCCACTCCGTTATTGTCCCTGGTGCATTCTCGTTCTTAATGGTGTCTTCAAACTCAACGAATATTTCCTTGGCATAAGTATAGAACTGTTTCAGACTGTATTTCTCCAATTCGGGACAGACTCCGTTTTCATCGCTCCGTGTGTCCAAAAATTGGAAATTGTCATTTAAACATTTCAAGGAAAGCGCATCAGAATCCACATCGTCTGAATCCGCTTGTGCCATTGCTTCCTCGTAATCATTGCCCACTAGGTCTTTCATCTTTTGGTAATACGTCATCACCTCGTTCATCAGATATTCCTTTTGGCTTTTCTCGTCACAGCAATGCTTCTCATGTCGCAGGAAATCAATGAAGTCGTCAACATATTCCTGTAGCGAGCTGAACGACTTACTAGGATGTTTATCCCGATATAATTTGAACAGCACCTCCCATGGTATACCCATGTATTCTGCCGAACCGCAAATCATCGCTCCAACAGGATTGCTGTTAGACAAGCGAAATATTTTAGTGGCAGTGTTTATGATTTTCCTATTGTCGCCATTCGAGATGGTGACGGCACTGTCGGCGGCCATAACAGCGGCTTTTTTGTTTAATATGCTTACTAAAGCAGTCATGTGTCGGATTCGATTTATTTACTCAAAAGAGTGAAAGTTATCAGTATAGTTTAGCCATAAAATCTGAAATCGAATCGGCAACAAATTCAAGTGCATCGGTTTCATGATTCCAAAAAACTACTTTTCCCCCTTTAAGGCAAATCATATTGCCAGCAGGGTCGTCCCCGAAAGGAAAAAGATCAACATCCACATCCTTCAGAATCGATAGTACAGAATAAATATTTTCAACATCGCTTTTGTAATAGGATAATAGAGTTTTCCATTCGTGTCCTTTTGCAACTTCAGAGTCAAAAAACCTTTTAGATGGCACCCCATTATTGCCTTCCTTTAAGATGGTTTTTAAATCATTTGGGAGTTGTACATTATATTTGTTTTCCACCTCCGAAATCAATTCGTCGCTTATAGGTGTAGCATGTATCCACGTGATTTTCATAGTATTATTATATAAGATTATTATTCATTTTTATTCATCTATTTTCAATTCCACCACCCCAGATGGCTTTACCTCCTGTGTGACGAGTATTCCAATGCGTGATAAAATCGACAAGCTGCATTTTCCCCTTTTCTTCATTATGATGCCAAGTGTAGCCGCATGGCGTTCTTCCTGAGTTAATATCTTCTAATTGAATTGAATTAAACTGGGACTTGAATCCAGGATCATTCTCGCATTTTTCCTTTAGCTGACGGTTGCATTCCGCAAACTGTTCTCGGTCTGAAGCCTTTTCCAGATTCTCTGGCAATTGCACATCGAATTTACTATCAAACTCTGGAAATGTTCCAACAACCCTTTCTCCAGTGTCAGTAGTCACTGTTTTCTCTACATAAGCAACCTTTGTCTCAGGGTGCAACTGTCCAGCAAGGTCATCATTGATGGTTTTTATCCTTCTTGGAGAGTCTGCGTCTTCAAACCCCTCAAGGCTTTTCGCTTTAGTTTCATTAGGGTTGTTTTCCATTTTCTCCTTAAATGAGAACTTTTCTTTTCCGTCTGTTAAAGCAGCATATTGCGAATCCGTATAATTCTCGTATGTGATTTTTGCGAACGGTGAATTAGCAAAGGCTTCCTTGCAATTCTCAATTGTAGGTGTAATACCTTTTTCTTGTAAGCCGCGAACCACATCTCTGCCAAATTGTATTGCCTGTATTCTAAGGCTACCAACAGGGTGCGTTACCGAACCTGTAGTAGACGCAAGCAACTTTTCAAAATTACTAGTCGGCAAACCTAACATTTCAGACCTTACGCCAGAGAAAAAATCTGCACCCAATTCCTGAGTCCAACCTGAGGGAAAATCCATTCTCAAGATCCTATGGCCGCACTCATGTGCCCATACCTTGGTCATGTCCTCAAAAGAGAGGCATTTCATGTCCTTAAATTGGTCAAGACTATATTCAAAAACATCCTTGTCCAAGAATATGTCACAGTTTCTATATACCCCGATAGCATCCCCCTCAACCAAATCTATATCGGGAATGCCGAAAAACTTGTTTGCACTATGCGCAGCAGCTTCCACTCTTGCTTTTAGTGCCTCATCAGACAAGCCTTCTTTAAATTGCATCGAAGCATTTTCAAATTTCGAAACAGCAGAAATGTCTTTGGATTTGGCGGCCTCTTTGATTTCAGAGGAGGTTTCGGCGGCTTTTTCGACAACCTCTATTGCTTTTTCAATAACTCCTATCATTTCATTTGTTTTTAAGTGTTGTTTGTAACCAGCCTTCGTAGAACGGAACATCAGCCATTAGGCTGCATCCTTTCATATACATATTGACAAAACCATTGATTCTATCATTGGTAATGTCTAATTTGAGAGCTAATGCCCTTGAAACTCTTGTGTTGAAAATTGCCACATCAGAAATGCGATTGGCAGACTCGAATATTTCAGTACCAATAATCGTGGTGAAGATATAGGCAATGTCATCCGGATTGACATCAGACATTGAATCCAGTTTTTCCTTTGTTTTATTGTAACGCCCAACTGCAATTTCGGCAACAACAAGTAAATCTAACAATTCTTGATGATTTAATTCAGGATTATATGAAGTGTAACAATCTAGCAATAAGTAGCAAGCTTTTTTCAAGGACTCCTTTAAACAATCTACATTTTCCTCAATACAAGAGTACTTCCATGGTTGTTCATTTTCATCCTTATACTCATTTATCTTTGCTTTCACAGCTTCTTCCCATCCCGACTGATAGACTATGGCTTCTCCTGTTTTTAATCGAGAGATTTCCTCCATATGTTTATCATCCAAACCTATTGATTTCCCTGCTGTTTCCCTGTCATCTTTCTCAGGCAATGCCATGATTATCTTTGTATTAGTGTTACGAATGGTAGCAAGATCAAGCATAGACGGTGATTGGTCTGCTATGATGAAACCTTCTCCGTAAGTCCTCATTTCAGCCATGCTGTTAGCAATTTTCTCGACAGCCATTCCTGTGACATTTGAGGACTCTGAATATTGTGTTGTTGAGGTGCGTTTTAACAAGTGGTGCGCTTCTTCTAAAACCGTCACATGATGCAATGGTCGGTTCATTCCTTTTTCCTCGGAACGTCTGAATTCATTCAATTTCAAGATGAGTATGCCCATGAGAAGCGATTGTGGTTCAGAAGCCGTAATTTCCGACAAGTCAACTATGACGTTAGTATTGAATAAATTGTCATCAGAAATTGATTTTCCCGAAAGCATTCTTCCGACTGTTCCATCGCATAGTGACTGCAATCTTGTCACAAGAGATCCGATATAATCTCCCTTTGTGTCTGGAGAATAATCAGATGAATTTATGTATTCTTTCAAACTGTCAAGTACATCTTCAACAGTCGGGAAGACCTTTTTCATGTTTATGGAGCGTTCCATGTCCCATCCGCAATTTTTGTAAGCCTCAATTATGGAATGGCTTAACACTTGAGGCATTGCAGCGTACATTGGCCAACAAGCATTGAACACTTCTACAAGCGAATCAATATGCTGATAGACATCAATGTTTTCAGGAAACTCAAAAGGATTGATATGCAATATTGGAGTCTTTTTAGGGTTGCTTCCATAAACCTCAACGCCTTCCCGTCCACCAAACTTAAATTTGTATTCTCCTTTTGCTGGTTCTATAATTAGAAAACCAATATTCTTTTCGCTTAAACCTGAAATCAATTGAAATAGAGTATTCGACTTACCACTTCCCGTTGTGCCAGTTACGAAAGTATGTTTGTTCAACGAGGCTATGTCAAGTCGAACTTCGTTGTCTTCACTCACTTCACCCAAATGAAGGATTTTTCCCAAGTTGATGGAATTATCTAATGAAAGATCTTCTGGAATATTTCTCCCAAAAGATTGTTCTTCCCTAACCAAGATGCCTGGGACAGAAGATTGGGGCAGTGACAAATGGATAGCCAACTCTTCGCTCGTAACAATAGTTCCTGGTGTGACATGGACTCCGTTAAAATCAAATATGGGATGGATTTGATTGTTTAAATAATTCAATAAATTATCAACTTTAGTGCCTTCCCAACAATTAACTGCTCCGACACTTAAATTTGAATCTTCGCCCACAACACATCCTTTATAGATATTGGCAAGTTCAATGACTGATGTTTCTGTTGGAGCCACGAAATAAGTTGCTACCGACCATAATCCAAAGGGAACACCTTTTTGTAATCTTTCGACTTGACAATCAATCAAATCCACATATCGTTTAACTTGGCTGTTTTTTTGAGTGATTTGAAAGGATACTCCTTCTGTATCGCCTCGGTTGCTTCCGCTTTGATATTGAAATCCTTGCTGCCCTGTAACCGTTCTGCCCCCTGCAATTGCAGTTTGGTCTGCGGAGTTGTCTCCAACTTGGTGCAATTCATACTCTTTTCCTCCTTCTATATCTGCTTTCTTCTTTTCTTTTTTCCTTGGTTTAGCTGCCTTTTGCCTACTAGTACTAAAGATAACAAAGTTCCATGTATTAGTACGTGTAGGTTGAGAATAATTGTTGCTTTTACCTTCACTATGAGACACTGTTTTTGATATATTATCAGCAACAGACTTTGAGAAACTTTTAGTAATGCTTTCCGAAACGCCCTCGGTATGACTTTCTGATAAGGTTGTCTGGGTTTCGCATAATGGAGACAAATTAGTTTGTAGCGCATTAAATGCCTGAATCATACTATTGGCTTCGAAGTCGCTTACATTCTCGGCAATAAAATATGCCGTAAAACTAGGAATAGGTTCGGATGCATTAATTAATTTTTCCAACCCTTGCATGAAGTTCTCTTTTTTGTCATCTCGAAGTGAAGCCAGAACCGAAACACTTGATATATAGATGTTCTCCTTTTTATTCTTTTTTATTTCTGGCAACCCCTGTTTGTTTTTTTTAAACGCCACTCCCGGAAGATAGCCACGAAGGCCTGCTTCAAGGACCTTTCTAGATTTCGAAGATTTAGCTTCAAAATCCCTGGAGCCAAGATATAAATCGATTTTGCCTTCGTTTTTTTTCAAAGCGAGCACGACATTTTTAGCCTTATCGTGAAGCGCCACATATAACATAGATAACTTATCGGCAAAGAACACATCCTTTTCCATAACAATCTTCGTTATCCGAAACCATTGAATATGACCAAGGTTTTGATCCTCATATGGGACAATCTCACATTCTTGCAATGCTTGCAAATAAGCATTGGTAACAACATTATCAAACAAGTCAAAAGCTTCTTCAGCTTCGTTCAATAGTTGTGCTTTTTGCTTCTTTTCAGGTAGTTTCTTGTCCATGTTTTACAAATTAAAAGAGGTTAATAACTCATTTGAATATGTTTCACCGTTCTTTAGCCACGCCTCGTATTGGTTAATCGTTTCATTTGCAATAGTATCCTTTTTTATTTTCAATTCGGCTTCATATTGCCTTAGCTTGTCATTATAAATATCACTATCACCTTGTTCTTTTTTGTAGATGAAATAAGAAGTGGCGAGTGTAAGAACTTCTATTGCGATTCCTATCCAATACCTATGACCGTCCATACACCTGCGACCAATCTCAAATCCCAATGCTCCAGCGGTACCGATACCCAATGTGACATAGTGACATTTTTTTTCTGAAGGCTTTTGAGGACGAGTGGGGATTTCCAACTCAACTTCAACATTTGGATTATTATCCTCTTTCCAAATGAACATCTTTTGTTGGTAGCCTGTTTCGGGATTAATGAATTCATCTTTCTTTATGCTATTCTCAAAGCCTTTGTTCAAATAATAATCGAACACGGCGTATATGTATTCATTCAATATGCTTCCTGCAATTAATCCTGACTCTCGTACAAAATACTTAATATTATCCAATGTCAGTTCATCTAATACCTCATTAGCTTTTTTTCGAACTTCATCATGCAATGTTGCAACTCCCTGTTGAATAAAGTCTTCACGCATATTTCAAAGTTTTTTTTATTGAAGCAATTCGTCCTTCTAACTCTATTATTTCTTTTTCAATTTCTGTTTTGTCATTATGAGCTAATTTGTCCGCCAAATCAGTTAATCGTTTTTCTTCTGAAACCTTCTTTTCATTAATCGCTTCTATTACTTTTTTATGAAAGCTATTCACCTTAACAAAAAGTTGGTCAATAAACTTTTCTTTGAGACTTCTGGCTTGTCTAATGGCATGAGTGGCGAGTTCTCTACGTTTTAAATCGTAATCGGTTTTTTTGTAGTTATACATTTTGCCATACACGGGTTTGGAAGTCCAAGTCCCTTCCTTTAAAACATTATTTGGATCATCTTCTGGCTTATCATAATCTGTCACTTGGCTATTAGCTGTAGCTTCTTTATCTAATTCATCAAAATCAATTCCTTCAAGCACAAGTCCATCAATTTCAAGATTGCCTTCGTAGAAGTTTTTATATTTTGATTTTATTTCTTCTATCAGCTCATCCCGATTCTTAATGGTTCGATTTCTTAAGTTTCTGTAGCTTCTTTCTATTTCTTGCCTTTCTTTATTTCGATATGTACCAATTTCTTCGTCTATAAAATGAAATCTTGCATTTAGGGTCTCTTTTTGGTTTTCACGGTTTATTTTATTAAGATAGATGTTGTAATCCTTTATAAGGCTTTCTAATTTTTCTCTTTGATCTTGTATGGTCATTTCGCCTTTCAAAGTCTTTACTTCCTTTTCGCAAGCCGAAATGAACAATTTGTAATCATCTAAAATTAGAGTTTTGATTCTTTCACAAGTAGCAGACTTTTCCTTTGTTATAAACCCGTTTATTAAACACATAAACTCATCAAAATTAGCCCATTTCTTTAAGACCTCCTCTATAGATTCGTCACTTATTTCTTTTTTGTCCTTTTGCTTAATTTGCATTTTAACAGCCGAATAAAGCTCTTTCATTCTTTTAAGATTATCCTCTTCCCAACCATTCAATTCCTCTAATTCATCAAAATCTTCAAAATCCTCTTTGACTTTCAAGTCTTTATAAAACTTATAAAGCAAGCAATCCATAAATGTAAATCTATCTTCAGAAATGCCAAATCTTTTTCCATACAACTCTTTCGCCTTATTCAAGGTTTCCTCCTTATGCTCCCTGAATTTATGGTATGAAGCTTGAGATATCACAAAAAACAAACGATTCTTTGAATCATCTGTCATACCTCCATAGATTTCTTTCATACTATCCATCGCATTTGAATCCTCTATGTTTTCTTCTGCACTATGAAGAAAGATTATTGCATCTATTTCATTGTTACCTTCAGAATTTCGTTTATCAAACAATTTTTTTGTTTCTCTCTGTATTCCACCAACCGCACCTAATCCGGGAGTGTCAACTATTCTCCAACCTTCAAATTCTTTGGGCAATGGATGCGTTATAGTTATTTTGTCTACAATCTTTTCCTTGGGATGCTCTACAATATAATCTCTCCAAATACTTTCATCTACGATTGAGCAACCTGTTTCACTTTCAATCCCCTCTTTTAATTCTAAAATCTTATCAATAGTATAATCTTGTGAAATAAGGCTATTGATATCATTGATGGGTACTCCATTATACCTTTCTGGTATTGCAACAAGTTCTTTAAGCTCTTCTTTTATAGAACCGTCCTCAATTATTCTACTTTCTCCATTGGCATAATTGACTTCGATTTTTATCGTGTCACCATCTTCAATATAGGTGATGGCACTTGTGGTTTGATATATGCCCGTAGGCAGAAAAGAATCTTCTCCCATCAGGGTGTTCATAAAAGTTGATTTTCCCGCCTTAGCTTTACCGCAAACAGCAAGGGTAAAATGCCCATCAAAGAATGGCTTGGCAAGATTATAAATAGTCGCACTATGGAATTTGTCCGATATTTTACATTCTTCACGAATCCTTGCGTATTCAACAATTCTTTTGGCAATTTCTTGTTGCATTCGACAAAATTCGTTGGCCTCAGTTTGGTCTACGCTTTTTGATTTTGCTGCAATCTCTTTAGCCTTATCAATAATAGAGACTTCTTTTGGCTCAAACGATTGAGAAGATGTATTCACTTTGGCTTTATGCTTTTTTACTACTTTAGTTGCTTTTTTGGCTGCTTTTTTGGTGGTACTTTTTTTCATGATAATTCTCGAGTTTGTGTTTTATCAAATAGTTTACAAGAAAAGCGTGAAACTTCATCCAAGCAGTTCATCAACCAGTAGGTATCGCCAAACCCGTTACGAATGAAACGAAGAACAAATATTCCACGCTTGTTTGTTATCAAGACGGAGCTTCATGCACCTCTCACTACTTGGAACTTAGAATGCCCTCCTTGCTGAACCTGGTTTTCTTCCCAGATTTCATCTTGCAAAGATAGTCATTTGACAGACCAATGCTCGATTTGTCGATATTTTTTCTTATTTTTATTCATTTATCATTCAGTTTTGCATTCGCTTGGCCAAGGCAATAGAAAAGAGCGTGTCCCAACTTCTCTCATTCCGCTGGTCGGCTCTGGTAAACCGTATCAAAAAATGAGGAAAAGCAGTCCACGCCCTATAATAATAAGGTGTGGGCATTTGCCGCCTTTCGTCCCTTGATAGAATTTTACCAGAATTTACCAGTCGGAACTGCGTCGTCAAACGTCCTTCGCAAGATGTCCTTTCGCC
>JAEEGL012646170.1_pt1 | contig 12230 bp, 6 predicted proteins | sample 9134231 | NCBI WGS metagenome assembly JAEEGL01 (sample SAMN16246548, study PRJNA631951) | gut metagenome | biome: gut microbiome; feature: rumen; material: fiber-attached | host: Bos | place: Iran: Karaj | collected 2018-10
CAAAAAACTACAAGCAGCTTTAAAAGAAGAGGGAGTAGACATTGAACTAGATAGTATTTATCGTTCAGTTGCTGAACAACAAGATCTATGGGATAGATGGTCTGCTGATCCTGAAAAAGGACCTGAATATGTTAAAAAATATGTAGCTGTTCCAGGATATTCAGAACATCATACAGGACTTGCAATTGATATAGCTATAGAAAAAGATGGAAAAGTAATATATGATAATGATGAAATGATTGCTGAAAAAGAAATCTTCTCTAAGATTCATGCTAAACTTGCAGATTATGGATTTATTTTAAGATACTTAAATGGAAGAGAAGATTCTACAGGTTATACTTATGAACCATGGCATTTAAGATATATTGGTGATAAAGATATTGCTAAAGAAATAATGGATAAAAATATAACTCTTGAAGAATATTTAGAAAAAAAATAAAACTAGGATTTCCTAGTTTTTTTATTAATTATTTTGTAAGTTCATATCATAAGAGGCTTCATCATATGTTGTGCATTCGATTTCTTCAATTTCTTTTGGACATTCCATTTTCATTTTTTCATATTCTTTAACATCTTCTTCTGTTGCAGGTCTTTTGTATGAATATGTTACTTGAACAACTCTTTGTCCAATTTTAAAATCAGGATGCTTGCTATCTAAAAAGTTTTCAGGAAAAGTTTCGCAATTTGGATCATCAGGTCTTATAGTCATTCCTTTTGCTACAGTTCCATCAGGAGTAGTATAATCAAATAATCTTAAAACAATTCCGCGAACTTCATCTAGTTTAGTTTTTTCTATCATCTTATCACCTCTATTATTATTCTATCATATTTTTTATTAAAAAAATAATTAATTATGGTATAATTAATTGCAATGTAAATAATTATTACTGAAAGGATATAAATATGGATACTTTTTTATATATAATTGGTTTTATACTTGTCGTTTTATATTTATTATTTGGTATAGATGATTTTGTATGGGATTTTATTACTCTTTTTGGTAAGAGTAAATATAAAAAACATCATATCAAGATTAAAGAATTAGAAAAACAACAACCTAAATTAATTGCTTTAATGATAGGTTGTTGGCATGAATCAAAAGTAATAAAGTCTGTTGTAGAAAATATTATTTATAGTACTGAATATCCATTATCTATGTATCATATTTTTATTGGGGTATATCCTAATGATGATGCTACAATTAAAGAAGTACAAAAATTAGAAAAAGAATTTTCTAATGTTACTATGATTGTTAATACAGTAGAAGGGCCAACATCAAAAGCTCAAAACTTAAATAATGTAATTAGACAAATAAAGAATTATGAAAAAGTAAATAATATTCAATTTGCTGCCTTTTCAGTTCATGATTCTGAAGATGTTGTTCATCCATATGAATTCTTAGTAACAAATTATATGATAGAAAAACATAAAGTGTTACAATTTCCAGTATTTCCAATTATTAAGATGCCTAAACTTAGAAATTTCTTTAAAAACTTAACTACTAATACATATGCTGATGAATTTGCAGAAAATCATTTTACTACTTTAGTAGGTAGATATGCAGCAGGAGGTTTTGTTCCTTGTGCTGGTACTGGCTTTTCTTTATCTAGAGATACAATTATGTCTTTTGGTGATGAAGATGTATTACCATCAACTAGTTTAACTGAAGATTATTCGTTATCGCTTTCTCTTTATGAAAGAGGTATTCAAATGTATTATATTTTAGAGAAACTTCCAAGAGTTAATAGTAATCTTCAAATTAAACATGATTATATAACTACTAGATCTATTTTTCCAAATACATTTAAAGCTGCAGTTAAACAAAAAACTAGATGGATTTATGGTATTACTATGCAATCAGCTAAGTTTAGTAAAATATTTGAAAAAAATAAAAAAATGAAAGTAGCGGGAAGATATACATTATATAAAGATTTAAAAGCTAAATATGGTAATTTAATAATCATTCTAGGATATTCTGTAATGGTTTATTGGATATTATCATTCTTTATAAATCTTCCACCAGTATATGTTAAAGGAACTATTCCATATTATTTGTGTTATATAGTTACAGGTATGACTTTATTGAGACAAATATATAGAGGAATAGCTTTATATAATGTATATGGTTTTAGAAGTTTGTTCTTTGGAGTATTATTTCCACCATTATTTCCAATTAGACTTGTTTATGGAAATATAATTAATATGGTTTCTACTATAAGAGCATATAAGCAAAAATTAAGTTTAAAGAAAAATGAAGATAAACAAAAAAATAAAAAATATTTTATGAAAAAGAATGAAAAAAGAGAGAAACCTAAGATGATAAAATGGGCACATACTGATCATGAATTCTTAGATAAAAATGTATTATCAAGATATCATCGTAATTTAGGAGATACACTTCTTGTAAAAGAAGAAATATCTCCAGAATTATTAAAAGAAGCATTAAGAAACAAAGATGATAGATTAGGAGATTATTTAATTAAAAATAAAATAATTGATGAAGAAATTTTATTAGATGCTCTTGCAACTTCTCAAAACAAAATATTTTTAAATGATGAAGCAAAAAAGATAGTAAAATCTTCTCTAATTCAAAAATATGATAGAGAGTATTTAAAAGAAATTAAAGCAGTTCCAATTATATCTTCAAGAAGTAGTATAATATTTGGTATTTGTAATAAAACAAGTGAAAATATAAATCAAATATTAAATAGAAAATATAAGAAAACTATATATGTTGTTTATATGACGGAGAAAACTATTAATAAACTATTAAAAGATGATTATTCTAATAAAAAAGAATATTTTGAGAAAACATCAAAGTTATATAAAAATAATGAAATATCATCTGAACAATTTGTAATAGTAGCTAAGTATAGTATGTTAAATAATACAACTGAAGATGAAACTTTAAAACAAATTGGATTAATGTTTTAAAATATGATAAAAAGCAATATTTGTTTATTGCTTTTTTTGTTTAAATGTTATAATTATATTATAATATTTGAAGATAAAGAGTAGTGTACACTCTAATTATAGGAGTTTATATGAACAAAGAATTAGATTATAAAGATATTTCTAGTAAAACAAAAGAAGAAGTATTAGAGTTGTTTAAAACAAGACAAGAAGGTCTTACTAAAGATGAAGCAAAAAAGAGAATAAATGAATATGGAGAAAATATTGCAATTCAAAAACAAAAAAAGACTCCACTATATTTCATATTTGAAGCTTTAAAAGATAAGTTCGTTCTTATTCTTATTCTTCTTGCTGCAATAGATTATATTACTGATGATAAAATAGGAGCATGTATAATACTTGGAATTACTTTCATAAGTGTTATTATTAGATTTTCTCAAGATTATTCTACATATAAGTTTAATGAAAGATTAAAAGAAAAAATAAGAATATTTACTGATGTAATTAGGGATAATAATCAAAAAGAAATAAGACAAGCAAAAGTAGTATATGGAGATATTATTACTTTAAGTGCTGGAAGTGTAATCCCTGCAGATTTATATCTATTTGAAAGTAAAGACTTGTTTATTAACCAAGCTTCTTTTACTGGAGAAAGTGTTGCAGTAGAAAAGAAAGCAAAGATTAATAAAAATGAAATTGATCCAGTTGAAATTAATAATATATGTCTTATGGGTTGTAATGTTATAAGTGGTCAAGGAAAAGGAATTGTTGTTAAAACTGGACTTGATACATTTATGGGAAAAATGAATAAAAAGAAAGAAGTAGTAAAAGAAGAAACTACTTTTGATAAAGGTATTAATCATATAACTGCATTATTAATTCGTTGTATGGTATTAATATGTATTTTAGTATTCATAATCTATGGAATGATAAGAGTAAATATTAATGAAGCAATGCTATTTGCTCTTTCTGTAGCAGTAGGTATTACTCCAAGTATGCTTCCAATGATTGTTAATGTTAACTTAACTAAAGGAAGTAAAGCATTAGCAAAAAAGAATACTTTAGTTAAGAGTATTAAATCAATTCAAAATCTTGGTTCTATGGATGTATTATGTACTGATAAAACTGGTACTTTAACTAAGAACAATATTGAACTTCAAAAATATGTAAATGTTTTAGGAGAAGATGATGACTTTGTTCTTAAATGTGCCTATGTTAATAGTTATTTAGGAACTGGTTATAAGAACATAGTAGATAAAGCTATTATTCAATATGCTAAAAGTCATAATGTAGATATTAGTGATTATAAAAAAGTAGATGAGATTCCATTTGATTATATGAGAAAGAGATCATCTATAGTTGTTCAAAATGGAGATAAAAACTCAGTAATAGTTAAAGGTGCTTTAGAAGAAATTGTTAAAGTATGTGATATGGCTTTAATAGATGGAAAAGAAGTTCCAATTAGCAAAGAGATAATAAAAAAAGTAAGTGATAATGCAGAAAGTATGGCAAAAGACGGAATGCAAGTTATTGCTCTTTGTGAAAAACATGAGTATGAGGGAGTAGAGGAGTTTGGTATTGAAGATGAAAACAATCTAACTTTAATAGGTTTAATTGCTTTCTTAGATCCACCAAAACCATCTGCTAAAATAACAATTAATAAGTTAAAAGAATATGGAGTTAGTATTAAAATATTAACTGGTGATAATAAGTTTGCTACTAATAATATTTGTAATGCAGTAGGAATAGATAGCAAAATAGTAACTGGTAAAGAAATAGATGAATTAAATGATTATGAATTATCTAAATTAGTTGAAGAAGTAGATATCTTTGCTAGAATGAATCCAATTCAAAAAGAAAGAGTAGTAAGAATGTTAAGAAAGAATGGACATTCAGTGGGATCCATGGGTGATGGTGTAAATGATGCACCTGCCTTAAGAGCATCAGATGTTGGAATAAGTGTTGATGCTGGAACTGACATAGCAAAAGAATCAAGTGATATTATTCTTCTTGAACAAAACTTAGAAGTTATACATAATGGTGTAATCGAAGGAAGAAAAGTATATGGAAATATTCTTAAATATATGAAGCTTGCTTTAAGCCAAGATTTTGGTGATGTATTTAGTATTTTAATAGCAAGTATCTTTATACCATTTTTACCATTATTACCAATTCAAATGTTAATACAAGATTTTATAGTTGAATTATCTCAAATAGGTATACCTTATGATAATGTTGATGAGGAGTTTATTAAGAAAGTAAGATCTTGGGACATTAAATCAATTAGTAAATTCATGATTATATTTGGTGTTATATCATCGATTACTGATATAGTTGCATTCTTAGTGTTCTGGAATGTATTTGGATATAATAGTGTTGATCTTCAAGCATACTTCCAAACTGCATGGTTTATTGAATGTATAGTATCAGAAACATTAATGATATTCTATATAAGAACAAAGCATATAACTAAATCTAGACCAAGTAATACATTAATAATACTTACTTTAATGACTGTTATAGCTACTATAGTAGTACCAATGATATTAAGTTTAACTGAAGGATTTAACTTTGTAATGTTACCTGCAAAATATTATTTATACTTAATTGGTTTTGTAGCATTATATGGAATTATTGCTCAAGTTGTTAAGAAAATATACATTAGAAAATACGATGACTGGCTATAATAAAAAAACAATTACTTTTGTAATTGTTTTTTTTTATAAATTCATAATTTGTTCACAATTTCCATAAGTTCGTTTTTCACTAACTTCATGGTAATTGGTTCCAATTTCATATATCGAAGTAGGGGAACATACTCCTCCTTCAGTAAAGTTCTTATAGTCATCATCTGTTAAAGAATAGATTCCACAATAATAAACTTGATTACCATTTCCATCATCAATATATGTTGGATTTTCAGGATCAAATAATAAATGTTTTGTTGGATCATCACATTCTTTATCTAAAAGAACAAAAGCATGAGGACCAGGCTTACTATTAGTAGTCTTCATTGAAGATAATACAAGTGATGGTTTTCTAGTAATAGAACCCATTTCATATAATTTTTTTAATACTAAATAACAACCAATAGATTTTTCGCTACAAAGTGCAACATTCTTTCCTTTAAGAGAAGAAAGTTTAGTACCTACAATAAAGCCATGTTCATCTACAACATCATTATCTGAATAAGTTTGTTCTCTTGATTTATCATTGCCACCATCTGAATAGAAATAGTCTTTAACATCATTATTAATTGTTGTTAATAAAGCAACTAGTTTATTTCCTGCTTTATTTTTTTCTGCAATTTTATTCATTTCATCAATGAAATCTTTATCAATTATAATTGTTCCAAAACCTACTAAAGTATTTTCAAAAAGACATCCTTCTTCTATTTCGTTATCTACTATTGTAGGTGATCCATTCCAATTTCTTTCTATATTCATATTATTTCCTTATCTTTTATGATAAATAATTAAATATCATAAATACAACTCCAATTACAAATCCTGCTGCAAAAGTTGATATTAACAATACTGTTATCATGTTGGCAAAACCTGAATTATCTTTTTTCTTTTTAGCTAGTGCTTTATTTTTTTCTTTCTTTGCTTGAGCTGTTTCTTTTATTTTAGATAAACTTTCATCAATTTTAGTTCTTCTTTTTTCTGATTGAGTTGTATCTCTATCAGTTATATTAACTGCAGTACTTATAATATCATTTTTATTTGAACATCCAAGATCAACTGCTTTTGATACATTATTTCTTGCTTTTTCTATTAATGAACCTTGATTAGCACTAACAATATTTATTTCTTTTAATGTACTATTGTTTCTATCTAAAGCTCTTCTTTTTTGAGCAGTGTTTTGATAATTATTATTAGTTTCTATTTCTGTTCCTACATTAATAGTTTCTTTTTGACGTTTATCAGCATCTTCTAAACATCTCTTTGTAGTTTGATTTAATCCTTCGTTTAAAAGAGCAATAACATCATCACCTTTAACATTATCAGGAATTCTATCACCTATATTATGTAATACTTTATCAACAAAGACTGCTTCTTGAGATATTGCATTTTCTTTAGTTTTTAAATATGCACTTTTAAGCATGTTATTTGTATCTCTTTCGTTTCTTGGATTATAATCATCAGGTACCATTTTATCTTGAATTAAATCATATATGTTACTAACTAGTTTTCTAGCTTCTCTTGTTTTTTCAAAAGCTTTAGTTGTATGTGCATCAACACCTTCAATTACTTTTAAGCCAGGAATAGTTGCTGCAACTTGCCAGAATAGAGTAGTAGGATATTCTAAACTACCATCTCTTAATATTTCATTATTAATAGCTGGATTTAGATTTACTTCAACAGGAATACCCATTTCTTTTGCTTTATCACAAATTGATTTACTAGCTGCAACTGCATTTTTATCAAATAATTCTTTACTCTTTTCATCAGTAATAGAATCTCTATATTTCATAAATACATCAGGATGTGCAACTATATCAAATAATCCACTTTCTATTGCTTTACAAACCATTTTTGCATATTCAATAGGGTAGTCAGGATTTCCTTTTTGTTCTACTCCAGGAATATAGTGTTCACCTAAAATCATGTAATTAACCTTATCGCGCATTTCAATTAAGTATCTTTCATTTTCAGGAGTATATTCAGCTTCAAATCCAGTTAATATATTGATATTAGGATGAGCTTGTTTTAATTCTTCCATAGAAGATAAGTAGAAACCAAGTTCACTAGATAACATTCTATGAGTTGGTTCAGGTAACATATATGGAGAATTAGGAATATGTTCACTAAATCCAATTGTTTTAATTCCATTATTTATAGCAGATTGTAACATTTCTTCATCAGAAGAGAAGTCACTATGTCCTGATCTATAAGTATGAGTATGATAATTATATGTAACATTAATTTCTTTTTTATTTGTTCTATCTTTCATATGGCTATTGTAATATCCACCATATAAATTCTTAATGTATTTAAGTGGCTCTAAACCATTATTAACTCTTTTAATATTTTTTTTAAATATCTTTTCATTTTCTATATTAACCATGAAATTTTGAAGATCACTAACAGACCAAATAGTAATACCACTTATTTGTAACTGTTTTCTAAATTCAACAATAGCTTGGCATAATTCTTTTTCTTTTTCATTTTTATAAGCATTTATTTCATCTTCAGTATGACTATTAATAAATGAATCACTAACTCTTAAATCATATTCAGTTATTTCAAATGGATAACCTAATTGAGATAATGATTTAAACATTTCTATAATATCTTCTTTAGAATATACCTTAGAATTTTCATCTAAATGCATTTGTGTTCCAATAGAATCAATTAGTTTAATTTGATGTTCTTCTTCATAAGCATGTATTTTATTAATAACTAAATCTTTAAATGCTTCAATCTTTTTAAGATCTTCTAGATTTGTTTCATTAACCATGAATTCTACATTAGGCATATTTCTTCTAGCATCTTCAACTATTTCACATAAATCTTCAACACTTAAGAATCTAAGCCATCCACCTCTTATATGGTCATAAAGAGGGTTATCTTTAGTAACTCTATGATCATCAGTATCAATATTACCTCTATAATCGTAATTAACAATACCATCCATAGAGAATCTATTTAATAATTCATTAAGAACTTCAACTGTTTTAACAACTGGCTTTTTACCTTCTTTTTTGCATTGTTCATTATATTCATTAATAAGTTTAGATATATCATCAACATAATCTCTTAATTTATTTTTAACTAATTCTTTATTTTGTGGAGTATTAGGAAGTCTATCTAATTTATCTGGAATATCCATATAGAATAGTAGGGCATTTAACCTAACTTGTTTTCCATTTTCTTTAGCAAAATCTAGTACTTTAATTAAATCTTCACGATTATATCCATCATCACTTCTAACATAACTACTATATTTTGCAACTTCATCAACATTAATAATGTCATAATCTTTAAAATGTTTAGCTAGTTCAACAAAGGCTTCATAACTAGTATCTTTTATTCCTTCTTTTTCTACAAATTTTAATCTTGATAATAAAGAGAATATTTTTTCACTAGTTGATCTGTTTAAAGTTTCTTTAATTATTACTACTTTTTCTTCAAGAGTAGTAGAAGACTCTTTTAATATATTTAAAAATAATTGTTTTTCTGCATCATCAAAAGGTACATTATTAACAATATACTTTAATCTTTTATTTAATTCTTTTTTATATTCTTGTTTATCTAAACTGAAATGATAATTATTATAAGAAGTTAAAGATTCTTGATATCTAGTAACAATATCTTTTTTAATTTCTTCTAAATCTTTTTCTTGAGATAATAATTCATCTTTAGTTTCACTATCTAATATAACTATCTTAGATAGATTCTTAACTAATTCTTCTTTACTATTGGAATTGATTATAGATAAAATATCAATTTGTTGCATGTTTAAAGTAATACCAACATTTATTGGTAATTCAGTTATTTTTTCTTTTAATCTGTTTAGTAATTCTTCTTGAGTTTTAATTTCTTCTAATTTTTGTTCAACAAGTTTATCTATTTGTTTTCTAATATCTTCAAAGCTAGAATCACTATTAAGAAACATTGTTTTATACTTTTCAAATGTTTCTTCTTCAATTGGATGATTTATCTTGACGAAGAATTTTTTAACTTCTTCAAGATAATTGATAATCATTTTATCTTTTTCTCCCATAATCCTATACTCCAATTATTATATATATCTATTATACCATAAAAGACGCATAAAATATAAAAAAAGAAAACATTTTATTTGTTTTCTTCTTCTTTTTCAAGTTTTCTATAATCTATTTTTCCAACCATTGTTTTTGGTAGAGATTCTCTGAATTCAAATTTCTTTGGAATCATATATTTTGCAAGTTTTTTCTCACAGTATGCAGTTAGTTCTTTTTCAACTCCACTAGAGTCAACATTCTTTTTAAGAACAATAAATGCTTTAGCAACTTGAACTTTATATGGATGAGGTATTCCAATTACACCACAAGTTTGTACTTTAGGATGTTTAAGTAATACTTCTTCTATATGTGATGGGTAAACGTTATATCCTGATGATATGATCATTCTCTTTAATCTTTGAACGAAGAAGATAACACCATCTTCATCCATGTATGCTAAGTCTCCAGTTTTTACCCAACGAGTTCCATCTTCATCTGTTTTAATCATGTTGTCTGTTTCTTCTTTATTATCTAAATAACGTGACATAACATTTGGTCCACTTATGCACATTTCACCAACTTCTCCGTATGGTAATTCTTCCATTGTTTCATGATTCATTATTTTAATAACAACTCCTGGAAGAGGTATTCCAATAGCACCAAGTTTATTAGCTCCTAAAGCTCCAATACAACAAGGACCACTAGTTTCAGTTAATCCATAACCTTGAATTACTTGTTCATGACAATTATGACTTTGTAAGAATTCATTTAATCTAATATTTCTTTCATTAGATAATGAATCTCCACCACTTATAATATATTTTACTTGTGATAAATCTACATTAATCATATATGGATTTGTAATTAAAGCTTCAAATAGAGTAGGAACTCCAATTAAAATTGTTGGAGAATATTTTCTTAATAATTTATCAAATCTTTTTGCATCAAATTGGGGAATTAAAATAACTGTTGAACCCATACAAAGAGGGGCTGCAATACTAACTAATAGTCCAAAACTATGAAACATTGGAAGTATACCTAAAACAGTATCACCAGGACCAATTGATGGGAAAACTATTTGAGCTTGATCCATAATTGCATTTACTGATTTATTTTGAATAACAATGCTTTTAGGTGTCCCTGTAGTACCACCACTATGTAGATATATAGCATCATCATCTAAAGATCTTTGAACATAAACATTCTTTTTATAATCTTTTCCTCTTTCCATAAAGTCTTTCCAATATAAATATCTTTCATTAGACTTTGGAATTCTATTTTTTAAATCTTTAGTAATTGTATATAAGAAATTCATAACTTTAGGCATAGAGTCTTTTGGTGATACTAGAATTGTTTTATATACATTAGTTTCATCAATAATATTATTAATCATATTATATGAAATATTAATTGCAATTAATAATACTGACTTAGTACTTTTAAGAGAATTTTTTAATTCTTCTTCAGATGATAGGGGATGAACCATATTACAAATAGCTCCAATTTTATTAACAGCATAAAAACTTATTACTGCTTCAGGTGTATTTGGCATCATTATTGTAACTACATCATTTTCTCTAACACCATAACATTTTAAAGATTTAGCACATAAATCTATTTTCTCTAAAAGAGAACTAAATGTTAATGTATCCCCAAAATAATTAAGTGCAATTTCATTTCTATAATTATGAGCACTTCTTTCAAAATATTCATAAAAAGATATATCTTCAACATATACTTTATCTTTTCCTGGTGGATAATATTTCATCCAAGGATAATCTAATTTAACTTCTTTTTTTCTTTTAAATTTATCAAATAACTTCATTTCTTTTGCCTCTCTTAGCTATTAGAGTTTTCCAATAACTATCTAGTCTATAATAACACATGTGAATATTTTTATACAAATAACTTATTAAAGAAGCACTTTATAAAGGTAAAAAAATGTGATAGAATTAATGACATAAAGAGGTGTATATGGAAAGTATAATATTAGTAATAAAAGGATTCTTTATTGGAGTAGCTAATGTAATACCTGGAGTAAGTGGGGGAACAATAGCTTTAATCCTAGGAGTATATGAAAAATTAATTGATACAATTAGTAATATAAGAAAACAATTTAAAAAGAATTTAAAATTCTTAATACCGTTAGCAATAGGTATGTTAGTAGCAATAGTTACTACAAGTAAACTTATTAGTTATTCATATGATAAGTTCCCACTTCCAACAATTATGTTCTTTGTAGGATTAGTATTTGGTGGAATACCTATGTTATTAAAACATGTAAAAGGTAAGAAAGAAACTAAACAATTAAGTAGTTATATTATTGCAATAATAACATTTATGTTAGTTCTATTCTTAGCAAGTTATAAATTCTTATTTAGTATGAGTGGGGGAGTTAGTTTAGAATCCCTTGATTTAATAGGAGTAATAATCTTATTTATTGTAGGAATAATTGCATCAGCAACAATGGTTATTCCAGGTATTAGTGGATCTTTAGTACTTATGATTATTGGTTATTATTATCCAATTATTGATACTATTAATGCTTTATTTAAAGAAGATTTTGCTCACAATGCATTTATTCTTTGTGTTCTAGGTCTTGGAATAA
>JAEEGL012895376.1_pt1 | contig 12230 bp, 11 predicted proteins | sample 9134231 | NCBI WGS metagenome assembly JAEEGL01 (sample SAMN16246548, study PRJNA631951) | gut metagenome | biome: gut microbiome; feature: rumen; material: fiber-attached | host: Bos | place: Iran: Karaj | collected 2018-10
CTCAGTGGGGATGGCGTCTTCTGCTGCCACTGTTTCGGCAGCTGCTTCTGTAGCTTCTGCCTGGTTTGCATCGACAGCGGTTTCGGCTGCTGCCGTGGTCTCTGCGACGGTTTCTGTCGCTGTATCTTGTATATTCTTCTGGCCGCAGCCGCTCATCCCGGTCATTACCAGGACGCTGAGGGCCAGCGCCAGAACCTTTGTCATCTTTTTCCTCATGGATAACCTCCCATATCTTGTTCGTAGTTCTTCTTAACTTCAGCTCGGTTGCAACAGGCTTTGATGATTCTGATTATAGCCCATCTGAGATGCTGTACGAATATGTTCTCCTTCGGTCTCCTATCCGTTTTCATCTATCATTTTTTATGACAGCCTATCCCTGTTTCAGATGGGACATAAGAATATGATATGATGAGGAAAGTATAAGGAGAGACCTGTATGTATGAGCTGATCATAGTTGATGATGAGATATCTTCACGGGATGTCATCGCTTCCTGCTTTCCCTGGGAAGAGGTGGGCTTTCATGTGGCATCCCTCCACGACAACGGCCCAAGTGCCCTTGCCTATGTAAAGAACAATCCGGTGCATGTGATCCTGACGGATATCTCCATGCCCGGCATGAGCGGCATCGAACTGGCAAAGGCCATCCATGAGATGAGCTCCGACCTGGTGGTCATCTTTTTAAGTGCCTATAATGACTTTTCCTATGCCCAGGAGGGCATGAAATACGGTGTTCGCTACTATCTGTTAAAGCCTGCTGCCTTCGGGGAATTAAAGGAAGTGTTTGAAACCGTGCGGAGCGAACTGGATAAAAAGTTTGGCGTAGTTTCTTCCCCCTTTGATCAGGAGAGCGGCTCCGAGGATGCGCTGATCCAGGCCCTGATCCAGTACTGCAGTGTCAACTATGCCGCCGGTACCTTATCCGGGTTTGCCCAAGAGCAGAGCCTGACCCCCTCGTACTTAAGCCAGCTGATCCGCCAGCGTTCGGGCCGGAATTTCTCCGATTTCCTGACCCAGGCCCGTATGGAGCAGGCAAAGCTCCTCCTGGCCGATCCTTCCTCCAAGATCTACTGTGTCAGCGAGAAGGTGGGCTACATCAATCCCAACAATTTCGCCAGAGCCTTTAAGACCTACTTTGGCATGACCCCCTCTGAGTACAAGGAACATGAAAAATAAATCCGTTGCCTTTCAATTCTTTAAACGAAGCCTGATCACCAACATGCTCACCATGCTGCTGCCCATGCTCATCGTCATGCTCTACAGCTTTTTTCACATCGTGCGGGAGAGCGGTAACAATGCCACCCGCAATAACCAGGTGATCCTGTCCCAGGTGGACTCTGTCTTTGAGACCTTTTTTACCGACATCGACAACGCCTATCTCATCCTGGCCACGGATTCCGATGTGTCCGAGCGGCTTTCAGAAGTCTTTGAGGAAAAGGAGCAGTCCTTAAACTCCATCCGTTTCGTGGAGATCCTCTCTGCCAATTTCCGCAACATCGTCTTTACCAACTCCTATGTGCAGAATATCTATTTCTATATCAACAACGACGATCACAAGGTGCTGACCACCTTAAATAAGCGCACCACCATCTTAAGTGATGCAGAGTTTGCCCATATTTCGGAAGCCCTCTCCCACGATGCAGGGGATGACCTGTGGTTTGAGATCTATGATGCCTCTCCCCTGGATATCGGCCGGGGCGGCAAGACCATGCAGATCTATCGGCGGCTGTACTACCGCGCCACCCGCAAGACCAGCGGTCTCATCGTCTACAGCATCAACCTGGAGGCCTTCCGGAAGCAGATCGCAGCCTCCTTTCCCTATAACGAACAGATGCTGCTGCTGTTAGATCACGAGGGGAACTGCTTTTATGATGTGGCGGCAGAGGAGGCCGGTGGTTCTGTGCATGCCGGGGACGGTATCAGTTTGGCAGGCGATATAGATTTTGAAGAGGCAGATACCGCACAGATCACGGAAGCCCTCGCTGCAGATAAGCACACGGTTTCCCTCCATGGGGAGAAGTATGTCCTCACGACTCTTTCTTCTCAGCGCAGCTACGGCCTTCAGTACGTCCTCTTAACCCCGGTGGAGAAGATCTACAGCTATGCGGCAGCCTTCCTCTTAGTGTCGGCCACCCTCTTTTTGCGCGTCCTCATCGCCACGGCGGGCATCGCCGATTTTAAGACCCGCTCGGAATATAACAAGGTCAGTCGGGTAGTCGATCTCCTCGCAGATCCCGGTGCGGTTTCGGAAAGTAATCTGGATGCGCCGAAGAGAGCCGATCCTTTCTCCTATATCCAGTTCAACATCATGAAGCTCTTCATCGAGCAGGATTATCTGAAGATGCAGAATCTGCAGAAGAATACCCAGTTGAAATTAAGCCAGATCCAGGCTCTGCAGCATCAGATCAATCCCCATTTCCTGAACAACACCCTGAACATCATCTACTGGAAGGCCATCGCCTTAGGGGGCGGGGAAAACGAGTGCAGCTCCATGATCCAGTCCCTGTCCGAGGTCATGCGCTACTCCCTTTCCAATCCCCAGGAGGATGCTCGCCTCAGCGAAGAGATCGTCTTTATCCGGAAATACATTTCTCTGATGAAGCAGCGTTTTCCCAATGTATTTGAAGAGGAGATCGAGATCGACCAGACCTGCGCCGATCTGCCCATTAAGAAGATGCTCCTGCAGCCCCTGGTGGAAAATGCCATCAACCACGGTCTGCGGGCCAAAAAAGAAAAGGGCCGCCTGGTGATACAGGCTACCCCTTGTGATAATGGTGTTCTGATATCGGTTTTTGATGATGGTGCGGGAATCTCTCCGGATGTCCTGTCAGATCTTCGCCGAAGCCTGCAGCAGGTGACGGATTCGGTGACGGATTCTGCCGAAGAGGAGACCCATCTGTCCGATCAGCACATCGGCCTGGTCAATACCCACCTGCGGCTGGTGCTTGCATACGGCAAAGAAGCAGGCCTTACCATCGAGAGTAAAGAGGGGGAGTATACCCGGTTTTCTTTCCGGATACCGAACTAAGCCCTGCGTCATGTTGCGTGTTTGCTTAAAATCTCCAGCTTGTTTTTTAATTTTATCCCTTGTTTCTTTTCCAGATCTCTGATCCAATCCGTATCTGCATTTCTATATGGATCAACCAGAAACCGCCTGATAAATTTCGATAGCTGGCTCCGAAACGACCAGTTCAGAGCGGACTTAGTATTTACAGTGTTAAAATCTTCAACTGTTTGGGTTGCATCTGCTATTCCCAGCAAATACCTTAAGATCAATACATCAGCGAAGGTAAAAGGCATAACATCATCTTCAAATTGAAGAAGTGATATATATGGACCACCTTGTTTTGTATCATCCGTTACTAACGAATACGCGCCTAACGTTTGGGCCAGAGAAATCGCATAAACCTCACCCAGATCACCTGCTCCATACAGCAATCGATTTTCCTTCACATTGTTTTCAAAAATCTTATAAACCGCCAGATCTCTTAACTTTTGATCTGTATATACCACGATCATCCCTGTGGCTATATCTGCATCCACCTGCTCGAGTACATCTCTGCCATGATTTTCCAGTTCTATATTTCTGATTTGATCGTAAATAAAAACGCCCTCATCAAAAACATCGAACAATATATCCTGAAGTCCTGCCTTGTACAGATGTATGATCACATTTGTATCCAATGAGGCTCTCAATCTTTCAGCCCTCCTATCAGAGCATCCAAATCGTCATCCTCCTCATGAAATTCAACCAGTCTATCACTAATATCGTCGATACTGAGCTGATAACATTCCAATACTTTCTCCAATGTTTCTTTAGGAATCGCTTTATGGTTGTAATTGTAGATAACATAATCGATATACTCGTATGGGATCACGATTTCATTACCTGCAATATTTAGCTTCCCATTCCCTCCAATGCTTCTGAGAAGGTTACCAACCCTCTTCTCCGTGCGTTCCGTTTCCAGCTGTATTTTCTGATTCGCATCGATCTTTCCCAATGACTCGAGCCGGTTTAACGCCACATCATAGCTGACATTAAATTCCGACATGATCCGAGCTATATCCATACCGGATAGGCCATTACTTTCAAACCCCGGTATTTCCAGATCAATAAAGCGCTCCACCTCATCGGACGGCATTAATAAACAGGCTGCAAAATAATTTGCTTCCTGTTCTTTTTCATCTTCGCTGCCTCCGGCAATCGTCATGTTATTATCAATAAAAGGAAGATCCTCCTTGAGGTGCAGGATCACATGGCCGATCTCATGTGCCAAGGTAAAGATTTCTCTGGAAAGTCTGATACTGGTATTTATGAAGATGATAATATCGCCATCTCTTTTTAACGCAAACCCAAGATCTGCATCCTCTCCAAGCGGGTATCGGAGCAGCTTATATCCCAAACGATCACATTCTTTAAAAAGATCTACAATTCCATATCGACTGATTATACATTTTTCACGGAACGAATCTGCTTGTATCCGTATTTCCCTTTTCCTACTGTTTAGCATGAAATATCTCCTTACGCCTCATCCCTATTCTGCAATCTTGTATACATATGTTTGTTTGCGTAAAAAAGATCCAGCATGTCGAATATCTTTTCGGAAGATACTCCATCTTCTCCTGCACGATAAACCACTGCAGGTTCTTCATCGAGAACTCTGGTAATATCACTGACTGTCACATCAAGCTTATCTGCAATTTTAGAGAGTATATCAAGCGTAATGGTATTTGCTCCATTCTCTATGCGGGCATATCTCTGCCTGCTGATCCCGATCAGTTCAGCAATCTGTTCCTGTGTGAAATTTTTCGCTGTTCGCAAAGCTTTTATACGTGCACCTAGTAAAGTGTTCATGCTTATCCCTCCTGATTACATTATATCCCGAAAAGAGGCAATATCAACAGCAAATGTTATGTTTTTGTAACATTCCTCGCTCTATGTGTTGTGTGGGCGTTCCATTCCGATCAGCACATCGGCCTGGTCTTCTCCGGCATCGATGATCTGCTTTAACCCTGCGATAAACCATAGCCTCTTTACCCTTTATTTACAGCTGATCATACTTTGCTGCGCTTCCCTTGGCTTTTTCCACGGGGTATTTCTTCTCGTTCATTTCCATCTTCATGTTGATGATCTCATCCGCGTCCAGCCCCAACTTATCTAAGAGGTTCTGGGAATAGACCATGACATCTGCCAGTTCTTCCTTTACATGCTGCAGGTCATACTCGCTCCCGCTCCACTGGAAGCACTCTAAGAGCTCTGCTGCCTCGATGACGATAGACTTTGCCAGGTTTTCCGGGCTGTGGAACTGATCCCAGTCCCGGTCGGTAGTAAACCTGCGGATACGATCGATGGTTTCCTGTTTCATTTCTGTACACACTCCAGTCTTTTCTTAAGGTATTCCCTCATGCCGGGATCGGTACAGTAGATGTAGCATCCCTTCATGCCACGGGTTAATAGTGTCCGGTATGTATTCTTGATGATCTCATCGGCGCGCTTTGCTGCTTTTTCCGGATCTTCCTTCGCTAATTTCCTGATGCCCTTCAGGGACTGATCCGTCTTCGCCCGTCTGGTATAGTCGGTGATCACATGGCCGTCTTCAAAGCGGATATCATCTCCCATGATCACGCCTACGTAGTCAAACTCCAGGCCCTGCGATGTATGGATACAGCCGGCTTCGTTAATGGAGGTTTCGCTCACCGCAAAGGGTTCGCCGCTTCCCAGGTTCCAGCTGATGCCAAAGTCGCCGATCTGTATATCGTGGTAGGCGGAGTTATTCTGTTCCATCTTGTTCCATTCCCAGCAATACCCTGCCAGGATACGGGCACGGTTACTGATGCGGTTTTTCTCAATGACCAGCTCCTGCATCTGTGTAGGGCTGTCGCAGATCCGGATATCGTAGTCGATGCCCTCTAAGTCATAATTGGCAGTTTCCCGTATCTCCAGCGTATCATCTAACCATGCCAGGTATCCGTCGGAACCGTTACAGCGAAACTGGGAGGTGAGCTCTAAGTAGTGGAGCTCACTTCCTTCTGCTTTTGCCCACTTTTCGATCTCTTCCACGCTGCCGATGTCATCCATGGTGACGCGCTGACTTTCATCGATAAAAAAGACGCTGCAATAGGCGGCATGGATGATCTCTTTTACCTGATTCTCTCCCTGATTATGGAACATACCGGACTTTTCATTTAAGCGGTGTGCTTCGTCGCAAAGCAGGGTGTGGGCCATGTTGGCGCCTGCTTCGGTATAGGTACCGGAGCCTTTGAACAGGTTGTCGATACTGGATTTTTTCATCTGACCCTTAAGCTTTTTAAGATACACCTGTCTGGGGGCGCTGTTTTTGGAGACATATTGCACCAGCTGGTCCATGCGGGTAAGCTCCGCCAGGAGATTTACGGCGATGACGCTTTTCCCGGTACCGGGGCCGCCTCGGACGATGATGGTGCGTTTTTTCATATCTTTTTGACTAAGGAGGGATAATCTGCGGATCTCTTCGTAGGCCACCTTCTGTTCATCGATCATGATGAATTCCCGGTTACCTTTTAACATGGAGCTGATAGCATCCTGCAGACTTTTGGACGGGCGGATCTTACCATGATCCACCAGATAGAGAACTTCTTTCTGATCCCCTTTTTTAATGGAGCGCTTGATAAAATCCCGCAGCTCCGATAGCTGCCCCTTGGTATAAGCGGGGGCTTCTTCCAGATATTCGGTATACTGCTGTGCATCCAGGGGATCATCCGGATGGCGGATATAGTTATGGAGACAGGCGCAGGGGGATAAGGTGATGTGTTTATCCTGCACTTCCTGATTGTAATCACGGATCAGCTGGGCATAGGACCATGCCTGATAAGAGGGGTGGACGAGGCGCCTTATGCCGCCTCCCACATAGGTTTCCACTAATGCTTCGGTACCGTATACTTCTTCCAGTTCCTCCCACTGTTTTAACTCTACGATGACCATATTCGGGTCATCGGCTGCATCATAGCCGGAGATCATGAAGTCGACCCGCTTGGAGGTCTGGGGGACGTTATATTCGATGGCGATACCGGCATCTGCGGGGATAGCGACGTCGTTTAACACCTTATACATGTAGGTTAAGGAGTTCTCCCAGGAGCGGAATTCGGCCCTGGGGGTGTGCTTACCTAACTTTTTAAGGATGTTCTCCTCGATCTCCATGGCGATGGAGTCATTCTCGCAGCTTAAGAGGAAGTCGGTTTTGAGTCCGTCGTATACGATCATGTCAGTCTGTCCCCGGTGTATACTTATCTACTGTTACGCGGTATGCCGTACCTTAAGTGTGGTGCTTTCTTTAGTATAGCATAAAAAAACCGCTTCCTTACCGGAAGCGGTTTTGCATTCATCCTATACACTTTATTTCTTTTTCAGCACAAATCCCTGCATCCTGAGTTCGTTCCCGCTGTCGGTTACCATGTCTTCTGTTTCCAGTTCTTCGATGTCATAGGCATCTTCGAACTTCTTAAGGAGCTTCATACTTCCGGTATTCCTGGTATCTGCTTCGTAGAAGAACTGTGTCTTTCCGTAGGTTTTACAGGCTTCTTCCAGTGCTGCTTTGAGGGCAGTGTATCCATAGCCCTGCCCCCATGCAGAGGTCTTGATCCAGACACCCACTTCCGGAGTATCTTCCGATAAGCCATGGACCTCAGCGCTTCCAAGGAATTCTCCGTCACCAGAGAGTACGGCCAGAAGGAGCATCTCGCCCTGCTCTGCTTCCTCTAAGAAGCCTTGGAGGAGTTCTCTGGCGTCCTCTATGGTTTCGAAAGGATCGGGCCACTGATAGCGGGTAATCTCTTCGCCAAATTCCCTGTAGTAATCCTGGAGATATTCCATCCGGAATGGAACAATTTTTATAGATTGTGCGAGTGGATTGTTATTTTTCATATTACTTTACCTCTTTCCATTCCCCAATGTTATTTTATTCTGAAAGCCCATGACGTGTCATTACCTCTTTAGCAGAAAACTTGTTTAAGTAATATGTTATAGACAAGTTTCAAACCGACCAGCGCACTTTTTCAAGGGAGTTTTTGGCTGACCGATACACTTTTTCAAGGGACTTTTGTTATTTTCCAGAACTTTAGTACTAGTCGATGCTCACATTCTTCCGATTTAAAACCTTACATTCTTCCGATTTCCCGTATTCACTCTACGATACTGGCCTTCCAAATCCATAAGAAAAGGCGTAGCCTTGCGGCCACGCCTTCCTTTTTTCTTATTATCTTTTTATGCGTACTGCCACATATCGCCCATGGGATAGAAGGAGATGGGCAGGCTGTCGTCCTTTAACAGGGGCTTAAGCCACTCTGCTGCCAGGCGCATGCCGGCTTCCTCGGATACAAAGTGACCGGGTACGATCATGGCTTTTGCCTTGCCAAGGGCTGCTGCGTCACGGATGTACAGGGGCAGGGTCCAGTCTACGGTTTCTCCGGGGATCACTACATCGTAGTCCCAGCTGGAAGCCACCTGATCGTTGTTACTCCAGTTGGTATGAGGACCGGGAAGGAGATGGCCGCAGAAGCCGATCCTGGATACGATGTCATCAGGGTTTCCGATATAGCGGATGTGCTCTAAGCCCATGCGCTCCTTGATGTGCGCAACCAGGTCTCCCAAACGGGTAGGCGGCAGCACGATCTCAAAGCCTCTCTCAGCAGGCTGGGAGTACTCTAACCAGTCTAACTGCTTCATCATGTAGTGAAAGATACCATCGGGTCTGTGAGCATGGATGTGATCGTGATCACGGAATACGGTGATGCCGTTATCCACAAGGAGTTTTAACTTTTCCTCATAGACTTCGTTACCCTCAAGCCACTCGCATTCATCATCATAGCCGCTGTAGAAGGTGGGCTCGTGTACGAAGATAAAGTTGGCGCCGATCTCAATGGCCTTACGGATGATCTGTACAGTCGGTGCGATGGAGATCAGGATGCCGGTGCATTCTCTGTTGGGATCTGCGCCCACTGCCACGTCGCAGGTGCGTCCGTCTCCGATATTGGGGTGATACGCTAAGATGGTATCAATGATCTGTTGAATCGTCATGGTTGTCATGCCTCCTTATGTCTGTAATGGATGGTTTCATTATAGACAGCGGGGCAGGACGTTTGCTTCGGAATAAGTATCCTGCTTTATCAAAAATGATGCTTTTGCAGGTACTCTTCCACATTCACATAGTGGATATCTCCGATATCCCTGGTTTCTCCGCGGTAGATCACATATTTCCCGATGATATCTCCGTACCTGTGGCGGGTCATGGCGCATTTTTCTTCATCCTGCAGATGTCGATACTGCTCCGGGACGGCTTCGCTACTGTATTTCACCTCATAGATCTCACAGGTAAGCTGCCTCGAATCCCATACCACCATATCGAACTCGCCAACGGCAAACTGGAGTTTAAATACCTGCTTATCCGGTCGGGCAAGTCTGGTCTCCAGGAGTACGATCTCCTCCATCATCCTGCCGCAGATCTCCGACAGCAGACGGTCCAGAATACGCTTTCGCTCCTGTGCATCCAGTTTCTCAAACAGAGGGTCCTTTAACAGGTTTTCCGTGATGGCCGCTGCCTGGGCATAGCGCAGACCGGGCTGGGTGATGACGGTGATCTTCCCGCTTTTTTCGGTTTCCGGGAGAGATTCCAGGTCGATCTCCATGATCAGATCCAGGAGCATGAGATATTCCCGGATCTGTTGCATGTGATCCGCTTCTATCTCGATACTCTGTTCCTCTTTATCCAGAATATCCAGCATCTGCTTTAATCCGGCGGTAACCGCATCTTCTTCCATATGCTCCTTCAGATTGACCGGTTTCTTGCGGTCTCTCAGGAGATTGGCTGCTGTTACGTTAAGATCATGGGAGCGGAACGTACGCTCAATTACTGTTTTCGTAAAGCTGTGATTGATATTTTCCACCACACGGTTGATAACATTGGTCAGTTCTCCCCGCTCATACAGGTCTGACAGCAAGCGGAAATGTCCCCCGTACTCATAGGTCTTAAGCGCATGCTGAATGTTTTTGGCAATAGCCGTATCGATGTACTCCTGTGCATGTCTGGCATCGGAGAAAGGTGCATCCGCATTATAGTTGATCCCGCCGGGGCTCATCGTCCCGCCGTAGCGGATATATTCTTCAATTCCATGTACCCCCAGTACCTCTTCAAACTCCCGATAGGGAATGAAGGTTGTGTGCAGGAGGATGCATCTGTCGTAAAGCTGCTCTTTACTGGTAAAGGCAAATCCCAGGGAATCCGTTCCCGATAATACGATCTTCATACCGCTGCTGGCATAGATATCGGAAAACAAAGCGGCGCCTTCTATAAAATCCTCCATCAGTGTCACTTCATCGATAAAAACGTACTGATATCCGTTTTCTTCCAGCAGGCGCAGATCCGCATTCACATCGGCCAAAGTATCCTTTGTCGTTACCTGAATAAATGCCGCTTTGGCAAACTCCTCCTCAGTAAGTTCCGTAAGGATCTGACGGATCATCGTCGTCTTGCCGGTTCTTCTAAGACCATAGATGATCAGGACCTTATCCTGCAAAGGACCCATGACATAATCCCGCAGGATCCGGATGCATTCCCTTTTCCGGTAGGACCTGGTAACGGCAATCTGAGCTTCCAGCTGTTTCCCGACTCTTACGATGGTTTTAAAAGGAAGGGTCTTCTGTTTGGGGGAAGTTTTTTTCTCCGTTTTCTGCGGTAGCAAAGCCAGAAGGTCTTTTCGCTTCTTTTCCAGTGCTTTTCGTTTTTCGATCTTTTCCCGAAGCTGCTCTAACTCTTCAAAGGGCAGGTAGTTCTCGATCCTCCTGCCGCCTTGCTGGATCCGGTGGTAATAATACTCCTTACCACGGACTTTCTTTTTTGCAATGCTGCCTTCCGGCAACAGGGCGATTTCCCGCTCCAGTTCTGCGATCTGATCATATAAGCTATCTTCTTTCATAGGCCCCTCCTTTCCTCCGGAAATTGTTATACCCATTATACCCCTAATAGATATTTCCATCAAGGGTATAATGGGTATAACAATTGTCTGGGCTCTTTTGGCCTCTCTTTGGTCCCTTGGGGACGGGGTTAGTGGCTCATAGGATTTACATGGATCATCACGTGCTTCACGCCGGGGAAATGCTGTTCCACGTTGTCGTGAACACGCTCTGCGATGGCATGGGCGGCGGTTAATGTCATGTCGCCGTTTACAGCGATCTCCAGGTCAATATAGATCTTGTTGCCAAACTGTCTGGTATGTAACAGATCCACCCTCTCCACTCCGTCCTGGGCTTCCACGTAGGCGCGGATCTCATCTTCCTTTTCTTTCCCGCAGGAAGTATCCAGCATCTTGGTCAGGGCGTCCTTGGAGATCTCATAAGCTACCTTCAGGATAAAGACACAGATCACCAGACTGGCGATGGGATCCATGATGGGGAATCCCAGTTTCGCAAGGCCGATACCGATAAAGGATCCCACAGAGGACAGGGCATCGGACCGGTGATGCCAGGCGTCTGCCTTAAAGGCGGCAGAGTCCATCTTCTTTGCATAATGCATGGTATAGTGGTACATCCCTTCTTTTACCAGGATGGATACCACAGCCGCTATAAGAGGCAGCATGGTGGGCACGACAAGCTCTTCCCTTACCATCAGGTTGTGCACGCCGGTGGAGCCGATGCTAAGGCCCGTCACCGCGAGAATCCCTCCCAGGATGAGGGATGCCACGCACTCTAAGCGCTCATGGCCGTATGGATGCTCTTCATCCTCAGGCTGTCTGGACATGAGGACGCCGATATAAGCGATCAATGTTGCAAATACGTCCGATAGGGAATGCACCGCATCGGATACCATGGCCCCGGAATGACCCGCGATACCGGCAATCAGTTTAAATGCGGCCAGGGCCACATTTCCGAAGATCCCGATATGGGACAGTTTCCGGACGATCTTGTCTTCTTCTGTACGAGTAGTTTTCATTTTTTCCTCTATAGTCTCCTGGCCTCTCGGTGGGTGCTGGGCTCGCGGCTCTCGGTGGGTGCTTGCGCTCGCGGCCTCTCGGTGGTCCCTTGGGGACGGGGTTAACAGACCATTCTGATCTGGGCTCATTTTTCATAGCGTAAAAGAAGCTCCTGTAGCTCGTACAGATTCATAAGCCAACCGTATCTCGCCATCGGTCCTTATCGAGGTATTTTCGAGATTAGGACCGCTATGCGAGAGATCCGAACGCACGTGTGTTGGCGTTGAACTGTA
>JAEEGL012958125.1_pt1 | contig 12230 bp, 12 predicted proteins | sample 9134231 | NCBI WGS metagenome assembly JAEEGL01 (sample SAMN16246548, study PRJNA631951) | gut metagenome | biome: gut microbiome; feature: rumen; material: fiber-attached | host: Bos | place: Iran: Karaj | collected 2018-10
AAACCATATTATACTATGTATAATATGTACGGCGCGCGGTTCAAGGCACTTGTATCGGGACCTGGTGAAGGGAAGTAGCCACCCTCGCCTAACCCTTAAACGGTAAACAGTAAACGGTAAACGGTAAACAGTAACCTGTAACCCGGAGGTGTCCCCGCTTAACGGGGAAACCGGCCTCCGCCGGAAGGGGTTCAACCCGTAACCCGTAACCTGTAACCTGTAACCATTAACTTTAACCCTTAACCCTTAACCCTTACTCACGCTTCTCCTCCGGCAAACGACATGGGGATGTTGTTCTGCGGAGCGTTGTTGCGCAGGTTGATCGTGCCGAACACAGCCTCGTATTTGCCCACGTTCTCCTGCAGGGCGCCCAGCAAACGCTTGGCATGCTCCGGTGCCAGAACAACACGGCTGACCACATTCGCACTCTTCTGCCCCGGCATAACCGACGCAAAATCCAGGATAAACTCGCTCTGAGAGTGACCGATGATGGCCAAATTGGCATATTTACCTTGCGCTACATCAGGCGTAACGCTAATCTGAAGTTGATTGTTTTTCTGTTCCATAGTTGTATGTTTTTATTCTTATTTTAGTCTTTGTTCTTTGCTCCTTGGTTCAACCCTTAAACGGTAAACGGTAACCCGTAACCTGTAACCTTTAACCCTTAACCCTTAACCATGAACCCTTAACCATGAACCATTAACCATTAATGATTACCATTTCAACTCCTGCTTCTTGCGGAAAGAGTGGCGAATAAGCATGCACAGATTGAACACCGGCAGGAAGATGTCGTACAGCAGTACACCCGGACCGAAACCGTGCACGCCGAAGATATGCGCTGCGCGAGTGGTGAGGCCTATCAGGCAACATAGTCGTGCCACGAACAGCCCAGCCGCCGCTATCCAAACGATGGGATTGGTCACGATGCCCAAAATACCTAACACCAGTACCGCAATCATCACGCCGTACCACAGCCCGCGAACCATCGGCTCCAGCGCCAACCGCAGTTTGGTCGAGGTCTTGTATGCCGGCGAAACGCTCAGATGACGGTATTTCTGTATCCGCCATTCCGCATACGTACGCTTTGGAATAGACCACGTATAACTGTTCGGCGTCAGCACCACTTCGGTGTTACGCTTTGTCGCTATTTTGTTCACAAACAGGTCGTCGTCGCCCGCGCGCTGCCCCAGTTGTCCCGCAAAACCGTGGTTCTGGAAGAAAGTGGACTTGCGGTATGCCAGATTCCTGCCTACGCCCATGTACGGATGTCCCGACATAGCGAACCCCAGGTACGTCATGGCCGATGTGACCGTATCATATTGTATCAAGCGGTTGATGGTTTTGGGCTCCTCAAAATAGCCCCCGTAACCCAGCACCACTTCCGTCTCCTCCGAGCAGAATCCTTTCATCATCTCCTCAATCCAGTAAGGACTCTCGGGCCGGCAGTCGGCATCCGTCAGTAGCAGATAGTCGTATTTGGCGGCCTTGGCTGCCAGCGTCAGCGCCAGTTTCTTTGACGAGCGCACCCACGCATCGTTGGGCACAAACGTCAGTCTAAGGTTACGGAACAGTTGTGTGTAATGCTCCAGCACCGTTTGCGTCTGGTCTTCACTGCCGTCGTTCACCACTATCACCTCAAACTCAGGGTATTTCTGGCAGCAAAGCGCCTGCAGATAATGGTGCAGATTGTCCGCCTCGTTGCGCGCACAAACCACCACCGAAACGCCCGGCTTCACATCTGGCTTGGAAATAACGCTCTCTTCTTGAACTCCTGAGTCTGACGCTTCCTCGCCTTCGGAGGCTCTCCGCTCTTTCCAGCGGAAACGATGCTTCGTCTGATGACGCACGCGTCGCTGCACGCCCGCCATGTAACGCACGTAGTAGTAGAGGTAAAACACGCTCATTGCACCCAAGGCAATAAGCAATGAAAAACTCAATGTGTCTGTCAGTTCCCAACTCATTTGATGTCGCTCTTCAGGTCAGATTCCACTTTGACCGTCTTGTCGCTCTTGAAGTTGGGACGGCAGAATGTGGTGTAGATGGCTTTTGGCATCTCAGCCGATTCCACCGCGGCTTTGTTGATGTACTTGTTGAGCGGCTGAATCTTCTGGTCCAGAATCATCTGCGCGGCCATCTTGCCTACCACCAACGCGCCATTCTCACGCAAGTGTGTATTGTCTATCTTGCCGTCAGGGAATTTCTTGCACTCACCCGGAGCCACGTTCATGAAATACTGTTTCGACGCCTCGTCGCCCAAGCCTATCAACCACTCCGTGGTCGCCTCTTCCAGATCCAGCATCGCTACGTTCATCTCCTTGGCAACCATACGTGCCGCGTAGGGATAACTCGTGTGCTTGGGAATCAACTCACCCGTCTTGCTGTCGAAATGACGGCGCGAGATAGGTGTCGCGATAATCACCGTCGCACCCTTGGCTTGTGCCTCACGCGTCATCTTACGCAGGTTCTCCATGTAGTCCGGAACCGACGCATAACGAACCGGGTCCGTTATCTTCTGGTCGTTGTGCCCGAACTCCAGAATGACGATGTCGCCCTTGCTCATACGGTCCAAAACGACCTGCCAGCGACCCTCTACCTGGAACGATTTGGTCGAACGACCGTTCATCGCGTGGTTCTGTACAACGATTTTATCGTTGAGGAATGTGGGAAACACCTGTCCCCAGCCCACTTCGGGCGAAATGTCCAATTCGGTTTTGTCTGCCATCGTACTGTCACCCACCATAAACAGAGTGACCGGTTTTTTGCCTGCCGAAGCGGTCAGAAGTACGAGCGCAAAGGCGAGTAAAATCTTCTTCATGTTTGTCGTATTATTTGTCAATTTGGAGTGCAAAGTTAATCAAAAAATCTGAAATATACAAGTTTTTGCCAAAAAAGTGCGCCTTTTTTTATCTTTTTTGCGATTTTTCTTGTGTATTTCAAAAAAAAGCAGTACCTTTGTGTGCTGTTTCAAACAAAAACTATTCTGTCACATGTTAATAGAAGCTAATCCTTTTAAGGTATTTGCAGGCTCAAAAGGCGGAGCGCTGGCGCAGCGTATCTGCGATTATTTGGGCTGCTCGCTCGGGCGAGTTAATGTAGAACATTTCTCGGACGGAGAGTTTGCCGTCTCTTTCGAAGACTCAGTCCGGGGACAATCTGTCTATCTGGTTCAATCCACCTGTCCGTCTTCGGACAATCTGATGGAACTGCTGCTGATGATCGATGCGGCGCGGCGCGCGTCTGCATACAAGGTCATCGCCGTTATCCCCTACTTCGGTTGGGCGCGTCAGGATCGTAAGGACAAACCCCGTGTCAGCATCGGCGCCAAACTGGTGGCTAACATGATTCAGACTGCAGGAGCCGACCGCGTCATCACGCTCGACCTCCACGCAGACCAGATCCAGGGCTTCTTCGACATCCCCGTCGATCACCTCTACGGCTCGTCTATCCTGGCCGACTACATCCAGTCGCTCAACCTTGAAAACCTCATCATCGCCTCTCCTGACGTGGGCGGCAGTAAGCGCGCAGCCAACTTCTGCAAGAAACTGGAGCGCCGACTCAAGCACGAAGTGCCGATGGTCATCTGCTACAAGCAGCGTCTCAAAGCCAACCAGATTAGCGAGATGCGTGTCCTCGGCGATGTAGAAGGCAAAGACGTGGTCATCGTGGACGATATAGCCGACACCGCCGGCACGTTGTGCAAGGCTGCGGCTGTGATGAAAGAGTGCGGAGCCAACTCCGTACGCGCCGTTGTTACACACGGTATCATGTCCGGCAACGCCTGTGAGAAAGTGATGAACTCACAACTCGAGAGCCTCATCTTCTCCGACTCGCTGCCTTTCGATACGGAGAAATGCCCCAAAGTGCAGGTAATCACCATGCAACGCGCTTTCTCCGAGACCATCAACGCAATCCAGACGCACACCTCTATCTCGGATAGAAACCTGCGTTAATTAGTATAAAACAGTTGGTTATAAACCTGATTCGACCTATACGACTCTTGGAACTGATACTGTCGGTACTGTTCCTCTCTCTTCTGAGCTGCCCGCGTGCGGGCAGCTCAGATAAGTCGATTCAGGCTGCCGACTTCTCCGCCGATTCTGCCTATCGTTACATTGAGGAGCAAGTGGCTTTCGGCCCGCGCGTACCGGGTACGCCCGCTCATGAGCAGTGTGCCCGTTACTTGCGGGACAAACTGACCGAGTTCGGCGCCACTGTTCGGGTGGAGCAAGGACAATTGCCCAACTACGCCGGCGAACCCCAGCAGATATATAATATAATAGGTTCGTACGCGCCCGAAGCCAAGCAACGCATCCTTCTTTGTGCCCATTGGGACTCCAGACCCTGGTGCGATCAAGAGGAGAACTACGACGACCGCATGCAACCCGTGCTCGGAGCCAACGACGGCGCCAGCGGAGTAGGGGTTCTGCTCGAACTCGCCCGCCAATTTTCCATTCTCCATTTTCCATTTTCAATTGGCATCGACCTCGTCTTCTTCGATGCCGAAGATATGGGCACGCCCTCGTTCTACACAGGCAAGGAGCGCGAGGATACTTGGTGTCTGGGCTCGCAGCTGTGGGCCCGACAGCGCAAAAAGGACGGCACCTCCAAGGCGTACGAGTTTGGAATCTTGCTCGATATGGTCGGCTCGCCCGATGCGGTCTTCCCCAAGGAATATTATTCCCTGCAGTATGCCTCGCCTTACGTGGAGAAAGTGTGGCGCATGGCCTCGCAACTGGGCTACGGACGCTATTTCCGCGATACCCGCAGTTATCCGCTTACCGACGACCATTACTACGTCTGCACCGTGGCCGACATCCCGTGTCTGGATATTATCCACTACGACGCCCATAATGGCACCGGTTTTGCCCACTACTGGCATACTACCCACGATGACATGCAGAACATCTCCAAGACTACGCTCGACGCCGTCGGGCGGACGCTTATGACGCTAATACAGAATGAATATGCTCGAAATAACTAACTTACACGCCTCCGTGGGCGGCAAAGAAATACTCAAGGGCCTCAACCTCCGCATCGGCGAAGGCGAGATACACGCGCTCATGGGGCGCAACGGAGCAGGCAAATCTACGCTCTCCGCTGTCCTGACAGGCAATCCTGCCTACACGGTCACCGAGGGCTCCATCACCTTCAACGGCAAGGATATGCTCTCTCTCACGCCCGACCAACGCGACAACGAAGGACTCTTTCACTCGTTCCAAAACCCCGTGGAGATGCCCGGCGTGTCGATGGTCAACTTCCTCAAGGCTGCAGTCAACGCCAAGCGCCAGTATCAGGGACTCGAACCGCTTTCTGCCACCGAGTTCCTCCGCCTCAAGCGCGAGAAAGAGAAACTGCTGGAGATAACCGCCGGCATGCAGAACCGCTCCGTCAACGAGGGGTTCTCCGGAGGCGAGAAGAAGAAAAACGAGGTCTTCCAGATGGCGATGCTCCAACCAAGCCTGGCTATCCTCGATGAGACCGACTCCGGCCTCGACGTGGATGCCCTGCGTATCGTGGCCGATGGGTTCAACAAGATCCGCACGCCTCAGATGTCCGCCATCATCATCACGCATTACGAGCGCATGCTCGACTATATCCGCCCCGACTTCGTTCATGTGCTCTACGGTGGCACTATCGTAGAAACGGGCGACGCGACGCTGGCCAAACAAATCGACGAACGCGGCTTCGACTGGATAGAAGACAAATACAAAGCATAAGTTAAGGTTAAGGTTATCGTTAAGGTTAACGTTATCGTTATCGTCAAGGTTATCGTTGATGCAGATTTTTGAGAACATAGATAAGACGCTGTCGCTGACTGTCGCTGCCGGAGAGAAGAAGCATATGCTGCTCCTTTCTCCCGGGAATGCCGTGCTCCATATCCGACAACTGAAGGACTCCGAACTCACGCTACACGTCCTCTCGCTCTCCGATGCCGACGCGCATGTCCAGATCACTGTAGCCCAGGACGAGACCGGTTGTACCACCAGCCTGTATGGACTGGCGTTCACCCGCGGCACGCAAACCGTGGATGTCGAGACGCATGTCCTGCACAATGTGGGAGGCGGAACCAGCAACCAACTCTTCAAGAACGTGCTGGCCGACAGTTCCCGCGCTACGTTCTACGGCGAACTCAAGGTCCTGCCCGATGCGCAGAAAACCGAGGCCTTCCAGACCAACCGCAATATCCTTCTCACGCGCGAAGCAAAGATGCGCACGCGCCCGCAACTGGAGATCTACGCTGACGACGTCAAGTGCTCCCACGGTGCCACCACAGGCCAACTCGACCCCAACGCCCTGTTCTATCTCCAACAGCGCGGCATCCCCCTCGCCGAGGCGCAGCGATTGCTCCTGCAGGCTTTCTTCGAAGACGTCATCACCACTATTCCCGACGAAACACTTCAAGAAGACATCCGCGCACAGATCAGTGCCCGTCTCGTCTGATAACCTCGGTCTGGCGTACCTACAAAATAAACAAGCGGCTCCAATAAGAGTCGCTTGTTTATTTCTAACCAGCCTTATAAGTTTCCCTTAGACCTTTGACCATTGACTTTTCTTTACCCTCAAGGGGGTACCGCTTATGGGCTATCGCTTCGCGTGGACCTTTGACCTTTGACCGGCCAAAGATTTTGCCTTTGCCTTATTCAGCTTCAGTCTCTCCTTCGTCGAATGCGGGAGCTGCGGCCTGCTGTTGCATTTCGCTGGCGGCCTCTTGTACCTGCTCCGAGATCTGGCTGTCGCTGTCATTGAGCGCAGCGGCGTTCTTGTGGAAGCCAACGGCGAAGATGCTCATCAGGATAATCACTGCGGTGAGCGTCCAGGTGGCTTTCTCCAGAAAATCGGCTGTCTTCGGGGCACCCATTACTTGGTTACCACTGGTAAAACCTGCGGCAAGTCCGCCGCCTTTCGAGTTCTGTACCAGCACCAACAGCACCACCAGGATGCAGGCCAGTACGATGAGAATTGTCAGAAATAATTCCATATTGTTTGTCAATTTAATTTACACGTTACATCGTCCTTACGGAATCCGCAAGAACAATTCGGACTGCAAAGGTACTGCTTTTTTTTGAAACAGCCAAATAAAATCATACTTTTTTATAAAAAAAGTGCATTTTTGTGCATTTTTATGTCATTTTGTTCCGAAAAATCGCGTGCAAAGCCGATTCAAAAAGTCAAAAACCCATTGCCCCGATGGTTCTTCTTTCACTTCATTGGCGAGGCGGACATTGGTACCGCGATTTGGCACTTTGCTCATTTTCGTGATAATTCGTAGGGGTGATTCCGATAATATAGAAAGCCAATCCCCGCATTATACAAGTTCTATTATAGAAATTCTATAAACTTTATTTTACATTTGCAAATCTGTCCTAATTTTGGGGACCATTATACTGCGTCAGGGTCCCTAGTCCCCCTACTACACCCTCCCCGGTTTCATGTACGCTGAACTCAAGGCCGGAAGAACCTGCACGTAGCAGAATAGACTACTATCTTGCGATGGCGTAGGTGTTTATGCTTTTTCGGCGGTTTCGGTGAGGAAGATGCGTGTGGCTTGGGCGACCATGTCGGCGCAGGGGAGGTGACGGACGGTTGCGTCGGTGGGTGTGAGGCCCAGCAGTTCGGCGCAAGTCATCGACCCGAATGTGGCGATGTAGCGGTCGGCCAGAGTGCGAACCAGTTCGTAGTTGCGCTTCTTGGCGGGTTGGTCCTTGGGGTCAGTAGTGCCGTTGTGCAGACCTGCCAGCATAAACATCCCGCAGGCAGCACCGCAGGTCAGGCGCATCCTGCCCATACCTCCGCCGAAGCCGGCAGCCATACGAACTGCCTCATCGCGGGACATACCGTACAAATCACAGCAGGCTCCCACCACGGCCTGGGCGCAGTTCAGTCCCTGCTGGAACAGTTGTTTGGCGCTCTGTGCGCGAGATTCTATTTCTTGTTGATTCATAACCTTAACGCTAACGTTAACCTTAACTTTGACTTTTGACTTTTCTTTCCTCGGGCGAATTAATTCTATGCTTTCGCTTAATCTGCTTCCGCAGCGCTCAAGCTCAAAGCCACAAACCGAGTGGCTTTTTCATGGACGATCTGCTACGCCGCGGACCTTTGACTTTTGACTTTTGACCGTCATTACCACCTGGCGACGGTGTCGTTGTAGATATTCTCGGCTATTTCGGTAATCATGGTGTTGCACAGTTCTTCCTGCACATCCGTCAGCAGTTGGCTGGAGTCGAAGGTCTGGAAGGCGGAGTAGGTCTTTTCGAAGGACTCTTCGGGCGCGATGTTGTTGGTGAAGCGCACCTTGATGGTGAGGGTCAGTTTGGTCTCGGCGGAGTAGGAGTCGGCGGAGATGGCCATAGGCGTGAGCGTGTAACCGGTTATCTCGCCCTCCAGCTCAAGGTCGCCGCCTTTGGGGATGATGTTGAGTCGCGTCTGTCGCGCATACAGGTCGCGGATGCCCTCCGAGAGGTTGTTACTCAGCTGCGCATACACCAGCGCCGCGTTGTTGGGGAAGTCAGCGATGGAGATAGAGTGGATCTTGGCGTAGTCGATGGATGCCCCGTTGAACTTATAGCTGATGACGCAAGAGTTCAGCAGGAGCAGGAGCGAAAACAATAATGTAAGGCGGAAACGCATAACTGTCAACTGTCAATTATCAATTATCAACTATCAAAGTCCGAATTTCTCAATCTTCCGATAGAGCGTGCGTTCGGAGATATGCAGGTCCTCGGCGGCACGTTTGCGGCTGCCCTGGTTGCGCATGAGGGCACGTCGAATGGACTCTTTCTCAATATCCTCCATGGTGGGCGAGTTGGCTTGTGCCGTAGTTGGCTCTGCCTCTTCCTCGTGATACTCCTCCGCCTCTGTTTCCTCCACTTCGGGTTCCGGTTGGTGCGCGAAATGTGCCAACTCGATGGCATTGTCTTCATGCGCCACGTCCTGATGTCCGGCCTTGAGAATGATGAGTTGCTTCCGCAGGTCGGCTATGTCGTGTTGCATGATATTCAGCACTTTGTAGAGCATGTCCCGCTCGCTCATCTGTTCGTCGGGGTAGCGTTCGGAGCCGGTGAAGATAGCCGGGGCGCGGTTCAGCTCGTTGTCCTTGAGATAGGGCCGGAGCATGTCGGCGTTGATTTCGCGTTCTTCGCTAATAACGCACAGTTGCTCAGCCAGGTTCTTCAGCTGGCGGATATTGCCGCCCCAGTAGTAGTTCTTCAGCAGCGCCTTGGCATCCTCGGTGAGACTGATGCGCGGGATGGCGTTCTGGTCGGCAAAATCGGCCACGAACTTACGGAAGAGCAGGGGTATGTCGTCTTTGCGTTCGCGCAGAGCCGGCACGTGAATCTCCACTCCGCAGAGTCGGTAATAGAGGTCCTCGCGGAAGCGTCCGTCTTTGATGGCACGCGGCAGGTCCACGTTGGTGGCCGCCACCACACGTACGTTGGTCTTGCGGATAGTCGATTCGCCCATGCGCAGGTACTCGCCCGTCTCCAGGACGCGCAGTAGCATGGCTTGGGTGTCTAACGGCAGTTCGCCCACTTCGTCCAGGAAGAGGGTACCGCCGTTGGCTTCTTCGAAATAGCCCTTGCGGTCGCTGCGCGCATCGGTATAGGCTCCTTTCACGTGGCCGAACAACTCGGAGTTGATTGTGCCCGAGGGGAAAGCGCCGCAGTTGACCGACAGACTCGGACCATGCTTGCGGGGCGAGTAGTCGTGGATGATACGGCTGAAGATGTCCTTACCCACGCCGTTTTCGCCCGTGATAAGGACCGACAGGTTGGTCTTGGCCACCTGAACCGCTACTTCGATGTCGTGCATCAGGGCCGGTGACGACCCGACGATGCCGTAGCGTTGTTTGATATTTAGTATCTCTTGTTGCGTCATTTCGGCTGCAAAGTTACTGCTTTTTTTTGACATGTGCAAGAGTTTTGCAAGAAAAAAACCGAAAATATTTGCATATGTCGTTTTTTTTTTATAATTTTGCACCGTCAAATGAAATTGGTATGAAAAATAAGGCGAATATCCTTCTTTTGGTGGGCGTTTTGGCCCTGGTGGCTTTGGCCGGTATGCGCGTGTGTGTCATGAAAGCGGACTGCGCGGCAGAGCCGGCACGTCCTGTAGTGAAACCGGGTATCGAGGTGCTTCGTGACCGCGGTTACGATGTGCTTCGTGGCAAACGTGTGGGGCTGGTGACCAACCCGACGGGTGTGGACCGTCAACTCAAGTCCACCATTGATATCCTGGCAGAAGCGCCTGAGGTCAATCTGGTGGCGCTGTACGGCCCGGAGCACGGCGTACGCGGCAATGCGCATGCGGGTGACCTGGTGAACGACAGTATCGACGAGAAGACGGGCCTGCCCACGTATTCGCTCTACGGCAAGACGCGCAAAGCTACGCCGGAGATGCTCCGCGACGTGGATGTGCTGGTTTATGACATTCAGGACAACGGCTGCCGCTCCTACACCTATATCTCCACCCTTGGCATGCTGATGGAGGCCTGCGCCGATCAGGGCAAGGAACTGGTGGTGCTGGACCGTCCCAATCCGCTGGGCGGACGCAAGATAGAAGGCTGCATCGCCGAAGAGGGGTACATCTCGTTCGTGTCGCAATACAATATCCCTTACCTGTACGCGCAGACGCCCGGCGAACTGGCGCTGATGGTGAACGAAGAAGCACGGGAAAGGTGGGAGGCGGACAGCGCGAAGGTGGTGGCGGACAGCCTCTCCATGAAGAAAAACGGTGTGCTGTACAAGCCCTGCTGCCTGACGGTGGTGCCTATGGAAGGCTGGCGTCGTGACATGCTGTGGGAAGATACGGGCCTCGAGTGGGTAGTGGCTTCGCCGCACGTGCAGACCGGCCGCACCGCCTATTTCTACCCCATGACGGGCATTCTGGGCGAGTTCGGGTTCTTCAACATAGGCGTAGGTTACACGTTGCCGTTCGAGTTGCTCGGCGCCGCTTGGATAGACGCGCAGCAGTTGGCTGACTCGATGAACGCGCTGAACTTGCCGGGACTGATCTTTCGGCCTATCTACTACAAACCGTTCTACTCGGTATATAAGGGCGAGCAGATTCAGGGCGTACAAATCCACCTGATGGACTTCAACGCGGCGCATCTGACCTCTGTACAGTTCCACCTGTTAGAGATGCTGAATCGTCTCTATCCCGAGCACCGCTTCTTTGAGGAGTGTGACCCGAAGAGGTTCCATATGTTCGACATCGTATGCGGCACAGGGTTTGTTCGCGAGCAGTTCGCCAAAACCTACCGCTGGGCGGATCTGGAAGAGTACTGGAACAAAGATGTGGACGCCTATCGTGCGCGTTCCTCAAAATATTATCTGTATGAATAGTTATATCGAACGTCTGGCCTGGGGTACCGATGCCGGGTTTTACCGATATGTGCCCGAAGAAGTGCTGCATCCGGCCACAGAGCAGCAAGTGCAGCAGATTCTCTCTCGCGCACTACGTGAGCATAAGTCTATCACTTTCCGTGCTGCGGGTACGTCGTTGTCGGGACAGGCTTGCGGACCGTCTATTCTGATGGTGACGGGCAAGAAATGGGAGCAGTACGAGGTGCTGGACAACGGCAAACGTATTCGTCTGCAGCCAGGCATCGTGGGCGCACGGGTAAATCAAATCCTGAAGCCCTACGGCCGCCGTTTCACGCCCGATCCGGCTTCGCTCAACTCGGCGATGGTAGGCGGTATCGTGAACAACAACGCCTCGGGTATGGTGTGTGGCGTACATGCCAACTCCTACCGCATGTTGGACTCGGTTCGACTGATTCTGGCTGACGGCACTATTCTGGACACCGGTGACGAGAAATCCAAGGCGGATTTTCGTGTGTCGCATCCGCATTTTGTGCGCCGCATCGAGGACCTGCGTGACCGCACATTGGCCAACAAACGCCTGACGGAACTGATTCGCAAGAAATACAGTATCAAGAACGTGACGGGTCTGACTATCCTGCCGTTTGTGGAGTACCAGAATCCCTTCGACATCATCGCTCACCTCATCGTGGGCTCGGAAGGCACGCTGGCGTTCCTGTCGTCTATCGTGATGAAGACCGGCGAGGACTACGGCCACACGGCTTCGGCGCTGCTGCTGTTCCCTACTACCGAGTCGGCCTGCCGCTGCGTGACGGAACTGAAGCAAACCGGCGCACCATCGGCAGTGGAGTATTTCGACAGGCGTTCCATGCGCGTCGTAGAGCAGGATTTTCCGGAACTGCAGGG
>JAEEGL013361981.1_pt1 | contig 12230 bp, 10 predicted proteins | sample 9134231 | NCBI WGS metagenome assembly JAEEGL01 (sample SAMN16246548, study PRJNA631951) | gut metagenome | biome: gut microbiome; feature: rumen; material: fiber-attached | host: Bos | place: Iran: Karaj | collected 2018-10
AAATTCATCCGGACATGTAGGCAATGGACCAAGCTATCATATTGATATACCAACTCTTCAGCAGCTGGCAGAAGATTTGAAGCCAAAACTCGAAGAGAATATTAATAAATACACAGGAAATAATTTTGTTGTAGAAAATCCTGTTGTAGAGCTTTCAAGCAGAGATAAGGTGCTTGCACGTCTTCCGGAAGTTGTAGTTGGAATTAATGCAGACTATAACGAAGGCATTAAGGGAAGTCATCTTTATATTCTTTCAACTGATTTCTCTCTTAAACTTTTTGCTCTTGTAAATAATGAGGAAGCAACAGAAGTTGACGACATGGTTCTTTCTGTTGTTTCAGAAATTGTTGCAACTCATGTAAGTGCACAGATAAATCAGCTTGATTCAAAAATTCCTGGAATTACTTATGCAACTCCAGAAAGCGTAAACGAATCAAAAGCAATGATTATGTTCCCTCAGGGAGACTTTGTTCTTACAAGCTATCCTCTTACTTTGGATGGAAAAGCTTATACACTTTGGGAATGTCTTAGCGGAGATGCAGCAGAAAAAATCTCTAATGCTCTTGGTGGTGGTGCCGCTGCAGGTGGTGACGATTCTATGGCAAGCCTTGGAATGGATGCTTTGAATGGAATGGGCCTTGGTGCAGATCCAGCAGCACAGCTTGGTCTTGGTGCAGCCGCAATGGGTGGCGGTGCTCCAATGGGTGGAATGCCTAACATGACTATGGGCGGTGGAATGCAACAGAATATGGGAATGCCAAACATGGGAATGGGCGGTGGAATGCAGCAGAATATGAATATGGGAATGGGTGCAATGGGAGGCATGCAGATGCCTGCTAATATGGGCGTAAATATGGGAATGAATGTTCCTAATGTTCAATCTTTGCAGTTCCCAAATCTTGCAAGTGGAATGAGCTCTGGCGAACAGGGAAATATCGGTCTTATCATGGACGTATTCATGGAAATGACCGTAGAGCTTGGACGTACAAAGCGCTCTATCAAGGATATTCTTGGAATGGGTGAAGGTACAATCATTGAGCTTGATAAACTTGCCGGTGAACCTGTAGATATTCTTGTAAACCATAAACAGATTGCCAAGGGAGAGGTTGTAGTTATCGATGAAAACTTCGGTGTTCGTGTAACTGAAATCTTGTCTCCAATGGAAAGAGTAAACGATTTAAACTAAAACCGATTTTTTAGGGTGGGGAAATTGGTAAAAAATATAATATCTCGCAAAGGCTTAAAATCTCTTTTTGTAATTTCTCTTTTATTGTTGTTTAACAATTTTGTATTTTCTCAAAATTCAACAGAAAACGAAAATGCTTCAACAACTTCCACAACAACTGTAAATTCAGCATTTGAAAATAATACAAATTATTTTTCCGATAGTTCGTCTTCAGAAGGTGCAGATGGAGCTGTTAGAGCTTATAAAGGTCCTTCAACAGCAGGAATGATAATCAGAATGATTGTTGTCCTTGGCCTTGTAATTGTTATTCTGTTTTTTATTCTTCGATATATAAAAAAAAGAAATAACAACGTACAAAGCGATGATGATTTTATGCGAAGAGTTTCATCATTGAATTTTGCACCTGGAAAATCTATAGAAATTGTAACACTTGTAGACCGTTGCTTTATGCTTGGTGTTACAGACAGCAATATAAATCTTATTACAGAAATTACAGATAAAGAAATGATTTCTGCATTAAACCTGAACTTTGACAGAAAACAAAATACAAAGAAGCCTATGAATTTCAGCGATGTTCTTGAAATGTTTATGCCTAATAATTCAAGAAATCAACAGAACATTTACAGCGCTTCTGAACAGGCAGTTGAAAATCTTGCCAGCAATTCTGGAGAAACCGAAGAACAAAATGAAAACTCTTAAAAGATCATTTTTAATTGTAATGCTTCTTCTCGTTTCTTTTGTAAGTGCTTATGCGCAAAGTCAACAGAATCAGAATTTTCCTGGAGGTTCTGCTCAGGGCAATACTGAAATGAACGAAAATATAAGACCTGTTCAAATACCAAATGTTGCTGTACAAATTACTCAGCCACAAAGCGGACAAGAGGTTGCTTTTTCTGTAAGACTCCTTCTTTTACTCACAATTCTTACAATTGCTCCAAGCATCCTCTTACTTGTAACATGCTTCCTTCGTTTTTCAATTGTTCTTGATTTTATTAAGAGAGCACTTTCGTTACAACAGGTTCCGCCAACTGCAATCTTAAATGGTATTGCTGCATTTATGACACTCTTTATAATGTGGCCAACTTTTACAAAAATGTATAATAATTCTTTCAAACCTCTTTCTGAAGGGCAAATTGGTCTTGAGCAGGCATACAAAGAAGCAGAAGCTCCAATCAGAGAATTCATGTTTACACAGATGTCTGATGATACTTCATACATTAAAATGTTCATGAATATGTCGGGCCTTGAAAAACCTGAAACACCTGCCGATGTTCCAACATACATTCTTATTCCGTCATATATTCTTCATGAGCTTACAGTTGCTTTTAAAATAGGTGTTTTATTATATATTCCGTTTATTGTAATTGATATGGTTGTTGCAAGTATCCTTATGGCAATGGGTATGATGATGCTGCCGCCTGTTCAAATCTCTATGCCGTTCAAGCTTATTCTTTTTGTTCTTGTAGATGGCTGGGGACTTTTAACAAATCAGCTTTTTATTTCTGTATTAAGGTAATAAGGTGAGGTTGGAATGAGTATTGGTGAAGTAATTTCATTGATGAGAGGCGCAGTTACACAGATCATCACAATCATTGCTCCAATTCTGGGACTCGCACTTATTGTTGGTTTGATTGTTGCAATCTTACAGGCAGTAACCTCTATCCAGGAACAGACTCTTACTTTCCTTCCAAAGCTTATTGTTATTCTTTTAATGGTTGCTTTACTTGGTGGATTTATTTTCAGTAATTTAAGCGAATACACTGTAGCCTTGTTTAATAGAATTCCGGATTTTGCAAGATAAAGGAGGATTTTGAAAGTGATAGATTATATTCTTTCAAAAGCTCCTGTCTACCTCCTGATTTTTGCAAGATGCTTTGCACTCATATTAACACTACCGCTTTTTTCTACAAGAGCAGTTTCTCGTATTGCAAAAGTTGCTTTTGCAGGTTACATGGCTTTTTTCCTTTTTGGTACTGCAGACCTTTCTGCATATAACAGCTTTTTAGGAACAGATGGAGCTTTTTCTCTTTATTTTATAATGCTTGTTGTTGGCGAAGCTTTTATTGGAGTAATAATCGGTTTTTACATAACAATCATTTTTGCCGCATTCAGTACTGCTGGTCAGTTCACCGCCTTCCAGATGGGTTTTAGTGCGGCTAGTACTTATGATGCTTTGGCTCAGGTTGAAAATCCTCTTATGGGTCAGTTTTTCAATTTTATTGCCATGCTTGTCTTTATGCAAAATCAATGGTTCCAGCGCCTTTTCCTAGGAGGCCTTACTTCAAGCTTTAAAACACTTACAGCAATTTCTGTTGCTTCTTGTCAACAAACTCTTGTAACTTTTATGCTTAAAGGACTTTCAAAGCTTTTTGCTGATGCTCTTATAATTGCACTTCCAATTATGGGAACACTCATGCTCATAACAATCTGTACAGGACTTCTTTCAAAAGCAGCTCCACAGATGAACCTTCTGTCAGAAGGTTTCCCGATTATGATTCTTACTGCATTTTTACTCATCATGCTTATGCTTCCGTCTATCACAGACTTCTTTGTGCGTTCTTTTGCAGGAGGATTCAAATCGCTTGAAGATTTGTTCATTGGACTAAAAATGGGAGGTTAGAATAAGTGGCTGCAGAAGACGAAGGCAGAACCGAAGAACCGTCGGAACACAGGCTTGAACAGGCACGCAAAGAAGGCCGTGTTGCAAAAAGCCAGGACATTTCCAGCGCTCTCATTCTGCTTTTATGTGTACTTGTTCTCGTATTTTTAGGCAAATGGTTTTTGTCTCAATGCGTGAACATTTTCATTTTTTATTTTTCAAAGACTCATGCGCCGGATGTAACAGATGAAAATCTTATGTCTGCATTCCTTGAAAAATATTTTTTGATGCTTGCACCAGTTGCTATTGTTGCTGTAGTTGCCGCTTTAGTTTCTAACATCATTCAGAACAGAGGCTTCATTTTTTCTACAAAACCTCTTGAACCTAATTTCAGTAAGATTACTCCAAAGTTTGGTGAATACTTTAGAAAAACACTTTTTTCGGGAAAGGGACTTTTTAATATTGCAAAGTCTTTCCTTAAGGTTTTTATAATCATAATTATTGGCTATATAATTATACGACGAAATATATATTCTTTAATTCAAATTGTAAGCAACGGACAAATTCTTTCTGCAGTTGGAAAGATTGCTTCAATTGCTTCACAGATTTTAATAATAGTTGCAGTTTTATTTTTACTGCTTTCAATTCCCGATTATTTTGTGCAACGTCATGAACACCGCGAAAGCATGAAAATGACAAAGCAGGAAGTAAAGCAGGAATACAAGGAATTGGAAGGAGACCCGGAAGTGAAGGGACGACTTCAGCAGATGCAGCGCCAGCTTTTATCGCAGAATATTCCAAGAGCTGTTGCCGAAGCAGATGTTGTAATCACAAACCCTACGCATTATGCTGTTGTATTAAAGTTCGATCAGCAAAAGGATCTTGCTCCAAAGGTTACTGCTAAGGGTGTGGATGAAACTGCACAATATATAAAAAGGCTTGCAAAAGAAAATGATATTCCTATTCAGGAAGATCGACCTCTTGCGCGTGGACTATATACAGATGTGCAAATTGGTGCTATAATACCATATAACTATTTTACGGCAATTGCCGTAGTATATAGTCATATACAAAAAGAATCTCAATCTTACGAGAAGTAGTAAATTGCTGGGTGGGGACTGATGGCAAACGAAAGTCGTGGAAAAGTAATGAGCATTATACAGCACAATTATGTTGCTGTTAGTATTGTTCTTGTAATTTTTCTCCTTTTTATTCCTATTCCTAAAATTCTCATTGATTTATGCATGATTTTAAATCTTGCTTTTGCAATCATAATTATGCTTGCAGTTCTTTCTATACCTAGAGCTTCCGATTTCCAGACATTCCCAAGAATTATTCTTATTCAAACAATGTTTGGACTTGGTATTAACATTGCTTCTACAAGACTTATTCTTAGTGCAAATGCTGTAGCAAATGGAATTTCAAATGAACAGAGTGCAATGGTCCAGGCATTTGCAAATATTGTTGCCCGTAGAGACCCTGTTATTGGATTTGTAATCTTCATCATTTTGATTGTTGTTCAAATCATTGTTGTTACAAAGGGTGCCGGACGTGTTTCTGAAGTTGCTGCACGATTCTCATTGGATTCTATGAACCAGAAATTCTTTGACGTTGATAATCGCCTGAACTCTGGTATGATTGACGAAAATGAAGCTGAACGACTTAAAGAAGCTATTCGAAAAGAAATAGACTTCTATTCAAATATGGACGGTTCTTCTAAGTTCGTTTCAGGTAACGTAAAAGCCGGAATCTTTATCACCGCAGTAAACTTAATAGGCGGCTTTATAGTCGGAATGGCTAAGCATGGAATGGATTTTTCATCTGCTTTAGAGACATATTCAATCCTCACGATTGGTGATGGACTTATGTCTCAGCTGCCTTCAATCATCATTTCTTTTGCAACTGGTATCCTTGTTACTGGTACTAAGTCTGATGAAGAACTTGGTGAACAGATTAAGAATGATTTTACAAGAGACGGCTACACATACATTATTGTTGGTCTTATCCTTATTTTAACCGGTATTATACTTAGAGAAGGAACTCAATTGCTGCTCATTCCTGTTGGTGGTGTTTTTGTTTTCATTGGCTACAGACTTACAAAGAAGCAGGAAAAAGCAAAACAAATCCAAAAGCAAAAAGAAGAGCAGGCAAAGAGTACAAATCAGTCTGGTGCTAATTCTCCAGATCAGGATAAAATTTCACTTATTGATAATCTTTCTCTTGAGCTTGGATATGCCCTTATTCCGCTTGTTAATAAAGAAAAGGGTGCAGAGCTTCTGGAGCGCATTACAAGAATCAGAAACGAAGCAAAGCTTGATATGGGATTTGTAATTCCAAAAATCCATATTCAGGATAATATGACTTTGCCTCCAAATGAATACAGCTTTAAGATTAAAGGAATAGAAGCAGGCCACGCAGAAATAAGACTTGGTTATTACATGTGTATGGATACTGGTGCTGTAATTCGTCCTCTCAAAGGTGAAAAAACGAAGGACCCGACATTTGGTATGGACGCAATATGGCTTCCAGAAGAAGAGCGTGCCGAAGCAGAAGAAGCTGGTTACGTTGTTGTTGACCCACCAACAATTATTGCAACTCATATTACAGAATTAATTAAAACTAATGCTGCTAAGATGCTTGGTCGCCAGGAAGTTGCTTCTATCATCGATACAGTTAAAGAAAAAAATCAGGTGCTTGTTACCGAAGTTCTGGACAATGCAAAATTCACTTACGGTCAGATTCAAAAGGTTTTGCAGAATCTTCTGGAAGAAAGCGTTTCTATTCGCGATATCGTTACAATTCTGGAAACACTTGCAAATTATGCAGGAATTTCAAAAGACCCTCGCGACCTTACAGAAAAAGTACGCGAAGCACTTGGTCTACAAATATGTTTACAATATGCTGATTCAGCAGATCATAAACTCAGAGTAATTCAGCTTTCTGAAGGCTTCACAACATTACTTCAAACAAATGCCGTCTTCCCACCCGACGGTTCAAAACCTCAGGTCGCACTTGATCCTGTGGACAGAAGAAAATGGATTGGAGCTGTAAGTTCGTGTCTTGCTCGTGTTACCGAAAAAGGATATCAGCCGATTATTCTTTGTACTCAACCTGTTCGTCCGCTTGTTAAATCATCAACAGAGCGTGAAATGCCAGGAATTGTAGTTCTTTCTGATATGGAAGTTATGGCTGCCGGTAAACATGTGCTGATTGAAGTTATTGATAAAATTGATGATAAGGATGAGGTTATATAAAAAATGTCGTTAGAAAGCGGAACTCTTCTAACAATTGAAGGTGCAACTCTTGCTGAATGTAAACGAAAGCTTCAGGATAAGTATGGAGATGATTACGAAATTAAAAATCGTGAATCTATATTTAAATCCTGCGGACTTTTTGGACTTAAGCAAAAGGAAGTTCAGGTTGTAACTTATGTAATTAATCACAGACGTGCTTATGAAAATTCTTCATCTTATATTTCTGATAGAGATAAAGAAGCAGAAGCAAAAAAGCTTGAAGAAAACAGACAGGCAATTTTACAGACACAAAATAATATTTTAGTTAATACTGCTATAAATTCTCTTTCTTCAAAAATTGATGAAATGAACAAGCAGATTAATTCATTGAATTCAAATATCAATTCATCAACAGGTGAAGTTCATGAAACTATAAGACGCATAGAGGAGCTTCTTGAACAGAACGAATTTACAATGTCTTATATCCGGATGATTGAAGAAAAAATCCGTGCACAGTTTTCGTTGGACGAGCTTGATGATTTTAATCTTGTTGAACGTTATGTTGTAGACTGGATTGGTGAATCAATTCAGATTTCTCAGGAAAAGCCGTTCAGACCTCCTCATGTTGTAATTATAATCGGACCAACTGGTGTTGGAAAAACTACAACCTTAGCAAAGCTAGCTGCAAATACAATTCTTGATGCTAAGAATAAAAATATCCCTCGACCAAAGCTTTGTATTTTTACAATTGACTCAATGCGCGTGGGAGCACTTGAACAGCTTGAACGTTACGGCGAAGCAATGGACCAGAAGGTTCTTAAGGCCGAAACTGCAGATGATGTAAAAGAAATTTACGAAGAATACAAGGATCACACAGATTACATTTTTGTAGATACTGGCGGATACAGTCCTAACGATGCAACTCATATTGGCATGATGAAAAATGTCCTTGATGTAAACATGAATCCTGATGTTTATCTTTCTGTTTCGGCATCTACGAAGGCAAGTGACTTACAGACAATCTTCAGAAATTATGAGCCTCTTGGCTACGAATCTGTAATTGTAACTAAGTACGATGAATCAAAACAGTTTGGAAATATCATAAGTGTTTTGTGGGATAGAAGAAAATCAATTTCGTATATTACAGACGGTCAGAGAGTTCCTAGAAATATCCGCAAGGCAAGTATTGTTGATATTCTTATAAATCTTAACGGCTTTAATATTGATAGAGTTCATATAGAAAATAAATTTGGAGAACAATAATTATGGAAGAACAGGCAGAAGAATTAAGAGAATTGATGAAAGACGACGTAGCAGCTCCTGCAGATGATTCAATTGAAAATCAGGGTGTGGTAAAAACACCACAGGTTAAGAAGGACCACAACACTCGTATCATTGCAATTACAAGTGGAAAGGGTGGTGTTGGTAAAACTAACTTTGCCGTCAATATGGCAATTGCTTATGCCCAGCTTGGAAAGAAGGTTATTCTGATTGACGGTGACCTTGGTATGGCTAACGTAAACGTTCTTTTGAATATTGTTCCACAGTATAACATGATGCATGTAATCAACAAAAAGAAGACAATGAAAGAAATTGTCATGGATACCGAATTTGGAATTAAGTTCATTGCAGGTGCCAACGGCTTTTCTAAAATTGCAAATCTTAGTGTTGATGAGCTTGATTACTTTGCAACTCAATTTGCTTCTCTTGGAAATGCAGATATTATCATCATAGATACGGGTGCTGGTATTGCAAACAATGTTCTCCAGTTTGTAGCCGCTGCCGATGAAGTATTTGTTGTAACAACTCCAGAGCCAACTGCAATTACAGATGCTTACGGAATCATTAAAATCATCACAACAGAAATTGTTGATCACAATGTAGATATTAAGCTTATTGTAAACCGCGTTCACTCTGCAGATGAAGGTAAACGTATTTCTGAACGCATTATTACAATTGTTGGTCAGTTCCTTGGCTACAAGGTTGAATATCTTGGATTTGTTTACGAAGATCCTGTTGTTCAGGCAAGTGTAATCAGACAAAAGCCATTTATTGTTGTAAATCCAACTTCAAAGCCGGCTGTTTGTCTTAAGCACATCGTAGGCAAAATTGAAAAAACAGAGCCTGAATATAATGAAGGCGTCTCGAGCTTCATAAAGAAGTTCCTTGGCAAAAAGAGTAAATATTAAAAACTGTCGCAAAATGTATACACTATAAAAAAAAACTGTTAATTTTTTTAAATATAGTGTATAATGTTTAAAATATTTTATAATGGGAGGTAAAATGAAAAACATAAAGTCTGTAGCTATTTGTGCCGCAACCGGTTTCGTTTTATCTCTTGTATCAGGATTCTTTTCTAGAGCAGGGTTTGGTCACATCTTCCTATTCGCATTAATTTTTGCAGTTGTATTCGGTCTTCTTGGCTTTGGCATTTCTATTGTTTTTGAAAAATTCCTTAGTGTAGAATCAACCTCTTCTGATGTACCGGAAAATCCTGCTTCGGAAGGTTTTGTTCCTGCTTCAGAAAAAAGACCGGTTGGTCAGAATGTAGATATTGTTATTCAGGATGAACCTCTCGAACCTAGTGCAAATCCAAACCGTTATGATGTTGGTGAAAATCATCAGATGTTAAATGAATCTGATTATAATTCTTCTGGTTCAGAATCAGAAGCAACTGCCGAAAAAATAGTTCCAAAAGATGAATTTGTTCCAATCAGAAATCTTGAAACAGTAAGTAATTTTTCGGGTTCAGAATCTGAAACTCCAAAAGAAGCAGAAACAAGACGTGAAGCAATTGTTCAGCAGCAAAAAGAAAAAGGCGCTGAGCTTGATGTATTACCTGATATGTCAGATTTTAAAGTTGCTTCAGATTCTGAACATCCGGATGATGATACAGTTGTAATCTCAGATTCAGAAGAAGCACAGTTTGTTCATAGTGCAACAAACTTTAATAGTTCAGATGTTGGTAGTGGTGAAATAAAGGATGCGTCGCTTATGGCGAAGGCAATTAGTTCAATATTATCAGAAGAAACGTAAAAGGATGAAAGATTATGCCGATTAACGACGAACAGGAAGAAGACGATCTTTGGAATGAATACAAAAAGACAAAATCTCCCGCAATACGAGACAAGTTCATACGTCAGTATATGCCTCTGGTAAAATATGTTGCCGGTAAGGTTGCAGTTGGCATGCCTAATAGCGTTGAGTTTGATGACCTTGTTGGTTATGGTCAGTTTGGTCTGCTCGATGCTATCAGCAAGTATGATACTTCTAAGAACGTAAAGTTTAAAACTTATGCTGTTACTCGTATTCGTGGTGCAATTTTTGATGAGCTTAGACAGATGGACTGGGTTCCACGTTCGGTAAGACAGAAATCTCGTGAAATTGAAGATGCAATAGTTTCTCTTGAGTCTCGTCTTGGACGACCTGCCAGCGATGCAGAAATTGCAGAATCTCTTAATATGACTGAAGAAGAATACCACCGCACAATCATGAAGGTTTCGGGAACAAGTATTCTTTCTCTTAATGATGTATGGTACGCAGGTGATGATAACGACAATATGTCAATCGGAAATAATATTGAATCTCCTGCAAGCTTGAATCCAGATGTAATTGCTGAACGCGAAGAAATCCGCAAGGTAATTGCTCAGGCAATCAGTGAATTACCAGAAAAAGAAAAAATGGTAATTGTACTTTACTATCATGAAGATTTGACATTTAAAGAAATTGGTGAAGTTCTTGAAGTAAGTGAATCTCGTATTTCACAGCTTCATACAAAAGCAAACTTGCGTCTGAGAGCAAAACTTACAAACCTCAGAAAGGGAATCATTTAACAGATGGTAACTCTTGATGTTGTCCGTGAAGAAATGCGAAAACGTCTCGAACGGGATAAGGAGCTTCATTCAGTAGAAGTTCATGCCGACACAATTGACGAAGCACTTCAGGATGCAGCAGTTCAGCTTGATGCAAAAGTATCTTCCCTTCAGTACGAAATTATGGAGAGGGGAAGCGACGGATTTTTAGGCATGGGTAAGAAGCCATGGAAGCTCCGTATTTATCAAGACCCATCAACAATCAAAAAAGTTCGAAAGCTTGCTTCGGATGGTCTGTTTACAGAAGACGGAGCAGAAGAAGAAGAGAGTATCAAAGACAGAGACGGACTTTTCTACGTACATCATTTTTCTTCGGATATCATGCTCAAGGTTATTCCACCAGTTGGAAAGGGTACGCCTGTTGAGTTCAAGGATGTCATGCAGGAAATCAATCGTCCAGATACACTTGAAGTCGATGAATCACTTGTTAAGAAATTTGTTAAGCAGGGAACAGATAATGAATACTGCATAGTTGGTGCTTATAAGCATGTTCCTGCCGGTGATGTCCTTATTTCTGTTGAATGTACAAAGGACGAGATGAAGGCTTCTATCATTGTTACACCTCCGGCATTAAGTGGTGCAGAAGCTTCTCCAGATTCAATCAAGCGTGCTCTTAGTGCCCAGGGTATTATTGAGCAGTGTTATGATGAAGCAAAGATTAATGAGTTTGTAGATAATCCTGTTTATAATATTCCGTTTGAAGTTGCAAGTGCAATTCTTCCTGTTGACGGAAAAGATGCATATCTTCTTTACAACTTTGAAACTGACCCTAAACGTCTTAAAGCAAAGGTTTCGGAAACAGGACAGATCAACTACAAGGAACTCAATCAGATTCAGAACGTTATTGCAGAACAGCCTCTTGCTACAAAAATGCAGCCTGAACGAGGTAAGGGTGGTAAAACAATTTTTGGACGCTACCTCGAAGCAAAGAACGGAAAAGATATTCAGATTCAGCTTGGTGAAAATGTACACTTTGACCGCGACGGCGTTACAATCAAAGCCTCTATTGACGGTGAAGTTATGCTCGTAAACGGTAAGATTACTGTTGAGCCAATTAAAGTTCTTGATGCAGTTAACGTTAAAACTGGTGATATTAAATTCGTTGGAACTGTTGTTATTAAAGGTTCTGTTGAAGAAGGCTACAAGGTTGAAGCTACAAATATCGAGGTTAATGGTATTGTTGATAAATCTATTCTTGAGGCTACAGGAAACATTATTGTTCGCCAGGGTGTATTCGGAAAAGGCGAAGGCTTCATCAGGGCTGGAAAATCTTTGTGGGCTAAGTTCATAAATGATACAACTGTTGAAGTTGAAGAAAACGTAATAGTATCGGATTCAAT